>Ga0310811_10003990_pt1 | contig 18590 bp, 16 predicted proteins | sample YCmetagenome_FD_207642 | JGI IMG/M metagenome (GOLD analysis project Ga0310811, IMG submission 207642) | Soil microbial communities from experimental microcosm in Duke University, North Carolina, United States - YC | ecosystem: Engineered > Artificial ecosystem > Soil microcosm > Unclassified ...
AGCAGTCCGCCGATCACCGGACCCGCGGCGAGGAGCTGGAACGCCAGCACGTAGCCGCCGCGCGAGATCGCCGCGCCGGCGAGCACCAGGGCCAGCGCGAGGCCGAGCGAGTGGCCGGCGAGATACGTTCCCATCGCGCTGCCCCGGCGCGATACCGAGACGTTCTCGGCGATCAGCAGGATGCCGGTCGTGTACGTCCCGCCCAGGGCGAGGGCCAGGAGCGTGTAGAGCCCCAGGCCGGACCAGTAGTCGCGGGCAAGCAGCGCGAAGGCGATCGAGGCCACGGCGGAGACGAGGTTGCCGGCAAGAAACACCCGGCGCGCTCCGACGCGGTCGGCCAGCGCCGAGCATCCCATCAGCGAGACGGCGTAGGCGACCTGGAACACCGAGGCGATGCTGCCCGCGGCCGTCCCGGACAGGCTCCACTCCCGCTGGAGGACCGGCAAGGTGGCGGCGTAGGCGATGTACACCATGTACGCGCCGACCCGGGAGAGGAAGATGGCCAGCAGCCAGCTACGACCGCCGGGTGCGAGGCTCGTCATCGGGCCCGGACGACCACGTCGGGTGCGGATCGGGGCAGCGCGGGGACGAGCCACCGGAACAGCCCGGTCGCCGCCGCCGCGCCCAGGAGCTGGGCCACGATGAAGGCCGGCGCATCGGCGGGACGGATCCCCGCGAACGTGTCGCTCGCCGAGCGCGCCAGCGTGACGGCCGGGTTCGCAAACGAGGTCGACGCGGTGAACCAGTACGCCGCCGTGATGTACGCGGCGACCGCGAACGGCACGGCGTCGGAGCGCAGGCGCGCGCAGCCCCAGATGACGGCCAGCAGCCCGAACGTGGCGACGAACTCGCTGAAGGCCTGGGCGGGTCCGGAGCGGACGTGGCGGGAGGCGAAGAACAGCGGGACCTCGAACATCACGTGGGCGGCGGCGACGCCGGCGAACGCGCCGATCACCTGGCCGACGATGTACGCCGGCACGTCGCCCCAGGCCAGCCCGCCCTGCGAGGCGTCCGCGAGCGTCACCGCGGGATTGAAGTGCGCTCCCGAGATCGGCCCGAACGTCAGGATGAGGGCGACGAGCGCGGCGCCGGTGGCGAGCGTGTTCGCCAGCAGCGCCACGGCGACGTTGCCGCCGGCGAGGCGCTCCCCCATGATCCCCGAGCCCACCACCGTGGCGAGCAGCAGCGCCGTGCCCACGGCCTCGGCCACGACACGGCGGCTGAGGCCCGGCCGCTCGTGATCGGTCACGCCGGCGTTACTTGCGCGCGCGGATGAAGGCGCTCATGAACTTGCCATCGACGGACGGCGCGATGGCCCGGGCATCGAGCCCCTCGCGGGCGAGAAACTCCTGCGCGTCCTCGGTACGGTACACGCGCGTCGGCTCGATCTCGACCGATCCGAAGCCGGCCTTGGCCAGCCGGGCCCGGTAGTCGCTCTCCTCGAGCGCCCCGGCGATGCAGCCGATCCACAGCTCGACGCTGCGCCGGATCGCCGCCGGCACCTCGCCCCGCACGACCACGTCCGACACCGCGAAGCGGCCGCCCGGCCGGAGCACGCGGAACGCCTCCGCGAACACGCGGTCCTTGTCGGCCGAGAGGTTGATGACGCAGTTCGAGATGATGACATCGACCGAGGCGTCGGGCAGCGGGATGGCCTCGATCTCGCCCTTGAGGAACTCGACGTTGCTCACGCCGGCCTTGCGCTGGTTCTCGCGGGCGAGCGCCAGCATCTCGTCGGTCATGTCCAGGCCGTAGGCCCGGCCCGACGGCCCGACCCGCTTCGCGGAGAGCAGGACGTCGATGCCGCCGCCGGACCCGAGATCGAGCACCGTCTCGCCGGGCCTGAGCTCGGCCAGGGCGGTCGGGTTCCCGCAGCCGAGCGAGGCGGCCACGGCGGTATCGGGAAGGTCGGCGGTCTCGGTGGCGCCGTACAGGTTCGCCGTCACCGGATCACAGCTGCCGGCCGACGCCTCGCTGCCGCAGCAGGAGGCCGTCCCGGCCGACGTGATTCGCAGCGCCGCCTGGCCGTACTTCTCCCTCACGCGGTCCTTGATGCCCTCGTCACTCATGGGCCATACCTCGGATCAGCAGAGGCGGCTGGCTACTCGGCGCACAGCACGAGGCGGCGGTGGCCGTGGCCTCCTCCTCGAGGTCGTAGTTGAGGTGGTAGACCTCCCACTCGACACCGTCAGGGTCCTTCACCCAGAACTTGTCCTGGTTGGCGTGACAGCAGTTGACGTTCATCTCCTCGACGACGGGCAGGCCCGCGGCCTTGACCCGGTCCAGCTCCGCCATCACCGTGGCCGGCGTGTCCACCTGGACGCCGACGTGGTCGATGGTGCCTCCAGCGGCGGCCGGCCCCTCGGACAGCGCGAGGTTCACGGGCGCCCAGCCGGGCAGGAACTTGACGTAGCCGGGCTTCTCCTTGACGGGCGCGCTGCCGAGGAACTGGCGGTAGAACTCCCGGCTCTTGCTCAGATCCGACACGTGCAGATGCAGATGGACTCTGGCACTCATGGCGTCCTCCTTCAGCAGCAGGCGGTGAGCAGGCGCACCAGGGTGGTGACCCGCTCGGGCTGCACGGCATAGTAGATGTAGCGCTCTTCCTTCCGGCTCTCGAGGAGCCCGGCCCGGCGCAGCACGTCCAGGTGATGCGAGAGCGTCGGGCCCGGGATCTCGACGATCTCCTGGATCTCGCCGACCGACAGCTCGCGCTGCGCCTTCACGAGCGCGAAGAAGATCTGCAGGCGGCTCAGGTGGGCGAGGGCCTTGAACGCCTCGACGTGGGTGTCGTCGGCGGCGAGCTGGGTGAGGGGGAGCCGGGCTATCGTCTTCACGTTTCGAAGTATATCGAAATGTGGAACTACGTCAAGCGGCGCGCCGGCTGGCGCTCAGCGTCGTCGGCGGGGCAGCATCTCGAGGTTGACGATGGAGTCCCCTCACCGTCCGAGCGCGAGGCAGTCGTGGCGGGCGATCTCCCGGTGCCCGGCCAGCAGGCTCGGCCGGCCGAAGATCACGAGGACGATGCCGGCCGGATCGCCGGCCCGGCGACACACCTCGCGAGCCACGGCGCGGAAGACGCGGTCCTCCGGATACGGCGGGACACCCAGTTCGTCCATCGACCATTCGTGGACGTCCAGCACGCTGGCGCCCGCCCGGTTCCGCACGACGTGCCGGCGGGCGGCGTCGGGAAGCCGCGCGACCGCGGCCTCGGGGAGCCCGATCACCGCCGCCTCGATGTTGCCCGAGTAGAGCGCGCCAGAGAGGTAGGCATCCCAGTGCCCGGTGAAGCTCAGGAGTGGCATGAACCCGACGAGAACGAGCGCGCCGGCCTGTGCCCCGAGGCGGCGTGGGACGAGCATGTCAAGCCCGCCCCGGCCTTCGTTCCAGAAGAGCAGGACGGCCAGCGCCGCCATCGCCACGTTCCACGGCCAGACGACGGCGTTGGTGCGGTGCGCGAACGGCCCCAGCAACGCCAGCACGACGACGTGGGTCGTGACCGCACCCACCACCGCGGCGTTCCGCAGACGGGGGATGGCGAGGCCGACAGCCACCACGATCTCGGTGAGGGGCACCACCATCCAGCCCGCGAGGACCAGGCGCGACATGGCGCCCGGCAGCAGGCTGGTGAGTGGCTCGACGAGCCAGGGGAACAGGTGCGTCATGAAGGTCGCGTTGAGCTTCTGGACGCCGCTCCAGAAGTAGAGGCCGATCAGCACGGTGCGCCACGCCGCCAGCGCGTCCTCGGTGTCGCGCGCGAGCGCGAGCCCGCCAATCATGAGGCCGTACTGAAAGAACCACGGCTGCCAGCGCGACTGGTCGTCGGCGGCCAGGATCAGCACGAGGCCGCCGGCCGCGGCCGCCCACCAGCGCGGCTGCGGCGCCAGCGCGACACCGACGAGCGCACCTCCGAGCCCCACGAGCACGACCACGTCGAGGGGAAACGGAAGGAGGGGCCAGGCGTCGAGCACCGGCGCTCTCGGGTAGCTGCGCGCCGACACGAAGAGATAAGGAGCGAGCAGGAGGCCGGCGCCGAGGGCTAGCGCCACCACGAGACGCGCCCGCGCGAGCGGACGCGACGATGCGGCCGGAGCGCTCGACCGCCGGCGCGCCGGTCTCGCGCCGGCAGTCACCTCACGAGCGGCCCCAGAGCTGACGCGTCGCCAATCGCGCCCCCTCGGCGAGCGCGGCGAACTTCAGCCACACGGCCGTGGGATGGACGTCGTTGAACCGGATGCCGGACGCGGCGAAGCCGCAGTCGGCGCCGGCGATGACGTTCTCACGCCCGACGATGCGCGCGAAGCGGACGATGCGCTCGGCGATCAGCTCGGGGTGCTCGACCAGGTTGGTGGTGTGGCTGATGACGCCGGGGATCAGGACCATGCCGGCTGGCGGCTTCTTCTGCTCGAAGACGTGGTACTCGTGCTCGTGGCGCGGATTGGCCGCCTCGAACGAGAACGCGCCGGCCTTGATCCGGTACAGGACGTCGACGATCTCCTTCAGCTCCATGTCGTGCACGCGCGGGCCCACGTCGATGCTGTAGCAGGTGTGGAAGCGGACGCGCTCGGGCGGGATCCCGCGCAGCGCATGGTTGATGGCCTCCACGCGCCGGGCCGCCCAGGCGCGGCAGTCCGCGGCGCTGACGCCAGGATTCATCATGTAGTAGGTCACCAGCCGCGGGTCGTCGACCTGGAGCACGAACCCGGCATCGACGATCGCCTGGTATTCCTCGTGCAGCGCGTCAGCCAGCGCCAGCTCGTACTCCTCGTCGGTCTTGTAGTGGCGGTTGGCGAGCGTGGCGAAGATGTAGGACGGCGCGATCGCTGGCAGGAACACCTCCTCGTGCGGCCGCCCCTGCAGCGCGGCCTTCAGGGTCGCGATGTCCGCCTGCACCGCCGCCTGGCCCCGGTAGGTGACCGGCCCGGTGCACACGTCCACACCGTATCGCCGCGTGTTGCCGCGTCCTCCCAGCCCCTCGGCGATACGATCGGACCACGCGTAGTACTCGGGGAAGTCCAGGTACTCCCGGCTCGCCGCCCGCGTGCTGCCGTCCTGGCCGGCCGGCGCGGGCTGGCGCGCGAAGCCCGTGAAGCGCTCCACGACGTAGCCGAAGAAGCTCGCCTTCCCCTGCTCGCCGTCGGTGACGACGTCGATGCCGGCGTCCGTCTGGCGGCGGACGACGTCGGCGACCGCCTCGCGCACCAGGCGCGTGTAGGCATCGGGGTTGTACGGCTGGCCACGGTCCCTCGCGGTCAGCAGCGCCACGAGGTCGTCGGGGCGCGAGAGGCTGCCGACATGCGTGGTGAGGATCCGCTCGGTGCTGCGTTTCATCGGGCCCCATCCTCGCCTCACCGCGATCCAGAGTCAACACGCGCGCCGGTCCGCCGATGCCCAGCAAGCCTCTGGACAACGCGGGCGAGCAGGAGAACAATGAGCGGCGCCTCGTGATGCTCGCTTGCGCCCTCGTCGCTCTCGATATCGACCGGCTCGCATGGTGACGCGCGCCGGCGTCCTGACCGCGCTCACGATCGTCGTCCTCGCGGCGATCTGCTGGATGCTCATCCGCTGAACACGGCGGTCGGCGCGAGGCGGTCGATCAGCCGCGCGGGGCCAGGCCCAGCGCGCTGACGAGCGGGGTGACCGTGGGGAGCTCGTGCCCCGAGAGGTCAGGCGCCTGATCGGCGCCGTCCCCCGGACGCCCGGACGCATCACGCTCTACTACGTTCCGAAGTCCGGGCAGGGAGCCGACGGTCTCACGTTCCATACCAACAGCTGTGATCCCGGCAGCTTCGCCGGCGCGGAGCCCCGTTCGTCACGCTCACGACGGCATTCTGGTATCCGGATACGCTGGCGCACGAGCTCGGCCACGCGCTCGCGGACCTGGACGACATCCACGACGACAACCTCAAGAGCCACCTGATGTACGGGTATGGCACTCGCACCGGCACCGTCGTGACGAAGGATGACATCAAGCGACTGCGAGCCAGCCCCTACCTGTCCCGCTGACCGCTCGACGTCAAGCGCGGCGACCTCGAGCACTCCGCCCTGCCATTGGGGGCAGCCCTCCGGGCGCCGCCTCGCCTATACTCGGCGGGCGATCTGTTCGCCGCGCGATCGACGACAGGAGGGTGGCGATGCGAGCGAGTGTCCTGTTCCTCACGGTGGCGGCCGTCCTGACGGCCTGCGCCACCAACCCCGGGGCCGCGCCGTACACCACGATGAGCCCCGCGGGGCTGCGCACCGGTGTGATCGTGAGCGCCGCCGAGTGCGGGCGGGAGCCGAGCGCCGTGTGGGTGACGGCGCCGCACGCCGATGGCGTGGTCGAGGGTGCCTGCATCCGCTACTACGCGGCCGGCCTGGCCGCGACCAACCCCGTCGCCATCGTCTTCCTGCACGGCAACCGGCTGGCGCGCTCCTTCGACAAGGAAGGCCGGTTGATCCGTGTCGATGCCGGCAGCTCCTACGGCGCGCCCTCGGTGGCCGAGATGCAGACCGCGGCGGGCCTCCAGGCGAAGGCGCTCGGCCATCCGTTCATCATCGTGGCCCGGCCGGGCTACTACGGATCGTCGGGTGTCGCCAACGACCAGTACCGTCGCCGCGAGATCCTGCTGGTCAACGCCGCGCTCGACGCGATCAAGCAGCGCCACGGCATCGCGCGCTTCGGCGTCTCGTCGCAGTCCGGCGGCGGCCCGGCGCTGGCGGGACTCCTCGCGATGCGCAGCGACATCCCGTGTGCGGCGTTCAGCTCCTCGCTGACCGCCTTCGACGAGCGCGAGCAGGCCCTGCGCGAGCCCTCGCGCAATCCCCCGCTGCGCCAGGTGACGCCGGACGCCTACGATCCGATCCGCGAGACAACGAACATCCGCCCGGCGGCGGACCGTCGCGTCTTCATCGTCGGCGATCCGAACGACAAGCTCATCCCGCTGGCCGCGCAGCAGGCCTACGCCGATGCGCTGAAGCGCCAGGGCGTGCACGTCGCGATGACCGCCAGCACCGCCGTGGGCGACAACCACCACAGCCTGGGTGCCACCGGCCAGCGCGCGGTCGGCTGGTGCCTCGACGGCGTGTCGGACGCCGAGATCCTCACCCGCATGGGCAAGGGCGAGGCGGCCTACAAGCTCGAGGGCGGGTTCTACTAGGCGACGACCGCGCCGCGCACCGTCAGCTCCGGCGCCGGGCCAGCACCTCGGGGTTGACGACGTTGATCGGCGCGCCGGCGGCGAAGGCGACGATCTGATCGAAGATGTCGCTGAACTGCAGCTCGTACTCCTCGCGCGAGACGTAGCCGATGTGCGGGGTGCAGACGACGTTCGGCAGCGCCAGGAGCGGATGCGCCCGATCCCGCAGCGGCTCCTGCTCGTACACGTCGATGGCCGCGCTGCCCGGGCGGCCGGCGTTCAGCGCCGCCACCAGCGCACCGGGGGCGACCAGCTCCGCACGGCTCGTGTTCACGAACAGCGCGGTGGGCTTCATCCGTGCGAGATCCGCGGCGGTCACGATGCCACGCGTGGCCTCCACCAGACGCATGTGCAGCGAGAGCACGTCGCACTCGGCGAAGAACGCTTCCTTGCTCGCGGCCACCGCGTGCCCGTCGGCGCGGGCCTTCGCCCGCGACGCCTCCCGGGCCCAGACCAGCACCGGCATGGCGAAGGCCCGGCCGTAGCCCGCGACCACCGCGCCGATGCGCCCGTAGCCGAAGATCCCGAGCGTCTTGCCGCGCAGGGTCGTGCCGACGCCGGCCTGCCAGGTGCCGGCCCTGAGCGACATCGCCTGCCGCGGGATCTGGCGCGCCACCGCGAGGATGAGCGCCCAGGTCAGCTCGGCGGTCGCGTAGGACGGCGTGCCGGCATGCATGCTGGACGAGACGACGATTCCCAGGCGTGTGCAGGCCTCGACGTCGATGTGCGGCCAGACGCTGCGCTGGCTGATGAGCTTGAGCCTCGGCAGGCGATCGAGCAGCGGCGCGCGGATCTTCGTGCGCTCGCGGATGAGCACCAGCGCCTCCGTGGCGGCCAGGCGCGTCGCGAGCGCGTCGGTGTCCTGGACGTGCTCGTTCCAGACCGTCACGTCGTGGCCGGCCAGCCGCGTGAAGCACGGCAGCGTGCGCAGGGTGTCGTGGTAGTCGTCGAGGATCGACACCCTCACGCTAGAGGACGCCCTCGGTCTTCAGCGTCGCGACCTCCTCGGCGGCGATGCCGAGCCAGCTACCCAGCACCTCGGCACTGTGCTGGCCGAGCAGCGGTGACGGCGCGATCCGCGGCGGCTTGCCGTCGACCCGGACCGGCCACGCCGGCATCTTGAACGGGCCGCTGGGGTGCTCCATCACCTGCATGATGCCGCGCTTCTCGAAGCTCGGATCGTTCTGCAATTCCATCGTGTCGAAGACCGCGCCGGCCGGCACGCCGACCCCGCTGATCAAGGTCATGGCCTCTTCCTTGGTGTGCTGGCGCGTCCACGCGGTGACGATCGCGTCGACCTCGGTCTCGTGCTCGATCCGGGCCGCCCCCGACGCGTAGCGCGGGTCCTCGATGAGCTCCTCGCGTCCGAACAGCTTCATCAGCCGCGCCCAGTGCTCGGGGTTGGCGCGGCTCGTCATCACGTAGATCCAGTCGTTGGGGCCGAACGGCTTGCACTGGTAGAGGCCGGAGGGCGCGTTGGCGCCCATGACGGTCTTGCCGCCGCGGCGCTGGGCCGCCTTCCCGGTGCGCGCCTGCACCGCGAAGCAGGTCCGCATGTAGTGCAGCATCGCGTCCTGCATCGCCACCTGCAGCCGCCGTCCCCGGCCGGTGCGCTGACGTTCGTAGAGGGCGCCGAGGATCGTGATCGCCATCAGCATCCCGGTGCCGGTGTCGCCAAAGCTCGGGCCAGGCTTGACCGGAGGCCGGTCGGTCTCGCCGGTGACGCTGATCAGGCCGCCGGCCGCCTGCGCGATCATGTCGAAGGCCAGGCCCTTCTCGTACGGGCTGCCGGCGCCGAACCCCTGGACCGAGCAGTAGACGATGCCGGGGTTGAGCGCCTTCACCACGTCGTAGCCGAGCCCGAGGCGCTCGATCGTGCCCGGCGCCATGTTCTCGACCGTGACGTCAGCCTTCTTCAGGAGGGCCTTGACGAGCTCGAGCCCGCGCGGCGATTTCAGATCGAGCGTCAGCGACTTCTTGTTCGCGTTGAACATGTGGAAGTACCACGGGTCATCGGGGGCCTTGCCGGGCAGCACCCGACGGGCGGGGTCGCCCGTCTTCGGGTTCTCGATCTTGACGACCTCCGCGCCCAGCCAGGCCAGCGCCTCGGTGCACGAGGGTCCGGCCTCGAACTGGGTGAAGTCGACGACGCGGATACCGGCGAGACACTCGAGGTCCTGGCTGCTGTCATTCATGATGGCTCTCCTCCCACGGGCGCGGACGTATGGTACATAACCGCGGCCCGGGGCACCGCGAATGCTGCAGGTCAGGCGCGGTCAGCCTCAACGCTCCTCTCCCGCCCCGGCGCGGGGGTGCCTCGCAAGCAGTGCGAAGGCGAGCCGAGGCCGAGCGCGTGCAGCCTCCAGGCGGGGGTGGGAAGATAGGTGGTCCCATGAGCATCTGGCGTGACGTGGTCGCGGGCGTCGTCGGTGGCGCCGTCGCGGCGGGCTCGATGAGTCTCGTCCACGGCATCGTCGCCACGAAGGGCGCCGGTGCTCCCCCGCAGCCAGCACTTCCCGGCCAGCCCCGGCAGGAAGACGCGACCGTGAAGGTTGCTGAGGGCATCGTGGGCCGGCTCGTCCACCGTCCATTGCCGGAGGCCGCCAGACCTCTCGCGGGCAACCTTGTCCACTACGCCTTCGGAGCCAGCGTCGGCGCGCTGTACGGCGGGGTCGCCGCTGTCGCACCGCGCGTCACCGCCGGGGTCGGACTGCCGTTTGGCGCCGCGGTGTGGCTCGGGGCGCACGTGATTGCGACACCGGCGCTGGGGCTCGCCGAGCCGCCGAGCAGCCGGCCACGTAAGGAGGAAGGTCTCGAGCTGGTCACGCACCTGGTCTACGGCATGGTCACCGAGCTCACGCGCCGGCTCGCTCGGCGGGCACTCTCGCCCTCCGCTATCCTCGAGCCCAGTCAGAGGAGGACGCCATGAACCGAGAGAGCTTCGAAGCCCGGCTGAAGACCGAGGGTTAATGCCGGCGGGCTGCCGTCACAGCGAGGACGTCGGCCCGCAGGGCGTGCACTACGTCGTGGGCCGCCGTCCTCGGTCCTGACGGGCCGATCGCGACGCAGCGGCGCTCGGAATCTCACGCCGGCCGGGGCAGCGCGTCCGGGGCCAGCAACCCGGTGTCGAGCGGAGGCGCGGGTGGCAATCCAGTCACCTCCAGGATCTCCTGTTCGCTGAGCGTCTCCCTGGCGACGAGTGCGACGGCCAGCGCATCGAGCTGCTTGCGGTGGGCCGCGAGGAGCCGCTTCGCTTCCTCGTGAAGGGCTTCTCTCCGCCATAGCCCGCGGGGCCGCTCAGGTAGGGGTTGTCGCGGGGAGCGAGCTGCACGAGGCCCAGCCGATCGCTCATTCCCCAGCGGGTGACCATGCGGCGCGCCAGGCCCGTGGCCTGCTCGATATCGGTCTCGGCGCCAGTCGTCCTGGTCCCGTAGACGATCTCCTCGGCGGCGCGTCCTCCCAGCATGCCGATGATGCGCGCGCGCAGATATGCTTCCGGATAGTTGTAACGGTCGCTCTCCGGCCGCTGATAGGTCACGCCCAGCGCCTGCCCACGCGGGACGATGGTGACCCGGTTCACCGGATCCGCCCCGGGCACGACCAGGCCCAGGATCGTATGTCCACCCTCGTGGTAGGCGATGCGCTCCTTGTCGGCGTGACTGAGGATGAGCGGGCGCTCCGGGCCGAGCACGATCTTCTCCAGGGCATCGAGGAAGTCCTTGTGCCGGACATCGTTCTGCTCGCGCCGGGCGGCCAGCAGCGCGGCCTCGTTGACGAGATTCCGCAGGTCGGCGCCCGAGAACCCAGGTGTCGTGGCCGCGAGCTGCGCCAGGCTCACGTCGGTCGCGAGCGGGACATTCCGCGTGTGGACCACGAGGATGGCCTCGCGGCCGGCCTTGTCCGGCAGGTTGACCACGACGCGACGGTCGAAGCGTCCGGGGCGCAGGAGCGCCTTGTCGAGGACGTCGGGCTGATTGGTCGCCGCCAGCACGATGATCCCCTCACGGCTGGAAAACCCGTCCATCTCGGTCAGGATCTGATTCAGCGTCTGCTCCTGCTCGTTCGTGCCGCCGATCGCCATCTGGCCCCGGGCGCGCCCGATGGCGTCGAGCTCATCGATGAAGATGATGGCCGGCGCATGTTCGCGGGCCTGCTTGAAGAGGTCCCGGACCCGGGCGGCGCCGACGCCCACGATCATCTCGACGAACTCCGCGGCGCTCATCGAGAAGAACGGGACGCCGGCCTCACCCGCGACCGCCTTCGCCAGCAGCGTCTTCCCGGTTCCCGGCGCGCCGATGAGCAGCACGCCCTTGGGAGCGGTTCCGCCCAGCCGGGTGTACTTCTTCGGATCCTTCAGGAAATCGACGATCTCGACCAGCTCGTTCTCGGCCTCGTCGATGCCGGCGACGTCGTCGAAGGTCACCTTCGTCTGCGTCTCCTGGTCGTACCGGCGAGCCTTGCTCTTGCCGATCCCCATGAGCCCGCCGCCGAAGCCGCCGCCCTGCTGGGCTCGCCTGAACATCCAGACGTAGAAGCCGATCAGGAGCAGGGCCGGACCGAAGCCGAACAGCAGCGTGCTCCACGGGCTGCCCTCGTTCTCGATCGGGGTGGCACTGATCTCGACGTGATGGTCGATCAGGAATCCCTCGAAGCCGGGCCCCACGAACGTGGGCAGCGTGGTCTCGAACGCCAGCGCGGTCTTGGGCGCAGGACGCGGCGGAGCCGGGCGCTCGGTGGGGGCCGGGGTCGCGCCCTTCGGGGTGGCGCTGCTGTCCCCGGCGGGCGGATACGTCACGGCCGTCCTGAATCGGCCCTTGATGGTATCGCCGCGGCTGTAGATGGCCTGGACGTTGCCCTTGCTGACCTCGTCCTTGAACAGTGTGTACGGGACCGTGACCGACGGCTCTGCGCCCGGCGCCAGCAGCCGCACCAGGAAGTAATTCACGATCACCACGACCACGAACCATAGCCACGTCCGCCGCGGGGGCAATGGGCCCCGGCCTCCGGCTTTTGCACCTCCCGGGCTGGCGTCGGCCGGCGGAACGCGAGTGGGTGCCGCCGCCTTGCTAGCGGGCTGTCCCGGTACGCTCATGACGCACCTCCCTGACGCGGCGCCCATTCATTCCATGTCCCGGGTGTGCGTGATCGGCGATCGACCCGCATCGAGATCCGCATCCGCGACGAAGCGTGTTGACGTGAGTGGCCCGCGCTCGCTGTGTTTCCGGCTCGACGTCAGGCGACCACGGTCTGGCGTTCCATGGCGAGCTCCGCTTCGAGGCTCTCGCGGTCTCGAAAGATGCTCGCCACCGCCATCACGCGCCCGCTGTCGGTGTAGCGCAGCACAGCGTCGCGCTGCTCGACGCTTCCCTCGATCTGGATGGTGTCCCACCGCTCGGCGTGACCGACGTAGTTGATCGCGACGTCGTAGTGCTGGCTCCAGAAGAACGGAACGTCGGAGAACGGCGCGCGGTCACCGGCGATCGTGCGTGCGACCGCCTGCCCCTGGCGTCCGGCCACGACCCAGTGCTCGATCCTGACGAGCCCGCCGCTCCGCGGGTCCGGCCACCGTGCCGAATCTCCGACCGCGTACACACCCCTGGCCGCCGTCTCGAGCGCGGCGTCCACCACGATGCCGTTGTCGACCCGGAGCCCGGCCTTCTCGGCGAGCGCGATCGCCGGGCGCACCCCGACGCCGGCCACCACGAAGTCCGCGGCCAGACGCGTGCCGTCGTCGAGGATGACCGTACCCGGCCCGAGGCCCTTGGCCGTACGGCCGAGATGAAAGACGACGCCATGCTGCTCGTGGAGGGCGCGGATGACGTCACCGAGCTCGGGACCCAGCACCCGCTCGAGCGGGCGGCGGCCAGGCGCCACCACGTGGACCTCGACCTTCCGCGCCCGAAGCGCCGCGGCGACCTCGAGACCGATGAAGCTCGCCCCGAGCACCACCGCTCGGCCACCACCCCCGGCCGCCTCGATGATCGCGCGGCTGTCCTGCAGCGTGCGCAGATAGTGCACCGGAGGGCCGTCGTTGCCGGCCAGCGTGAGCCGCACCGGTTCGGCACCCAGGGCCAGAACGATTGCGCCGAACTCCCGCGTCGTGCCGTCGTCCAGCGTGAGACGCCTGCGCGCTGGATCGAGATCAGTCACGGTTCTCCGCAGCACGAGATCGATCCCGAGATCGGCGTAGTACGCCTGCGGATGCAGAGGAATCCAGTCTTCAGGCGCGGGGCCCGCGAGATAGTCCTTCGACAGGTTCGGTCGGTCACACGGACTGTCGGGATCACGATCGATCAGCGTGATCGGGCCGCTGAATCCGAGGCGGCGTAGCTCTTCCGCCGCGCTGTTGCCGGCAGCGCCAGCGCCGACGATGCCGACCGATGACACTGCGCCCGCGCGAGGCGCCGGGCGCCGGACGCTCGTGGGCTGGTCCCGACGGCCACGCACGAAGGCCAAGTGGTCGCGCTGCTCGACCTCGTAGCACGCGACCGGGTTGAGGGCCGGCGCCCTCAAGGCTTCGCCGCTTCGCAGGCTGAAGCAGGCGTGGTGCCACGGGCATCGGACGGTGTCGTCGACGACGAGGCCCTCGGCGAGCGGACCACCGTAGTGACTGCACGTCGCCCCGATCGCGAACACGTCGGCCCCGCGCCGGACGAGCATGACGCCGTCGCCATCGACGTGGCCCAGCAGGGGGAGGCCATCGCTCAACGAGCGCAGGGGAACGCCCGTCTTCAGGTCGGGTCCACCGGGGCGGGCTGCTTCGTTGCTCATCATCTACCCCGCGAGCCTGTGAGAACGCCATGAATCACGGCGATGCGTCTGTAATGTAGCCCCCTCCAGGCACCACGGCAACGACGCGACGATCTCCACGGCACCGCGGGCACGCGATCGCCTTCGAGGCACCCCGGTGGTACCGGTAATGCACATGACCAAAGCTGCAGGAGGGCGGCCATGGCGCGTGTACGCACACGGATCTCTGAGCACCCCGTTCACCCGATGCTCGTCGTGATCCCGGCCGGGCTGTGGGTCGCGGCCCTCGCGTTCGACATTGTCGGGGCGGCTACCGGCAATGCCGTGTGGGGAACGCTGGCGTTCTGGAACATCGTCGCCGGCATCATCGGCGCGCTGCTCGCCGCGGTACCGGGGTTGCTCGACTACCTCACGCTCGACGGACGAGCCCGGCGCATCGGCACCTGGCACCTCGTGCTGAACCTCGGTGCCGTGGCGCTGTTTGCCGTCAACGCCATCGTTCGGACGCGCGTGGCCTCCGGTTCGATGTGGCCGCTAACCCTGTCGATCATCGGAGTCCTCGGCGTCATGGCTTCCGGCTGGCTCGGAGCAGAGCTGGTCTACGTCGAGCGCGTCGGCGTCGTCGAGCCACGCGAGCGAAGCAGCGAGCGGCCACGCCGCGCGGCCTGAACGGCCCGCCGCGGAATGCTGGAGGCCATGAGGCCTCGCGGGTCGCGCTGCTACAATCGCCTCGCATGGCCAACCTCGAGGCGATCATCGCCGCCGCGGCGAAGGTCTTCCGCACGAAGGGCTATCACGCCGCGACGGTGCAGGACATCGCCGACGAGGTGGGGATCCTCAAGGGCAGCCTCTACCACCACGTCAAGAGCAAGGAGGACTTGCTCTACCTGATCGTCCAGGAGCCGATCGCCAGCATCTACGAGCGTGTGGCGAGGATCGCGGCGAGCGATCTCCCGGCCGGCGAGAAGCTCCGCCAGGCCATCCTCGCCCACCTGGAGGCCTTCGACCGGCACTACCCTCACCTGTTCGTCTACCTCCGCGAGCGGGAGGAGATGAAGCGCCGCTTCCGTGAGCGGTTCCGGCTCTCGCCCAAGCAGTACGAGCGGTGCTGGCAGCAGATCCTCCGCGAGGGGATCAAGTCCGGGGAGTTCCGCGCCGACCTGGACGTGGCGGTGGCCTCCTACGGGGTGCTCGGGATGCTGAACTGGCTGCACCAGTGGTACGAGCCACGCGGACGGCTCGGCGTGCGCGAGGTCGCCGACCAGCTCTCGGCGCTGGCACTGGCCGGAGTCGAGGCGCGAGCGCCGCGCACGCGGCCCGGACTCGAGCCCGGAGCGCCACGCGCGCAGGCCACGCGCAAGCGCCGACGCTAGCGTCGGCGCTGCACTCAGGGGGTCGCGGCGATCAGCGGCGGCCCTCGGCCGCCAGTGGCCCGCGCAGGACTCGGCCCGGCAGCGCCCCGGTGTGCTCGCCGTCGCGCAGGACCACCTGACCGTTCACGATCGAGGCGTCGAAGCCGGTCGATTTCTGGCGCAGCCGGCGCGCGCCGGCCGGCAGGTCGTTGACCACCTCCGGCATGACCGGCGCGACGCGGTCGGGATCGAAGACGACGACGTCGGCCGCCAGCCCCTCGCGCAGCAGCCCGCGCTCGTGCAGCCCCCACGCGGAGGCGGGCTCGAAGCTCAGCATTCGCACGCCCTCTTCCAGGGTGAGCGCGCCGCGACGGCGGACCCAGTCGGCGAGCACCTGCGTCTGTAGCGACGAGTCCATGATCTGCGAGACGTGCGCGCCGGAGTCGGAGAACGTCACGACCGAGCGCGGGTGCTTCATCATCTCCAGCACGTGGTCGAGGTTCTCGTTGAACACCGGCTGCACGAAGAAGGCTTTCAGATCGCGCTCCAGCGCCAGGTCGATGAGCGCCTCGACGGGATCGACGCCGCGCGCCCGCGCGATCTCGGCGAGCGAGCGGTGCGGCCCGCAGGGATCCTCCATCAGCATCAGCCACTCGAAGTCGGGCTTGCGGGCGTCGGCGCCGACGACCCGGCCGTATTCGGCCGTGGCGGCCGCGTGCACCAGCCGCCGCCGCACCTCGGCGTCGCGCAGGAGGGCGCGCTGCTCGTCGAGCGGGTGCTGCCGGACATCCTTCCACTCGGGCAGCCGATCGAACGGCAGCCGGGTCTCGAACGAGAGCACCACCGACAGCGCCCGGCTGTGCACCTGGGCGAACATGCGTCCGCCGTCCCGCGCGGTCTCGTCGAGCAGCTCGAAGTACGCTCGCCAGGCGTCCGGCGCGAAGCGCGAGCTGAACATGCCCCAGGTGACCGGCACCCCGGTCTCCACGGCGAGGTCCCGAAGCCGGCCGAGATAGTCGCGCCGCCGGTCGAGGTCGCGGCCCGTGTCCTCGCCCGCGATCTCGAAGATGCCCGCGCCGAGGTCCCCCATCACCTGCACGAGCGCGCGCACCTCGCTCCAGTCGGCGACGCGGCTGGCGACCGGTCGCCGGTCGGCCGTCTCGTGGTTGCGCGTGCGCGAGGTCGTGAACCCGATCGCGCCCGCCGCCAGCGCGTCGGCCAGCTCGCGCTTCATCGCGGCCAGGTCCTCGACGGTCGCCGGCTCGGAGAACGCGCGCTCACCCATGGCGTAGGTGCGCAGCGCCGAGTGGCCGACGTAGCCGGCGTAGTTGATACCCTTCGGCCAGCGGGCCACGGCGTCGAGGTACTGCGCGTAGGTCTCCCACGTCCACTCGATGCCGGCCTGCATGGCCTCGGCGGGGATGTCCTCGGCCCGCTCCAGGTTGCGCACGACCAGGTGCCGCTCGTCGGGCCGGCAGGGCGCCAAGGTGAAGCCGCAGTTGCCCATCACCACGCTGGTCACGCCGTGCCAGCACGAGCAGGTGCCGAGCGGATCCCACGCCACCTGGGCGTCCATGTGGGTGTGGCCGTCGATGAATCCCGGCGCCACGACCCGGTGGCGGGCGTCGAGCTCCTCACGGCCCCGCCCATGGATGGTGCCGATGCGCGCGATGCGATCGCCGCGGATGCCGACGTCGGCGCGGTAGCGCGGCAGCCCGGAGCCGTCGATGATCGTGCCGCCGCGGATCACGAGGTCGTAGGTCATCGCGCGATCTCCTGACGCGCATCGAGACCGTAGAGCTCGGCCACGTTGTCGTGCAGGATGAGGTCGCGCTCCGCCTCGGTCAGGTGCGCGGCGTGCTTGGCCAGCAGGGCCTGCGAGTCGGGCCACGTCGAGTCGCTGTGGGGGAAGTCGTTCGCCCACAGCAGGCGGCGGACGTTGCAGAGGTCCTTCACCTGGAAGGCGACCCAGTCGTCCTGGAACGTGGTGTAGACGTGCTCCCGGAAGTACTCGCTGGGCATCCGGGTGATGGCACTGCCCGTGAGCCAGTAGCGATGCCGCTCGTAGGCGTGGTCCATCCGGTACATGAAGTGAGGTACCCAGCCAGCGTCGGCCTCCACGCAGACGAGCTTGAGCTTCGGATGGCGCTCGAACACGCCGCCGAAGATGAAGAGGCCGATGATGTCCTGGCAGCCGCGGATGATCGACATGAACGCGTTCAGCTTGGGCCCGCGCGTCTTGAAGGTGTCGCTGCTGCTCGTGAGGATGTGGAACGACAGCGGCAGCTTCAGGTCGACGGCGGCGTCCCAGAACGGGTCGTACATCGGATCGTCGTAGTCGGCGACCCCGGGGTTGCCCGGCATCATCACGCCGCGCAGGCCGAGGGCCTTGATGCGCTCGAGGTCGCGGATGCCGTCCTCGACCGAGCGCATGGCGGTCTGGCCGATGCCGAGCAGACGGTCGGGATGGGCCGAGGCGTACTCGCCGATCCACTGGTTGTAGGCGGCGAAGCAGGCGTGCTTGAAGTCGAAATCGGGATGGTTGCAGAGCATCATGCCGACGGTCGGGTACAGGATCTCGGCCGCCACGCCGTCGCGGTCCTGGTCCGCGAGCCGGGCGTTCGGGTCCCAGCCACCGCGATGCAGCTCCTCGAACCGGACGCCGAACACCGCGAGGTCCTCGGCGCGCTTGCCGGCCGCGGCCACCAGGCCCATCGGGATCGGCTTGGTCAGCCCCTCGATCACGAAGAGGTCGCCGCGCTGCGGATCGCGCACCACGTGCGGGGCGCGGTCCCTGAAGCGTGGGTCGATGCGGGCGGTATAGGTATCCGGCGGCTCGGTGATGTGCGAGTCGGCGGAGATGATCGGCTTCGCCATGTCGACGTCCCTCCCGGTTTCTCCTCGGCGGCCGCCCCGCAGCCGGACGGGCCTGCTTGACCAAGCGTTTGGTTGGTCCCGACAGTAGGCGCGGCGGCGCCGGGTTGTCAACCGGGCCGGGGCCCCCCGGACGCCCGGGTCGTCAAACCTGTACGTCCCGGACGGCCGTCACCAATAGGATGACCGCATGAGCCCGGGCCTCCTGCTCGACGCCGCCATCGTCCTCGTCTACTTCGTCGGCATCGCCGCGGTAGGGCTGTACATGGGCCGGCGGGAGCGCAGCCTGAGCGACTTCGCGCTCGGCGGGCGCCGGGTGCCGTGGTGGGCGGTGATGGCCTCGATCATTGCCGCCGAGACCAGCGCGGCGACCTTCCTGGGCGTGCCGGGCGAGGGCTACACGAACAGGAGCTTCGCCTACGTGCAGCTCGTGTTC
>Ga0310811_10003991_pt1 | contig 18589 bp, 18 predicted proteins | sample YCmetagenome_FD_207642 | JGI IMG/M metagenome (GOLD analysis project Ga0310811, IMG submission 207642) | Soil microbial communities from experimental microcosm in Duke University, North Carolina, United States - YC | ecosystem: Engineered > Artificial ecosystem > Soil microcosm > Unclassified ...
GCTTGCCGTGGCAGGCGGTGCGTTCGGCCGCGCCGCGCTTGGCGCCGCGCTGACGGCGTCGTTCATCCTGCAGACCGCGCCGTCAGTGTGGAAGGCGTACCACTCCGAACGCGTCTCTGGCATCTCCGCCGGGACTTGGCTGCTGATCCTCGGCGAACTTCTGTGCTGGGGCATCTACGGCACTTATGAGCTGGACCCGCGCCTGATGGTGCTGGGCTGGACGGGGGTAGCAGCAAGCCTGCTCATCCTCATCCGCGTTGCGGCGCAAGTCCGCTCACGCACCCCGGACGACGGGGCTGTAATTCCAGGTCAGGCTTGCCGATGGCATCTGTGGTCGTCGCCGAGCTGCAAGGTCGCAAAGCCGTCGCGGAGCTGTCCCGGCCAGGTGCGGTGAGTTAACAGGTTGCCGGGTTTGGTCCCGGGGGCGAGACTCCCGGTGTGGGTTCACCGTTTCAGGCTGCGCTCGGGGACCGCGATCTGGCTGGCGTGCGCGCGTGCGCGAAGGCTGACCTGCATGTGCATGCGGGGGCCGGCAGCGGGGATCGGGCGTTCTTGAAGGAGCGGACCGGGCTGGACATCAGGCCCCTGGACCGGGTGCTGGCCTCGATGGATGACATGCACGCCTGGGTTCGCGGCCAGATGGGAGACCGCTTTGGCCGGATGCCCGGCCGGCTGCTGGGCGTCGAGGCGACGTTCGTCCAGGCGCGGCGGGACGGGGTGACCCGGCTGGAGGCCGGCGAGGATGTGTGGGGGATCACCCTCCATGACGGGTCGGCGCGGGCCGTGTGGGAGATGCTGCAGGCCGCGCACGCTCGCGGCGGCCCGGGGATCGAGTGGATCCCGCAGCTCGGGCTTTCCCGGCACTGCCGGGTGCCGGACCTGGAACGCTGGATGGCGCCTCTCCTTGACCTGGGCGTCTTCCGGACGCTCGACCTGTCGGGGGATGAGTTCGCCCAGCCGGTCGAGGCGTTCGTGCCGTTGTACCGCCGGGCGAAGGCGGCCGGGCTGCGGCTGAAAGCGCACGTTGGGGAATGGGGAACGGCTGACGACGTGTGGCGGGCGGTCGAGCTGCTCGAGCTCGATGAGGTGCAGCACGGGATCGCCGCGGCCGCCTCGCCGGCGGCCATGCGGTTCCTGGCCGAGGCCGGGGTGCGGCTGAACGTCTGCCCGACCTCCAACGTCAGGCTGGGGCGGGTCGCCCGGATCGAGGACCACCCGATCCGCCAGCTGTTCGACGCCGGCATCCGGGCGACCGTCGGCACCGACGACGCGCTGGTGTTCGGGACGAGCCTGTCCGGGGAGTTCCTCGCGCTGTTCGACGCCGGCGTGATGACGGCGGCCGAACTGGACGCGGTCCGCTTGGAGGCACTGGGCGGGCCGCTTTGAGCGCCGACGTGCCGCCTGCCAGCGACGGGATGCCTCCCGGCGGCGGCTCCGGCCAAGGCGGGGCCGCGTTCAGGGGAGCCAGGCATGCAGCGGGAACCCGTGTTACCCGCGGGCCGTCCAATTGGCAAGGGGATGCGTCGGCGAGGGGAACAATCATGAGGTGGCGGGCGGGTGTCCTCGCGGGCGCGGCGCTGGTGGCGGCCGGGTGCTCGGCAGGCGCAGGCATCACGGGGCCGACGGGAACCGTGGCCGGGACCTTCCTCCGGATGGGCGGGCCGGCGGGAACGCCTAACATGCCGCTGCCCGGGACGGTCACTTTCCGGAGCCAGGACGGCGCGACGATCAGCGTGAGCGCTGACGGCACGGGAAAGTTCACCGGGCAGCTGCCGCCCGGTACCTACGCCGTGACCGCGGAGTCCAGCTTGATCAACGAGGGCAAGGCGCCGTGCTCACGGCCGCTGACCACGCGGGTGCAGGCCGGCAAGACCATGACGATCACCCTCGTCTGCGATATACCGTAAGCCCGGTGCGTGCGGGGACCCTCGTCACGGCCAGCGGGCTTGGCTGGTCACCGGCGACCGAGGAATCCGGACAGAGATGAGTCAGGGGTGCATTGTGGTCACGGGACGATTGCCCGACGAAGGGCCGCTGCAGGTCGGTTCGGTGAGCCTCCCGGCTGGAGTGCATATTGTCTCTGGCTACGGCACGGCCCGGCCGGTCGCCTGGGCGACGACCGAGACGGTGCCCGACGCGGGCCGGGTCTGGGAGGCTCTGTCCGAGGCGCACGCGCAGTCGGGCCTGGTACCGCTCCTGCTAACCGGCATCGGCGGCGACCCGAAGCGGCCGTGGGACACGCAGGAGTTCCGCGATCCAGACGACCTGACCGAGTTGGATCACCTGGGCGCCGCCGAGTTGCTGCGGGAGGACTGGCTGCGTCAGACGACCGAGTATGACGACTATGACGAGGAGGACGAGGGATACGAGGACGAGGACTTCGCGAGGTCGATCGCGGAGGACGTCGCCCCGTTCTCCCGGCGGCAGTTCCCCGGCCTTGCCCAAGCGGAGGATCACCAGCTCACCGCCAGCCAGTTCGACCGGGTGCTGAGCGGGCTGGGTCCGGCCCGTGTCGGTCTGGTGCCTTCCGGCCGGCCCGCTGATGCGCTGCCGATGCTCGGCTGGAACGGCGCGCTTGTCACCGCGCTGCCTTTCGCCGCCGTGCTGCGCTCCTGGGAGGACCGCTTCGGTGCCCGGATCCTGCGGGTCGGGCTCGCCGAGTTCAGCGTCCTGGCGCAGCGGCCACCGCGCACCCTGGAGTCAGCCCAGCGTCTGGCCGCGGAGCATTGGGCGTTCTGCAAGGAATTCGGAGGCACCGGCCTGCATGACGTCCCCGGCATCACGGCGAGCCTGATGAGCTCTCCGATCTGGACCTTCTGGTGGGACTGAACGGTACCGTTGCGCCGATGGCGCTATCCGGGCTGATTGGATGGCCCCGTGTCGAGGACCGCGGAATGCCGGGCGTCGAGGAAGGCCTGTTCGACCAGATTGGCGGTAAGAGAGCGGGCGAGGTCGTATGCGGCTGCGGCTTCCTCGACCCGGCCGAGGCGGCGCAGCAGGTCGGCGCGTGCCGCATGGAACAAGTAGTAGCTGTCCATGGCCGGAGAACGAAGGTCGTTTACCGCGTCCAGTCCCGCGGCGGGGCCGCGCACTTCGGCGAGCGCGACGGCGCGGTTGAGCGCGACTACCGGAGTGGGCGTGAGCGCGTAGAGCTGGTCGTAGAGCGTCAGGATGGCGCGCCAGTCGGTGCGGTCGAAGCTGGGCGCGAAGGAATGGACCGCGTTGATGGCGGCCTGGACCTGGTACGGGCCCGGGTGGCCGCGCTGGACGCACGCGCGCACGATGGCCTGGCCTTCGGTGATCAGGTCCCGGTCCCAGAGCCGCCGGTCTTGTTCGGCCAGGCGGGTCAGCGAACCGCCAGCGGTGACCCGGGCGGCGCTGCGGGCGTGCAGCAGCAAGAGCAGCGCCAGCAGTCCTTGCGCCTCCGGCTCATCAGGCATCAGCTCGGCGAGCACCCGGGCGAGCCGGATCGCCTCAGCGCACAGGTCAAGCCGAATCAAAGAGCCGGTGGTCGCCGCGTAGCCTTCGTTGAAGATCAGGTAGATGACGGCGAGGACAGGTTTGAGGCGGGCGGGAAGCTCGGCTTCCGCGGGCACGCGATAGGGGATGTGGGCGCTGCTGATCTTGCGCTTAGCCCGGACGATCCGCTGCGCCATGGTTGCCTCGGGCACGAAGAACGCCCGCGCGACCTCCGGCGTTTCGAGCCCCCCGAGCAGCCGGAGGGTCAGCGCGACCTGGGCGAGCTGGTTCAGTGCCGGATGGCAGCAGGTGAAGATCAATCGCAGCCGGTCATCGGGCACGGTCTCCTCCTGAGGCGCAGTGCCGGCTGCCGCGTCCGCACCGTACAGGTGATGTGCTTGCGCGTGCCGCTCGTCCCGGACTGACTCGCGGCGCAGCCGGTCGATGGCGCGGTTGCGGGCGGTCGTGACGATCCACGCGCCGGGATTGGCCGGCTGGCCCTCCGACGGCCACCGGGCGACCGCTACGGTGAACGCGTCCTGGACCGCTTCCTCAGCGGCGTCGATGTCGCCGAGGAAGCGGATCAGGGTGGCGACGCAGCGGCCGTACTCCCGGCGGAAGACAGCCTCGACGGTCACGACGACTAGGGCAGCCGCACGGACGCGATCACAGCTCGCCGGCCGCGCTCGCCGCCAGCAGTTCGTCGATGGTCCGCATTTCGAAGGGGGCGACCTCGACTGGCCGCCGACACGCGACCGCGGCCAGCTTGGCCCATTCCAGGGCCGCGTCCAGGTCGGCGACGTCGATGATCCAGAACCCGCCGAGGTGCTCCTTGGTCTCCGTGTACGGCCCGTCGGTGATCAGGAAGTCACCACCGGAGGGGCGCACCACGGTCGCCGACTCCGGCGGCAGGCCACCCTGGAACACGAACACGCTGGCGTCCTCCATCTTGGCGTTGAGCGCGGGCACGTCGACGCACAACCGCTGAAACTCCTCCGCGGAAGGCATCTCGTCGGTGTAGTAGAGCGCGAGCAGGTACTGCGCCATGACCGATCACTCCCGTTTGTCATCCGGGGCCGGTCCTTGTCCGGCCCTCACTTCCGCTACGAAGTGGCCACCGCCGAATCGACACTTCTCCTGCCACGATGCCAGAAAACTTCGCGCTGGGCTCTCGGACCCTGGCGCTTTAGGGACCGGCGCGACGCCAGGCCGCCCCTTGCAAGACGCCCTTGCCCTGCCTGGGCTGGTGCTCTATCCGACGGGAAGGCCGACGCGTGCCTGCTCTAGTGCCCGGCGAAGTGCGGCGAGTGCCGTCCTCGCGGCGTCGACCTGGTCCGCGCTGACGCTGGGGGCGATCAGGTCATGGAGCCGTTCGTTGAACGTCCGTTCGGCGTGGGTGACCAGTTCCTTGCCGCTGGGGGTGAGGCTGATGAGGGACGAGCGTCCGTCGGCGGGGTTCGGGTGCCGGGTCACCCAGCCGCGCGCTTCGAGCCGGTCGATGCCCTTGCTGATGGCGCCGATCCCGGCGGCGAAAGCGGCGGCGACGTCGGCGACGCGTGACCTGGGGTGGTCACGGAGGTAGCGCAGGGCCTCGAACCCGGATGCGGTGATGCCATGCTCGGCGCGGAGCTTCTCCCCGACGGCGTTGTAGAGGCGGGTCTCGCAGCGGACCAGGTCGTCGAAGAAGCCGGCGAGCTCGTCGGGTGCAGGAGTAGTTGCCATGGCATATAGTCTAGCAGTGCATGCCATGGCATGTAGTTGGCCACTCCATGAGGCACCGGGAGGTCGCGTGAGCACGGAACAACGACTCGCACTGGACACGATGCTGCGCGGCGCGCCGCAACCGTCCGAGCCGGAGCCGGTCGAGCGGATGCGTGCGGGCTTCGCCGCGTTCATGGGGTCGTTCCCCGTCCCGGCCGGCGTGCGGCGGACGCCGGCCGTAGTAGCCGGCCGCCCAGCGGTCCTCGTCGAACCGGAGGCGGAGTCCCAGCCGGGAACGATCCTGTATTTCCACGGCGGCTCGTTCTCGCTCGGGTCGCCGGAGACCGCTATGGTCCTCACCGCGAACCTGGTTACGCGAACCGGTGTCCGGGCAATGTCACTGGACTACCGGCTCGCCCCGGAGCACCCGTTTCCGGCTGCGATCGAGGACTGCGTCGCCGCGTTCCGCAGCCTGCTCGACAGCGGCATCGACCCGGCGTCGATTGTGTTCGCAGGTGATTCGGCCGGCGGCGGGCTCACCGTGACGACATGCCTCGCCGCCCGGGAAGCCGGGTTGCCTATGCCCGCCGCGATCGTGGCGTTCTCACCGGGTCTCGACCACACGCGCACTGGCCGGACAATGCGTGCGAAGGAGGGCATCGACCCGTTCTTCACCATGGATGGCATGGCCCGCACCGGGGAGATGTACCTCGGCGGCCAGGACCCTGACCAGCCGCTGCTCGCACCCGCCGTTCTCGCGGACCTGACCGGCTTCCCGCCGATCCTGCTTCAGGCCGGCACGAACGAGATGCTCCTCGACGATTCCGTGCGGCTGGCCGAGCGCGCACGCGAGGCGGAGGTGGACGTGACCCTCGACATCACGGCCGGGGTACCGCACGTGTTCCAGGCGTTCGCCGGGCGGCTCGACGAGGCCGGCCAGGCACTCGACCGGGCGGCTCTGTTCATCACCCAGCACTTGCGCGCTCACTGAACAAACAGCAGCACGCCCGGCACCGCAAGGCCGGTCACCCAGCGACCGGGCGGGCCTGGGATCCGCACGCCCTCAGATGTGGTCGATGGCCAGGCCAAGTGCCTGGAGGTCGGCGGTGCTGGCGGTCGGCGCGTCGGTGACCATCCGTTCCAGGGCCGAGAGCGGGCAGACGTGCCCGAATGTGACTGTGCCCAGCTTGGTCTGGTCGGCGGCGAGGATGGTGCGTGCTGACGACGCTACGGCGGCCCGCTTGACGCGCGCGTCGGCTGGCACGTGCGTGGTGACGCCGTTGCGTGCGTCGACCCCGCACGCTCCGAGGACGAACGTGTCGAAGCGGAGCCGGTCGAAGGCGACTTCCGCGAGGTCGCCGGTGACGACCAGTTCGCCGGGGCGCACGTCCCCGCCGGGTGCGATCAGGTGCACCTGGTCGTCGTAGGCCAGGTCGACCAGGGTCCGGATGCCAAGCGGCATGACTGTCACCGGCCTGCCCCGCAGTGCCCGCCCGACCTCGGCAGCGGTGGTGCCCGCGTCGAGCACGACAGTCTCCCCGTCGGATATGAGGGCGGCGACGGCACGGCCGATGCGCGCCTTCTCCTCGCCTGCCTCGAAGGCCCGTACCGGGTATGGCTTCTCACTGGCCCGCAGGCTCGCCGCAACCGCTGATCCGTGCACGCGGCGGATCAGCCCGTCTCGCTCCAGGACATTCAGGTCGCGCCGGACTGTCATCTCTGAGCAGCCCATCTCCGCGGCCAGCTCGGCGACGGGTACCGAGCCGCGCTGCCGTACCGCCAGGGCCAGCGCCCTCCGCCTCGTCGCGGCGTTCACCATGCCGCCAGTCCGAGCCGGGACAGGACCGGCCCGGGGCCGGTATACAGGACGGCGTCCATTCCCGCCTGGGCCGCGGCGGTCACGTTGACCTGGCTGTCATCGGCGAACAGCGTGGCCGCCGGGTCGAGGCTGAAGCGGCGTAGCAGCAGGTCGTAGATCTGGCGGTCGGGCTTGGCGATCCCCTCGAACCCCGACACAACCGTGCCCGCGAACCAGCTGAGGAAGTCGTAACGGTCCCGGCGCGCGGGATACGTCTCGGCCTCCATGTTCGTCAGTGCGTAGCAGGCCAGGCCGCTGTCGATCACCCGGCGCAGCAACCGCACCCCCTCGGGGATCGGCCCGCCGATCATTTCATCACTGCGCTCGCACCACGCCATGATCAGTCCCGCGTACGCAGGCCACTGCCGGGCCAGGGAGGCGCAGGACTCCTGCATGCTCGCCCCGCGATCGTGTGCGTCATGCCACTCCGCCGTGCACACGGTGCTGAGGAACCACTCCATCTCCGCCGGGTCAGGGATGAGCTTGCGGTAGAGGTGTCGGGGATCCCAGTCGAGCAGCACCCCGCCAACGTCAAACACCACAGCCGTAATCTTCCGATCAGCCGCTATGTTCATTCGCACAGTATAAATGTTAGCTTCCCGCGCAGGCTGGTGTCCTTTGGCTGGGTCCGAGGTCGCTGCTCTTCACATTGCGGCCAGGCGCTAAGGGTGCCCGGCGGGTACGGGTGCCGCTGGAATCAGCAGCTGTGCGCGGTCAGAAGGCCAGCGCGGCCCTGAACCGGGCTAACCCGCGTACGGGGCTGGCGGCTCCGGGCCGCTTCGGCGATGTGCCGTAGGCCGCGCCCCGTGGGCGGCAACTGCCGGGCCGTCGCCTTGCGCTTGGCGGCTAGGCCGGCCGGACCCGATGGCGGTCCCTGCGCGGACCCGCGCTGCGCGCGGCGGACGACCCAGGACAGGAGCATCAGCAGCGTGGCCAGCAGCCCGGCCACGAACACGCCCGTCAGGCCCACGAGTAGCACGCCGGCGACCGCTGGCACTGCGCTGGACTGCACCAGGACCACCGCAGCGGAAGCCATACTCGGGGCGGCGCCGACGGCGCCCACGCGGGCCGCTGTCTTGAAGCTGAGCGCCCTGCCCGGCTCACGGGCGGGTGCGTCCGGCGGGTGGGCGCTGGTCACCCCGTCGGGGATGTCGGCGGTCAGCGCGTCCAGGTCCGCGTGGGTCCGTGACGCGAGTACCTGGCCGACGCGCAGGTCGAACTCGCCCTTGGTCAGCCGACCCTGAACGAACGCGGCCTTGAGCACGTCGACCGCCTGCTCGCGGTCGGCATGCGAGGTCCTCAGCTGGCCTGGTACGCCCGTCGTCCCGTCTTCGCGCCCTGCAGTCACGGGCACCTCCATAAGCACGATCTAGCTAAAAGCTTAGCTCCGCCAGCCGGGCAGCCTTCCCGGGTTACCTCTGGGCGGCAGCCCGGTCAGCCGTGCTCGATCGCGGGCCGCGGCGTCAGGACAGGGAGTCGTCGAGGTCGCCGAGGGTGCGGATGAGTTCGGTATTAGCGGTGTAGTCGACCGGGCAGGCGATCACTGAGACGGTGTCATCGGCCAGCGCGCTCTTGAGCGTGGGCAGGAGCTCGGCCGCGGACGAGATGCGGTAGCCCTTCGCGCCGAAGCTCTCCGCGTAGGCGACGAAATCCGGGTTCCCGAAGCGCGTGTCGACGTTGTGCCCGATTTCCATGTCCATCTTCCAGCTGATCAGGCCGTACGCGTCATCGACCCAGATCAGGATCACGAAAGGCAGCCGCAGCCGAAGTGCGGTCTCGATCTCCTGGGAGTTCATGAGGAACGAGCCGTCGCCGGTCGCGACGAGCACCTTCGCCTCCGGCTTGGCGACCTTGGCGCCGATCGCACCAGGCACCGTCCACGCCATCGTCGACAGCCCGTTGGAGATCAGGCAGGTGTTGGGGGCGTAGGTCGGGTACAGCCGCGCCATCCACATCTTCAGCGCGCCGGTGTCCACGAGCACGATGTCCTCGCGGCCGAGGGCGGCCCGTGTGTCGGCCACGATGCGCGCCGGGTGCATCGGGAACCGCTCGTCCGTCTGGCCGTTCGCCAGTTCGGAAGCCAGCAGTTCCCTGATCCGTTCGCCCCCGGTCACGGGAGTGGTCTTGCGCCAGACGGCCGCGGCGAGGGCGTCGAGGCTGTGGCTGATGTCGGCGGTGAGCCCGACGGCGACGTCGTAGTGCACATCGACCTCGGCCGGGAACCGGTGAATGTGGATGATCTTGGTGTCGCCGGTCGGGTTGACGCGGACCGGGTTGAACTCCTGCAGTTCGTAGCCGACCGCCACGATGACGTCCGCCTGGTCGAAACCGAAGTTGACGTAGTCGTGGCGCATGAACCCGACAGTGCCGAGCGCGAGCGGGTGGTCGTCGGGGAACACGCCCTTCCCGTGGAAGGTGGTCGCCACGGGGATGTTCAGGGCCTGCGCGAAGCGGATCAGCGCCTGGCTCGCGCCGGCCCGCGCGGCACCGTGGCCCGCGAGGACGACCGGGTTGCGCGCCTCGCGCAGAATCTGCGCGGCCCGGGACACCTGCTCCGCCGAGGGATTATCTGCCCGCGGCACGTTCACGCGCAGGGGCTTCAGCTCCTCGGGGACGGTGGCGTCCTCGACATCCTCGGGCACGGCCAGGTAGACCGCGCCGGGTCGTTCTGTCTGCGCGAGCTTGAACGCCTTGCGCATCATCTCTGGCGCCGCACCGGGCGTGGCCATCAGCGCGGACCACTTCGTGACCGGGGCGAACATCGGCACGAGGTCGACCCCCTGGTGCGACTCCTTGAAGCTCCGCGCCATGCCGACTTGAGCGGACAGAGCGATCAGCGGCGTGGAGTTGGTCGTGGCGTCAGCCGTGCCAAGCAGCAGGTTAATCGCCCCGGGACCGAGGGTCGCCGAGCACACGCCCGCCTTTCCCGTGAGCCGGCCGTAGGTCTCGGCCATGAAGGACGCGCCCTGCTCGTGCCGGGTGAGCACGTACTTGATGGAGGACTTCGACAGCGCCTCCATGAGCCGGATATTCTCCTCGCCCGGGATCCCGAAGACGTGAGTCACGCCCTCGTTCTCCAGGCATTCAACAATCAACTCGGCGGTAGAACGCCACTGCTCGGCCATGAGAACAAGCCTAGTGGCGCGTGTCTTGGCCCCCGCAGCCAGCCGCAGGCGTGCGCACCGCGTAGCTCGGCGGTTACGCTGGCCGGCATGACGGGCATCCAGCCGGAGTTGTGGATCGACCGGGCCGCTGAGGCCGTCGCGTTTTACCAGGCGGCATTCGGTGCGAGAGTCCTGCACCAGGTAGGCGAAGGCGATGACATCGTCACGCAGCTGGCGGTCGGGGATGCGGCTTTCTGGGTTTCACCCGGCGGGGCAGACGGACCACGCTTCAGCCCGGGCGCGATCGGCGGCACGACCAGCCGGACCTTGCTTGTGGCGGACGACCCGGACGCGCTGTTCGCGCAGGCGGTCGCGGCCGGCGCCACGGCGGCAGCCGCGGTGACCGACGAGCACGGCTGGCGGCTGGGCCGGATCTTCGACCCGTTCGGTCATGAATGGGAAATCGGCAGGCCGCTGGGTCCCTGGCCGCCAGCGTGACATCAGTTGACCTGGCCGCGGGGGGGGGGGCCCGGCGGGGAAAGACGCGGGGCCCCTCGCCAGTGTTTGGCTGTGGTCAGGCGACCGCAGCGTCCTCCCCGTGCTCGATCATGTTGATTTCCTGCTCCTGCTCGGTCCGGCCGCCTAGGAACAGCGCGGCTGCGGCCGCGCAGACCAGGGCGGCGATCCCGACGACCAGGAAACCAGTCGAATACCCGCTGCTCAGGGCGGTAACCGCGTGCGGGGCAGCCTTGCTGATCGCGATCGACGGCGGCACTGAGTTGACGGCTACCGGGCCCGCGCCCTCTGCCGCCGCCCGGAGGGCGGACAGCGAGGAGTCGGCGTTGACCGCGGTGTTGAACAGCCCGGCGGCCTTGCTCAGGGCGATCGCGCCGATCAGGGCCGGGCCGAGGGCGAACCCGAAGTCGCGCACCATACTGGTCGTGGCCGCGGCCATTCCGGCCAGCTTCGGCGGCACGGTGTTTACGACCGTCGCGGTCACCGACGAGACCGCGAATGCGAAGCCGACGCCGACCAGGCCCATCGGCAGGATCAGCGACGGCAGCGCGGTGTCGGTGATCGACATGTTGGAAGCCAGCAGCTGGCCGACGCCCATCAGCAGGAAGCCGAGGGACAGCACCCAGCGGGGCTGCAGGCGGGCCATCATGAACGAGGTCAGCGGCAGGAGGAAGATCGCGAGGCCGCTGAGCAGGATGAACGCCACCGCAGTGCGGATCGCGCTCTGGTGCTGGATGACCTCCATCCAGATGCTGATCGCGTAGGCGGTGCCGAGGAAGGAGAACATCCCCACCACGGTGACCGCCGAGGCCAGCGCGAAGGCGCGGTTCTTGAACAGGTCCATGCGCAGCAGGGGGCTGTGCACCCGGGCCTCGATGATGACGAAGGCGACCAGCAGGACCAGGGCCACCGCGAAGGAGACGATGATGGTCGCGCTGCCCCAGCCGGCCGTCGGACCTTCGATCACCGCGTACAGCAGCGCGAACAGGCCCAGGCCGACGGTGACCTGGCCCGGGATGTCCAGCGAGCGGCCCTCGGGCGAGCGCGAGTCCTCCGCGAAGAGCCAGCTGACCGCCGCCACGATGGCGGCCAGGATCGCGATGATCACGAACGCCAGGCGCCAGCTCGCGTAAGTGGCGGTCAGGCCGCCCAGCATCGGGGCGATGAAGTTGCCAAGAGACAGCAGCGCCGCCCACAGAGCGATCATCCGAGCCCGGCTGGCGTGCGTCCGGCTGCCGGAGGCGATGATCGCCAGGGTGGTCGGGAACAGCGCCGCCGAGCCCACGCCGGCGATGAACTGGCCGAAGTACATCTGCACGACCCCGGTTGAGGTGGTCGAGATCAGCTCACCCACGAGCAGGATCAGCGCGCCGCCGACCAGCAGCTTCTTCCGGCCGAAGAGGTCGCCGAGCACGCCGAACGTGAGCTCGAGGGCGGCGATCGGCAGCAGGATGGCGTCGGAGATCCAGTCGAGCTGGGACGCGCCAGTGGGGTGCAGCACCGTCTGGAACGTGCCGTTCAGGGTGGCTGGCACGGCCACGCCTACCTGCGCCAGGCAGACCGCGAACCCGACGGCGACGATGGTCGCCACGCTGAGCGCCGTGTGCCGGGAGCCCCGGGCTGTGGCGGCGGCCAGCTGTTCAGAGGCTGGCAGCGGAGCGGACATGAAGACTCCAATTCTTCGGGAATCGGCACGGTTACCCGCAGGAAAGCCACCCATGCGGTGCGGTGCCGGAGGGATTTAAGATGCGGCTTCTGCTCTGCGGAACATTAGAATGTGATGTTCATCTATGCAACATAAGGTCACAGTTTGTGACAAAAGTCGCAGTACTGCCTCGGCCGGAAGCGGCGATACGGGTGACCGCCGGGTCTCCGGGTGGTCGCGCTCCGTGATACAAGTGCAGGGACGGCGCGAAGCACGCACGAGCGCAAGATGAGAGGACCGGGACCATGCGGGCAGCGGTTGCGCGGGAACTGGGCGGCATCGGCGGCGTGGAGCTGGGTGAACAGCCGGATCCCGTGCCCACGGCGGGGCAAGTGCTGGTCAGAGTGCGCGGCGCGGGTGTCGGCCCGTGGGATGTCGGGTTCCTTGGCGGCGGCTTCCCAGGGGTCACCCTTCCGTTTGTCCCGGGCCAGGAAGTGGCCGGCGTGGTCGAATCGGCCGGCGACGGGACCGGTGTCCGGCCGGGTGAACGCGTCTATGCCAGCCTGTTCCCGGCAGGCGGCGGCTTCGCCGAGCTGGCGCTGGCATCGGCTGACCGCGTGGCTCCGATGCCCGGCCAGGCGGGCTTCGCCGAGGCGGCCGGGCTGGTGGTCAGCGGGGGCACCGCCCACGAGGGGCTGATCGACCGAGGGCGGCTGCAGGCAGGCGAGACCGTGCTCGTCACCGCTGCCGCAGGAGGCGTCGGGAGCGCCGCGGTGCAGATCGCGGTGGCCGCGGGCACCCGGGCACTGGGCGTGGCCTCCCGGGACAACCACGACTACCTGCGGAGCCTGGGCGCCAACGAGGTGTTCGACTACCACGACCCCGACTGGCCAAGTCAAGTGCGCGCCGCGGTCCCCGGCGGCGTCGACCTGCTGCTTGACTGTGCTGGCGGCCAGACCCGCGACCAGGCGATCAGCGCGGTCCGCGACGGCGGCCGGGCTGTCTTCATCGTTCTCTCAGGTCCTGACGCCCAACTGGAACGCGGCATCACCGGCGAGCCGTTCGCCGCCCGCGTCACCCGGCAACGGCTGGAGGCGCTGAACCAACTGGTCGACACCGGCGTACTCCGCCCCCAGGTCTCGGCGGTACTGCCACTGGACCAAGCCCGTGAAGCCCTGACGCAGGTCGCGGCCCGGCACGCCCGCGGCAAGATCGTCCTCCAAATCGGGGAGTAACAGCAGCCTTCACGGGGACCTGGCCGACTTACCCGCTTTCAATGAGCCCGTCGGTGACTGTGGCCTGTCCGATGGAACCGCTCGCTAGGTGGCGTGCGGAATCGCGGGGGATCCCTTGTGCGGGGCGGTAAAGCCAGCCTCCGTTCCTTCGACCGATGTTGGTTCTGGGTGCTTGTGCGGGACGGCCGGGCGAAGTAGCGTATGCGCGAAATGCGGAACATCATGTTCACGATGCGGACATGATGACTGCGCGTAAAGGCCGGCGCGAGCGAGGGCCAGGAGGGCAACCGATGAAGAGCCCGTTGCATGCGATGCTGCCGCGGTTCGCGGTTAGCACGGGAGACCTGGATCACCTCAGCTACCAGGACAGCCAGCGGTACGTCGCGGACCTGGAGAGCGCCGGGTTCGGCATGCTCTGGCTCTCGGAGGTGCTTGGCCGGGAGGCTTTCACGTCGGCGCAGCTCGCCCTGGCGGCCACGGCGAGCATGATGATCGGCAGCGGCGTCGTCCGTGCGTTTGAACGGGTGCCGAAGTCCGCCGCGGCAGCACAGGCTACGCTCGTCGACGGGTTCCCCGGCCGCTACGTCATGGGCCTGGGAGTCAACGCCAGCGTGCGCGAGCGCGGGCAGACGCCGGCCGGCTTCATGTCCGACTACCTCGACCAGATCGACGAGTACCACGGCCGCCGCGGGGTGCGCCGCGAGGACGCCCCGCGCGTTCTCGGCGCCTACTCGCCCGCGCTCACCAGGCTCGCGGCAGCCCGCACCGACGGCCTGATCACGTTCCTGGTCACGCCCGAGCACACCGCCTGGGCGCGGCAGGTCATCGGTCCAGACTCATTTCTGTCCGTCGTCCAGTGGGTGATCGTCGACAGCGACCCGGGCAGCGCCCGGGAGCTGGCACGCAGGCAGCTTGCCTATTACCTGAAGCTCCCGCACCAGATCAACAAGCTCCGGCGGCTCGGGTTCAGCGACGACGACCTCGCCGAACCTGGCTCGGACAAGCTCATCGACGCGGTCGTCTCCCACGGCACGCCCGACGACATCGCCGCCTCGCTGAACAGGCACCACTTGGCTGGCGCCGACCAGATCGTCCTGGGGGTGCTCGGCCAGCCGACAGCCGCCAAGATCCAGCAGTACGGCCTGCTCGCCCGCGCACTGGGCGTGGCTTCCGAATCCGTCAGGCAGGGGTGACGACGCGGTAGCCGAGGCCTAGCTGGTCGAAGAGGAAGGCGTGCAGGTCTGCTGTCTCGTCGATGGACTGGTCGAGTGACCCGGCCAGGTGACCAGTAGAGCCCAGCCGCAGCAGCACCGGCCGGTCCGATGACGTCGCTTCCTGGAGCCGGGCCGTCATCTTCTTGGCGTGCCAGGCATCGACCCGGGTGTCGTTCTCTCCTGCGGTCAGCAAGACGGCCGGGTAGGTCGTCCCGTCGGCCACGTTGTGGTAGGGAGAGTAGGCGAGCAGCGCCTCGAACAACTCCGGATCTTCGACGGTGCCGAACTCGGGCGTATTGAACCGCCCGTTGGTGGTGGTCTCGGCGCGCAGGGAGTCCATCACCGGCACCGCCGCGACGACGGCGCGGGCGACATCAGGCCGCTGGGTGAGCACGGCCCCCATCAGCAGCCCCCCGTTGGAACCGCCCATGATCGCCAGCCGCTCGCGCCTGGTGACCCGGCTGCCGTGCAGATGGTCCGCGCAGGCGATGAAGTCGTCGAAGCAGTTCTGCTTGGCGGCGAGATGGCCGGCGTGGTGCCATTCCTCGCCGAACTCACCGCCACCGCGGATGTTGGCCACCACGTAGACGCCACCCTGCTCCAGCCACAGCAGCAACTCGGGATCGAACCGCGGCCCCAGCGAGATGCCGTAACCGCCGTATGCGGTCAGCAGCGCCGGCGCGGTTCCGTCCCGCGGGGTGCCGGGGGCCGCGATCACGTTGAGCGGGATACGGGTACCGTCCCTCGACGTCGCGAACTCGCGGGTCACCTCGTACCCGGACAGGTCGACGGGGGTAGTCGTCCGCAGGGCGGTCGGGCGGGGTGCCTCGCCGTCGGCTGCTACCCACCAGGCCGCCGGCTCGGTGAAGGACTCGCGCGACCACGCGATCCGGTCCGGTCCAAGCGTCGAGAGACGTGCGGAGTAGGAGGACACCGAGCTCATCGGCGGGATCTCCACCGCGCGGAGCGGCCCCCCGTTGGTGTCGAAGGCGCGCATCTGCTGCGGTCCGCCGTCTATGCCCACCACCCAGACGGTGCCGCGGGTCACCGCGAGGTCTTCGATGACCAAGTCACCGGCCGGCATGATCTCGCGGGCGTCGGCGACCGTGGCGCCGCGGCTCAGCGGTAGGCGGAGCACCTTGCCGCGCGGGGCGTCCAGGCGGGAGACCAGGTACAGCGCGTCCGTGCCGAGCACGGCATGGACGCACTGGTCGGGGATGCCTGCGACCTGCCACCACGAGCCGTCGTCACCCTGGCCACGGAGGAAGACCTGCCACTCACCGCCGTCACCCTTCTGCACGTGGTCCATCACCCAACGGCCGTCGGGCGAGGCGGACAGGAAGTTCTCCGCGATCTGCTCGTCGGCGAAGCCGCCGGCGAGGTCAACGTGATCCGGTGCGCTGCCGAACTTGCGGAACCACACCTGCTGCCTGAAGCCCGCCGGGTCAGTGCAGCGGGTGTACCAGAACCCGGAGCCGTCGTAACGCCAGGCCACCGAACCGCCCATCAGGTTCACGTGCGGGATCGGCTCATCGACGACGTTCCCGCTGTCGGCGTCGAAGACGTACAGCGACCCGTCCTCGGTGCCATGCTCCGACAGCGAGACCGCGACCAGCTTGCCGTCTGGGGACGGAACGAAGAAGTCGATGGCTGTCTCACCGGAAGGGTCGATCGCATCCGGATCCACCACGACACGCTCGGTCGCGGGGTCGTCGAGGTCGGTCAAGGCCACCAGGAACGGCTGCTGCCGCGGCGTCTGCACCTTCAGCGCGAAGAAGGTGCTCCCGCCGGACACGAGCCGCTTGTACGTCGTCCTCTCCGCCCTGAGCAACTGCGCCGCACGAGCCCGCAGTTCGTCTCGCCAGGGGATCCCGTCGAAGTAAGCGCCGGTGCGCTGTTGCTGGGCCCTCGACCAGGCGATCGTCTCCTCAGAGGAGGCATCCTCCAGCCACCGGTAGTCCTCAGTGACGTCAACGCCGTGGTAGGTGTCCCTCACCGGGATACGGGCAGCCTGCACCAAGGGGAGCTCGGTCATGCCATCAGTCAACAACCCAGGCGCGCAACGCGCCACCTGCTGGCCGGCTTCCTATCGGCCGGCGTTCTGGTGGCCGGCGTCCTGCCGGCCGGCGTTCTGGCGGGGGAGGTCAGGGGCGGCGGTCGGGGCCTGCGCGGAGGCCGTCCAGCACGATGGCGATGCGCTTGGCGCGGTCTGCGCTGCTGGCCGCCGGGTGGGTGTCCATGGCGAGGACGGCGGCGGTGATCGCGTGGATGTCCGCGAGGTCGATGTCGTCGCGGATCGTTCCTTCGGCTTGGGCCTGTTCGAGCAGGAGCGCGAGCTCGGCGCTCATCTCTCGTCCGGCCGCCTGCATGTCCTCGTCGCGGTCGGCTTCCTCGAATGCCGTGGCCAGTGAGCGGTTATGGCGCGCGTGCTCGACGGTCGCGGTCAGGAACGCGATGAACGCCTCGCCGGGGGCATGGCCGGCCTGGCCGGCCCGCAGCTGCCGGGCCAGGCCGGCGAGCTCCCGCAGCCGTTCGGCGATGATCGCCGAGAACAGCGCCTGCTTGGTGGGGAAGTGCCGGTGCACTGTTCCCTGCGCGACGCCCGCGCGGCGCGCGATGTCGCGCAGGTTCGCCTCTGGCCCGACCGACTCGAACGCCGATCGGGCCGCGGCGAGGATTCTCGCGCGGTTGTCGCGCGCGTCAGCGCGGAGCGGGCGCTCGTTCACGGGCAAAGGTTCCGATTCGCTAGTAACCGGGTCACGTGACCCGTATAGTTTAAGCGGGTCAGGTGACCCGATTCTTTCCCCAGGCTACAGGAGACCGCATGTTCCTCGTCACCGGCGCCAGCGGCGCGCTGTTCGGCCGCCCCGTCCTCAGCCAGCTCCGCAGGCTGGTGCCCGAGGCCGAGATCGTGGCCGGCACCCGGCATCCGGGATCCGCCCCGGAACTCGCGGCGGCGGGGTTCAAGTCGCGCCGGGTCGACTTCGACGACCCGGGCTCGCTGGCGTCGGCGTTCGCGGGCGCGACGGCGGTGCTGATCAACGGCACCAACTACGGCACCCCGGCGGAGCGGCGGGGCAGTCAGCACGCCGCGGCGATCAGGGCGGCGGTGGACGCAGGCGTGCAACACATCGTCTACACGAGCTGGCCGGACCCGGACTTGTTCTCGCAGCCGCTGATGTCTGACTTCGCAGGCTCCGAGGCGCTGCTGCGCAGCCTGTCGCCTGACGCGACGATCCTGCGCACCACCTACGGCCTCGCGCAGACCGTCGGCCGCGACGTGGCGACCGCGGCCGCCACCGGGGTGCTCGCCGCCCCGGCCGGCCGGGCGCGCACCGCACCAGCCCACATCGACGACATCGCCGAAGCCACCGCGCGGGTCCTCGCCACCGGCGAGCACCGCGGCAAGCTCTACACGCTTACCGCCGCCGACGCCATCGACTGGACCGACTTGGCCCGGCTTGCCTCCACGGTGAGCGGGACCCCGGTCGAGTACCAGCCTGTTACCGACGACCAGTTCACCGCAGCCGCCATCGCGCAGGGGATCCCTGCGGACCTGGTGGGCCTCCTGCTCGGCGTCTACCGCGCATTCCGCGCAGGCTGGACCGGTACTCCGACGGGCGATCTCGCCACGATCCTTCGGCGAGCACCCAGGCCGGCCCTCGACGCCGTCTCCGCCGCCGTGACTGGCTGACGGCGGCTATGACATTCCATGGCGCCATATCCGCCGTTCTGGCGCCTGCCCGACCCGTCTGGCATGGCTTATGGCGGCATGCATATCTGGTTGTTCTGTGCGTGGCCGCCCGGTCAGCCGTGCTCACAGTGAATGCTGTCTGACAGCCGGGAGCTTCCGGAAA
>Ga0310811_10003992_pt1 | contig 18588 bp, 19 predicted proteins | sample YCmetagenome_FD_207642 | JGI IMG/M metagenome (GOLD analysis project Ga0310811, IMG submission 207642) | Soil microbial communities from experimental microcosm in Duke University, North Carolina, United States - YC | ecosystem: Engineered > Artificial ecosystem > Soil microcosm > Unclassified ...
TAAACAATGAGCCAAGGAAAATCGCCGAACCGCACCATAGCGCAGCACCGAGCGCATCGAATACGATGAAACGTCCCGACTTCGTACCGATGGCGCCCGCCAGCGCGCTAGCGACGGAAGCAAAACCCGGAATGAATTTGGCGACTAGTAGCGACGAAGCGCCCCAACGAACATAAAAACCTTCGGTCTGCCGCACGCAGGAATCGGGCGACAGCGAAATGCGGCACAGGCGCGCCATTACGCGTCCGCCAAATTTACGGCCTGCCCAATACCAGCCGAAATCGGCAATCAGCGCAGCGGCGACGGCCGTCAGAAACAGCGTCAGCGCCGAGTATTGGCCATACGAGAGCATCGCGCCGGTCAACACGAGTGTCGGATAAGCCGGCACCGGCGCGCCCATCTGCTCGATCAGCACGTTGCCGAATACGAACAGCAGTCCGTATTCTCTGATCAGGTCAAACAGGTGGCTCATGGAGTTCTTTCAGGTGATAAGGGCGGCATCCAGCATAACAGGCCGCCGCGTACGCCGCATGACGATGCATCACAGATGGTGATGCGGCGAAGCAATTGCAAGATAGGCCGAATTTTAACGGGTGGCGCCAGTCAAACAGGCTCGATCACCAGTCAGGAGCAGGCAATGTCACGTCAAGAGGGCCATTTCATGCATGAAGCCGATATCGGCAGCGGTGAGAAGAAGCCAGGCGAGCAGGATACGCAGAAGGAAGTGGAAAAAATCAGCAATCCGCAGATGAAGGAAACGAGGAACACGCCTGACGATCCGGAGTTGAAGGACGATCCGAACTATCAGGCACGTTCCAAGCCGCACCCCGAGCGTCGCTAGACCGGTTTCGCGTTGCTGACGTGCGTGCCCATCGGTTCGCCAAAACGAACCGCGCGCGCCGCCAGCCATGCCGGATTGAAATTCAGCACACCCTGAGGAAACAGCAGCACCACCGTCGAGCCAAGCAGGAAACGTCCCATTTCCTCGCCTTTCTTCAATTCAATGCGCTGGTCGCCATAGTGCCAGTCGCGCAGATTGTTGTAGCGCGAGGCATTGACGACCCCGTGCCACACCGTAGCGATGCTGCCGACGATGGTGGCGCCGACCAGCGTCAGGATGAACGGCCCATATTCACCCTCGAAGACGCACACCACGCGCTCGTTGCGCGCAAATAGGTTCGGCACGCCGCGCGCAGTGGTCGGGTTCACCGAAAAGAGCTCGCCGGGCACATAGATCATGCGCGTCAGGCGGCCGTCGCACGGCATGTGGATGCGGTGATAGTCGCGCGGACTCAAGTACAGCGTCGCAAAACCACCGTGCTCGAACCGCTGCGCCAGCTCCGGATCACCGCCAACCAGCGCGGTGGTGGTATAGCTGTGGCCCTTGGCCTGGATGATCTGGTCTTTTTCTATCGTGCCGAACTGGCTGATTGCGCCGTCCACCGGACAGATGAAATCGGCATCGGCCAGCGGTCGAGCACCCTCGCCCAGCGCGCGTGTAAAGAATTCGTTGAAGCTGGCGTAACTGGTGATGTCCGGGTTCGCGGCCTCGTTCATATTGACGCCATACTTGCCGACAAACCAGCGAATCAGGCCAGTAGTGATCCTGCCCGCCTTCGCGCCGGCGACCTTGCCAGCAAACGCAGTCAGCGCCCGTTTCGGCAACAGGTATTGCGGCAGTACAGGAAGACGATTGGGCACGATGGTCAGCCGTTACAGTAAGGAATTGAAGGGTGATGGATTGTAACCGCCTGCACGAATTCGTCCAGTGCGATTCGAAGCGAGCAGCTTTTGTTCCGCATACTCATGTATCCGGCGTCTTGATCGCGGTAATACGGTCGATAAAAAACTCGCCGTCGACGACCTTGCGATGCGGCATCGAAGTTAACGCGAAGCCTGGCGGACCATGCTGCAGCCAGGTCTGTACCAGCGTATCGAATTCCTCGGTCGTCAGGCGCAGCATCTGCGCTGAAATGACGAATTGCGCGCCGACCTTCTGCCGGCTGACGATTTCTTCCACCGTGGCCATGGCACCTCCGCTTAAACAAAAGTTCGCCATCATAACGGCTGACGGCTTGATTTTCCATTAAGACGGACCAAGGATTCTCCTCCGCACTATTTTTGCCGCGCCTTTTTATCCGTGCTTGCGGAGAACACCAGTTGGCACGGGTCGGACGTTGGATTTGCGCCGTCCCAAATGGCGGTCGCCACAATGCTGACGCCGCTAGTCAGAATCGCCGCACCGATGCGGGCGAGCGCCCCGCCGAGACCTGCCTCATCCAGGTTCAGCTGCGGTTTGGCGATCTTGCCGACGATCTTGACGTCACCGGCGAAATTCGAAATGCCGAGACTGACGCCGGCTCTTGCCCGTACCCGCCCATGCAAATCCAATTCCTGTCGCCGCATGTCGACCGTGCCGCTAGTCAGCAGCTGGCTCGCTTCGCTACGTGCGCCGGCAATACCGTCGCCACGCGCAATACCCGAGCGGAACGGCAGGCGCAGACTGGCGCAACTCAAGTCGACGTGATCCGCATCGCGCGCCGAAAACAAGCCATTCATCCAGAACTCTGCGCGCCCCGCCTTCTCGGACATGATTTTCGCCGGCCCGATGCGGATATTCATCGGCCCGCTAATGCCTGCCGCCAATTCCTTCATCGATGCGCCGCTGCTTGTCAATTGCGTATCGACTTCCATGGCACCGCCGCTCATGTTGACCTTCTTGCCGCTTTCCTTGAACCATGCGCCGAGCTGCGTGCCATGCAGGCGTAAATCCAGTTGCACCGCCTTTCGTTTAGCTTCGAATACGGCATCGCCTTCTGCGCTACCACCCAGCAATTTGCCGCTGAAGTGCGGCACGCTCATGCGATCGCCGTCGAAGCGCAAGTCGGCAACGGCATCACTCACGACGACATCAGAACGCAAGACCAAGGCAGCGATCCGCACGTCGGCCTTGCCTTGCATTCCATCCAGTGCCGCCAGCAACGGCCAGGGCAAGGGCTTGTCGCGGAACAGTTCGCCCTCCGGCTTGGGCGGAAGCGGCGGCATACCGGCATCGAGCGGCGTCTGTTCCATGTCTACGTGATCGGCACGCAGATGCGCATCGAAACTGGGCTTGGAACTGCGCCGCCATTGCGCGCTGCCAGTCGCATGCATCTTGCCAAGCTGCAGTTGCGCATCGCTGAGCGTAATGCCTTCCTCTGTGCCGCGCACTTGCGCGCTGGCCTTCAGCGCCGCCGGCAGACCACGATCGATGCCGAAGAAGCCGAAGGGGTCCTTCAGTGAACGCGCATCGATGGCAATCTGGATATCGAACTGCCGCGGACGGTTTGTTAGCGGCAATAGTCCCTTCAAGGTCGCACTGGCGTCCCCGGAATGCAGCGACACCGAGCCTTGCGTGTGTGCGCCTTCCACACCAATTTGCGAAAGGTCATCGAACTTGCCCTTGAGTTGCAGTGGGTGAACATCGCGCGCCAGCTTGATGTCGAAAGACACGTTGCGCAATCCGCGGTCTCCGTCCGCTATCAGTTGCGGGACCTGCCACGTAACAGGCTTTTTGGTGCCGTCGCGATAGACGATGCGACTGTCGGCCACGCGCAATACGGTCAGGTCGACCTGTTCCAGTTTTTGCGGCAGGCGCTTCGCCGCGCTGTCATCGTTGGCAAGCTGCGGCGGCGTCCAGTTTTCGCGGCCGTCGGCAGCGACTTCGAGGTTGGCGTTCAACCCACGAAAATCGAGGCGTCGGATCACAAGCTTGCCGGTCAGCAGCGGCAACAGCGCCAGGCGCGCCCGTACGTCGTCGATTTCGAGCAGGTGCTGGTCCCTCGCCCACGCGGCATTGGATACCGTCACACCGGTTGCATGCAGACGCGGGGACGGCAGCAATTGCCAGCGCAGGCTCTTAAGCTGAAGCTCGCGGCCCCAGGTTTGCTGCACCTTGTCATGCGCGATCGCCTTGAGGCGCGCCTCGTCCACCAGGCTGTGCAATGCGAGGGACGCGGCCACCAGCAACAAGGCCAGCCCCGCCACTCCCCACAGCGTCCACCTTTGCCATTTGCGCATGCGCATGTTGTCGTCGTTTCTTCTCGTTATGATTTAGCTGCGGTCCTTTGCACGCCGGTTCGACTGCGACTCCTTTGCCGTGTTCCCGCATGCTTTCGCCGTCGCGCCAGGACGCCTTCCGATGCTACAGTAAAGCTGTCCTGACATAACAACGGAACCCCCCAATGCACAGTAGAAGCCGCCATCCGGAACGCCATCGCAACGAACGCATCGGCTGGTTGCGCGCCGCCGTACTCGGCGCCAACGACGGCATCGTCTCGACCGCCTGCCTGATGCTGGGCATCGCAGCTGCCAACGTCGCGCGCCAGGAGTTGCTGATCGCGGGCGCTGCCGCGCTGGTAGCCGGCGCAATGTCGATGGCGGCGGGGGAATATGTGTCGGTCAGTTCGCAATCGGATACCGAGCAGGCCGACTTGCAGCGAGAACGAGAAGAACTGGAACAGGAGCCGGCGGCCGAGCACCGCGAGCTGATGGCGATCTATATTGCGCGCGGCGTGTCGCCCGAACTGGCGCAACAGGTTGCGACGCAATTGATGAAGCACGATGCGCTTGGCGCACATGCGCGCGACGAACTTGGCATCGACGACCGTTCGGCCGCGCGCCCGGTGCAGGCGGCGCTCACCTCGGCGCTCACCTTTTCCAGCGGCGCCGCCCTGCCGCTGCTGGCAGCCCTGCTGGCGCCGCCGCACTGGTCGGCACCGCTGATTGCCGGCACTTCGCTGCTGTTCCTGGTCGCGCTCGGCGTGCTGGCCGCTTATGCCGGCCGTGCGCCGGTACTGCGCGCCGCATTGCGGGTCGGCTTCTGGGGCATGTTGGCTATGGCCGTAACGACCGGTGTCGGACGGCTGTTCGGCATGGCGACATGAATGGCTGAACATCGGGCCGGCATGGCGGTCGAACCGTTGAAATTCGTCAATTCGACAGCATAGTCATTACATCGACATTCATCGGACCGTACACGCCCCATGAAATACAAGGACTATTACGAAATACTGGGCGTCCCGCGCGACGCCACGCCAGAACAGATCAAGAGCGCCTACCGCAAGCTGGCGCGGAAATACCATCCGGATGTCAGCAAGGAAGGCGATGCCGAGGCGCGCTTCAAGGAAATGGGCGAAGCCTACAAGGTGCTGAAGGATCCGGAATCGCGTGCTTCCTATGATCGTCTCGGCGCCAACTGGCGCAACGGCCAGGACTTCCAGCCGCCGCCGGAAACTGGCGGCTTCCATTTCAGCCAGGGAAGCACGGCCGGTTTCGATGGCATGGATTTCGGCGACTTCTTTGAACAGATGTTCGGCCAGCAGGCCGGCTGGGGCCGCAGCGCCGGCACGCGTAACACGCACCTGCAAGGCCAGGATCACCACGCCAAGGTGCAGATCGAACTTGAAGACGCCTATCGCGGCGCAGAACGCACGATCACACTGCGCATGCCGGAAGCCGATGAAAGCGGCCGCATCGCGCAACGCGACAAGACTCTGAGCGTCAACATTCCGAAGGGTATCCGCGCCGGGCAAACACTGCGCCTGGCTGGTCAGGGTGGACCGGGCGTTGGCGGCGGCAAACCGGGTGATCTGTATCTGGAAATCGACTTCCGCCCGCACCCGCGTTACCGGGTGGACGGCCGCGACGTTTACGTCGACCTGCCGCTGGCGCCGTGGGAAGCCGCGCTCGGTGCTTCAGTATCGGTCCCGTTGCCGGAGGGCTCGGTCGAGCTGACGATTCCACCCAACTCCGCCGCCGGCCGCAAGCTGCGGCTCAAGGGCAAGGGTTTGCCGGGCAAGGAAGCAGGCGATCTCTTTGTCGTGCTGACGATTGCCTTGCCGCGCGCCGATACCGATGCGCAGAAGGCAGCGTATCGCACGCTGCAAAGCGCCTTCGATTTTCATCCGCGCGCACGTTGACGAGGAACAGCCAAGATGAGCAAGACGATCATTTATACGGAGAGCCAGCTGATCGACGACGACGTGTCGCTGACGTTGGTGGAACTATGCCAGGCCTGCAGCGGCAGCGAAGATCTGGTGCAGGCATTGGTGATGGAAGGTGCGCTGGAGCCATCCGGCCGCCAGCCGCAGGAATGGCGTTTTTCAGGCACTGCCTTGCGGCGCGCGCGACTGGCGCAGCGCCTGACGCAGGACCTGGAAATCAACACGCCCGGAGTAGCGCTCGCGCTCGATCTGCTGGATCAGATCGAAATGTTGAAGGCGCAACTGGCGCGCATCGGTCGCTACTGACCGAAGTCGCGGCATACGGGTCAGTGTATGGTGCGTTTCCGATCACGCGGTGGCTTGACGATTACCGTGCAGGTCATGCCCGCCACCAGCCGATGATCGGCCGGCAAATTGTCAATGCGGATGCGCACCGGAATGCGCTGCGCCAGCCGTACCCAGTTGAAGGTGGGATTGACGTCCGCCAGCAATTCGCGGCCGGTGGCGGCGTCGCGATCGGTAATGCCGCGCGAAATGCTTTCGATGTGGCCGTGCATCACGGGACCGCCATCCAGCATGCGGATATCGACCGGATCGCCGATCGCCAGCGCCGGCAACTTCGTTTCCTCGAAATAGCCGCTGATATAAAACGAGTTGCTGTCGATCACGGCCAGTGAAGCCATGCCGATGGAAGCAAAATCCCCCTTGTGCACATTCAGGTTGGTCACATAGCCGTCGACTGGCGCGCGCACGTCGGTGCGCTCGAGATTGAGTTTGGCAATCTCGCGCGCCGCTAGCGCCGACTGGTATTTGGCAGCGGCGATGGCGGAGGCCGACGCCGCATTTTCACGGTTCTCACTGGTGACGATGGATGCGTCCAGGCCCTGCCGCCGCGCAGCTTCGCGCGCCCGCATGGTTTTTTCCGACTGCTGTCCCGCTACTGCAGCTTCCGCCTGCGCCAGCGCCTCGGTGTAGCGGCTCTTGTCGATCGTGAACAGCACCTCGCCCTTGTGCACGAACTGGTTGTCGTGTACCGCAACGTTGGAGACGATGCCCGACACATCTGGCGCAATACGGATAATGTCGGCCCGCACGCGGCCATCACGCGTCCACGGCGCATCCATGTTGTCGTACCAAAGGTAGATGCCGAACAGGATCGCTGCCAGCAGCAGCACGGCAGTGATCAGATAACGGAAAAATCCAGACAGTCGCATGCAGCGCTCCCTTTTTCTTGTTCAATAAAGCATCAGCGCAAGCGCGCCGAAGATGCAAACCAGCAGGCACAGGCGAAACAGCGCCGGATGCCAGACATGGCGATACACGCCGAAGCGCCCGCACAGCCAGTCAACCCCGACGTGCAACGCTACGCTCAGTACAAACACCAACAGCAGCGACGGCATCAGGATGCCGAACAACGCAATTTCACGAGGCATGGCTGAGGCTTCCTTCCGTTATGCGCGATTCTGCAGCGAAGGCCTGCAGCGACGGATCCTGCAGGGAAGCGCCGATCAGGTGCAGGTCGGTCAGGCTGCGCTGCAGTGTCGCCGCTTCGTCCAGCCCGATCAGGCCATGCGCCTGATGCGCGCGCAAGGTATTGGCGGCGACTGTCGTTGCCGCCAGTGCTTGCGCGTGCCGTATCGGCAGCGGCTGGCGCAGATAGGCGGCCAGCGCGGCAATGCAGTTTTCCTGCGCAGCGCGCACTGCATGTGCCGCGGGCCAGCGCGCCTGAAGCGCACGCAAGTCGAGAATGGCGTGTCCCAGTTCCAGCAACACGATGGCCTGGTTCAGCGTCAGGCGAACAGCAGCGCTGGCAGGACCGCGCATACCCATGCTCAACTGGTTGAGCAGATCGCGCACGCGGCTTTCGAAATGCTGCCGCATCTGCGGCCGCTCGCCAAAGCACAGACGCAGCGTTTCGCCCCATAGCGCTTCGGCAATGTGACGGCGCGATCCTTGCCGGTGCTCGGGCAGGATCAACGCAAACATCAGCACTGCCAGCACCAGGCCGACGATCTGCGCAATGCTGTCATTGAAGAAGTTCGCGACGTTAAAGCGCATCATGTTTTCCGGCGCGATGATCTGCGCAAACATCAGGTTGAAGCCGGTGCCGATACCGAGCGTGCGGCGCCAGGTAGTTGCATAAATACTGGCTGCCAGAAACGGTGCCATCGACAGCACCAGCATCAGATAGCCTTCCACATGATTCAGCATGTAGAAGGCGCACACAAAGGCAAACGGAATTGCCAGCACGAATCCTTCTGTCGTACTGCGGATCATTTGTTCCGGGAACGGCGAAGACGAGGCCAGTGCGCAGAACACCACAGTCAGAATCACCGCGCCGCCGGCGCTCGGCCAGTTCAATCCGTACCACGCGAGCGCAAGAACCAGCAATGCTGCGGCCGCGCGCAGGCCGGCGACCAGCGCAATCACGCCGGGTGTCTTCGGGCTATAGCTCCAGTTCGCCGCGCCGCGTTCGGGCCGGGCGGTCAGCCGACCCGGCAGTTCGTGGTAAATCGCGATCAGGTCGGCAAATTCCTGTTGCAGACGCTGCATCAGTTCCAGCGCGGTGTCCAGGTCAAGCTGTTGTGGCGAGTTTGCCTGCTGCGCAAAGTCACGCCGTGCTGTCGCCACCAGTTGCGGCAATCGCTGGCGGAATTCAGCCAGCCGTTCGCGCGTCATGCCGGCTTCCGCCGCCGTGCGCGCCGGCGTATCTGTTACCAGCAGCGCATCGGAAAAGGCATCGAACAGCGGCGCCATTGCTTGCGGCACGCGCAGTTCGCCGCGTTGCCGCAGGCGCTGCATCAGGCGGTGCAGCGTGTGAAAAGTGGTCAGCGTCACCATCGCCGCGGAGTTGAATGCATGCAGCTGCTGGCTGCGCGTGCGCACATCGCCGGCTTCGAACGATGCGGCTGCGCGATTGGCTTCCAGCGCGGCCACCTCGGTGGCAAAGCGCAGATGCAGCCGTTCCATCTGCTCGTCAGTGAGACGTCCATGCATCGCATCATGGCAAAGCTGCGCGAAATTCGAATACAGCGAGCGCACCGTCTGCACCAGCTGCTCGCTCTGGTGCTTAGGAAACAGCGCATCGTTCAACAAAGCCGAGCACAGGATGCCGAGGGAGATTTCCGTCACGCGCGCGACTGCAAGATTAAAGACTTGCGTCGGCATGTCGATCGCGGGCAGCGCAATCATGCAGGCGGTATAACCGGCCAGCACGAAGCCGTAGGAGCGCGCATTGCGCATCAGCGCGGCGCCGCTGGTGCACAAGGCGACCCATATCGCCAGCGCCAGGAACAGCAGCATCGGCTGCTGTGGAAACAGGCCGACGATGGCCAGTGCCGCAGCACAACCGGCCAGCGTGCCCAACAGCCGGTACACGCCCTTTTCCAGCGCCATGCCGCTGCTGGGTAATGCGACGATGAACACCGTTATCATCGCGCTGCGCGGCGAATCGAAACCCAACAGGAAGGCGATCCACAATGCGAGGAAGGCGGCGACCAGAGTCTTGACGACGAAAATCCAGCGCTGGCCTTCGTTGACGATCCAGTCCTGCGTAACTGCGCGCAGACGGCCCAAGGTGGAATCCGGCGCGGCGGGAATGGATGCGGCCGGCGTGCTCATGCGAGTTGATGTTGTTCCAGATTAGCGAGCTGCCGTTTCAGCAGCGCCTCGTACGCGCGCAAGTCGCATGCGCTGATGCCATCGTAGGTACGTTGCAGGATCGCCCAGTATTCGGGCGCAATCTGCTCTACGCGTTTACGGCCCGCTGCGGTCAACGAGATTGCCACGCTGCGCCTGTCTTCGATGCCGAAACGGCGCTTGATCAAGCCCTGCTCTTCCAGTTCATTGCAGACACGGGTCAGGTTCGCCGGTTTTTCCGAACAAGCTTCGCTCAGATCCGAGGCGCGCTGCGTTTCGTCCTCGGAACCATAAAGCACCATCAGTACGGTATAGCTGACGGTGGTCATACCGTACTTCTTCATCGCAGCACCAAGCTGATCCTGCTTGCGCTTCTGGATGTGATAGGCGAGCCGGCTGATCGTGACCAATTGCTCTGGATGATCCGGCATGCGCTCGGTGCAGCGCGCAATGCGCTTGGCGGTATTGTCGAAAGTGCTCATCGTGCGCCTGCCTGCCCCCTCTGGGAAAGAGGTGTCTGCAAGGATGGGGCGTCGGTCCCGGGCAGATAGCCGCCGCCGAGGGCGACCATCAGGCCGGCATGACTTTCCAGCATGCGCGCTGCGATCTGCGCACGTTCCTGCTGCTGCACGAGCAACGCGATCTCGCTGTTGAGCAACACCAGGAAATCGGTCATGCCGGCAGCAAAACTGCGGCTGGCCAGTTCGCGTGCGCGGGTGGCGGTAGCTAGCGCCACATTACTCAGCTTTCTTTGCTCTTGCTCCGACTGCGCGACCACCAGCGCGTTCGACACGCTTTGCAGCGCGTGGATCACGGTGGCATTGTATTGCTCGACGGCGACGTCATAGGCGGCAGTGCGTACACCTAGATTGCCGCGCAACCGGCCGCCTTCGAAGATCGGCAGCGAAATGGCGGGGCCGAAACCCTGCACCGCCGAGGAATTGCTGAACAGCTTGTCGAAACCGATGGCCTGGAAGCCGATAAAGGCCATCAGATTGATATCGGGATAGAACGCGGCCTTAGCTGCTTCAATATTTTTCGAGGATGCTTCTACTTCCCAGCGACGCGCGGCGACATCCGGCCGATGCCCGATCAGGTCGGCCGGCACCTTGGTAGGCAGGCGCAACCACGCGTCGTTTTCCAGCGTCAATGTCGGCCGCGCCAGTCGATCGCCATCCGCCGGTCCCCTGCCACACAGCGCAGCAAGCTGATTGCGCAACAAGGCGACCTCTTCGTCATAACGGTCGATCTGCATGTGCAGCGGCGGTACCGCAGCTTCCAGTTGTGTGACATCGGCTTCCGTCGCCAAGCCAGCCGCCACGCGCCGGCGCATCACCTGCAAGGCTTTTTCGCGGTGTGATAACGTGTCCTCGGCGATGTCTCGCAGCGCAAACTGCAGCGATAGCTGCACATAAGTGCGCACCACATTGTTTTCCAGCGCAAGACGCGCCATCTGCGATTCGGCGGCAGCGACCTTTACCTCGTCAACGGCGGCGGCCAGCGCGTGACGTTGCCTGCCCCACAAATCGAGATCGTAGCTTCCTTCCAGCGCCACGCGGTTGTACCAGGCGTAATTGCCGGCTTCAGGCGGCGGGATGAAGTCGTGTTCGGAAAACAGCTGACGCGACAGCGAACTTTTTGCTTCCAGACTTGGCAATGTGGCCGCTTCCGCTACGCCCGCATAGGAATGGGCTTGCCGCACGCGCGCCTCGGCGACGCGCAGATCGGGGTTACCCGCGATCGCGCTTTCGACCAGCGCATCGAGTTGCGGATCGCCGTAAGCACGCCACCATTGGCTTTGCGGCCACTCCCTGTCGATCGCGGCGCGTTCAATCGCCGATCCGCCATTCAACGTACCGGCATCGACCTGCTTCGACTGCGGATGGATGTCGCCCAACTCGGCACACGCACCGAGTAGCGCGGTCAGGCAGGCAAAAAGCAGATAGGCAAACGTTCTCATTGCAGTCTTGCGGAAGTATCGAGTTGCCTATTCTACGCAATTTAATTCATAAATGAAATATAAATTTATGAAATGATGGCCGCTTTCTGATTTGCCGCGACGCAAAAGAAAACGGCCGTCACCGAAAGCGGCGACGGCCGTTGTGCGAATCCGCGGAAGGTCAGCGACGTCCGCTCGCAAGCCGCGTGCACAGATAGATCGTGTACAGCGCTGCGAGGCCCACTACGATGTAGACGACGCGCGAAGCCTCCGTCATTTCGCCGAAGACCATCGCAACAAGATCGATATTCATCAATCCCACCAAGCCCCAATTGATACCGCCGATAATCACCAGCGCCATTGCCACCCAGTCCACCGCACTCAGCGCACTGGTATGAGCATCGGCCCTGCGATCGGGAATATGCCGTCTTTCAGTCAGAGGTGTGTCTAAGGTTGCCATCATGAGCTCCTTAAAAATTATCCATAGTGAACGGCGGAAAGAACGCATCCGCGTCCTTCTACCGCCCCGTACCGGAATTCTTTCACAAGGCTGACCGATCATGAGTAGGAAAACATGCACATTTTTAGTCAGAATTCCGTCACCCGGCCTGCATAGAAACGGCGCATGATTATGCTTGAACGATCCCGCGATCGCGCGCTCATATCTGTAACAACAACGACGGGAGATATCGCATGAATATTCTGATTACCGGCCATCACCTCGACCTGACTCCTGCCATCCGCCAATATGTCGAAGACAAGCTTCAACCGATCACGCGCCATCTGGACATCATTGTCGAGATCGAGGTAATCCTGGGGCTGGAAGCGCCGGCCGAAAAGGAATTACGTCAGCGCGCCGAGGTTAACCTGCGCCTGAAGGGCGAAACCCTGCATGCCGAACATCGTGCCGAGGATTTATACGCTGCAATCGACGGTGTGATGGAAAAAATTGATCGTCAGGCCTTGAAAACCAAAGGCAAGATCAAGGAACATCGGCGCGAAAGTCCCAAGCGTATTGAGGAACCCGCAACCGAAGTTGAGGAAGGAGAAGATTGAGTCGACTCAGCGGCGGGACGACACCACGATCCCGCCGACGATCAGCGCAAACGCGAGGCCGTGATACAGATGTGGCAATTCCCCGAGGAAAGTCGAAGACATCACGGCCGCAAATAGCGGCGTCAGGTTGCTGAAGAAGCCGGCAATGGTGGGTCCCACCCGTTGCACGCCCAGGCCCCAGCAGCGCAAGGCAACGATTGCCGGCCCAATTGCGACGAACAGCAAGGCGGCTGCCAGAGGCCAGCCCCAAACGATCACGCGCGGCGCGTCAATCCATTCGGCCGCCGCAAACAGTGCCGACCACGCCACGCCAAATGCAACTTGCGCCAGCAAGAAAGCCGCCCAGCGATCGCGGATATCGGCCGGGTCGCGCGGCAAGGTCAACAGCCAGCTATAAAACGACCATACGATCGCGGCGATGATCATCAGGATGTCGCCAGGCACAACGCGCAAGGCCAGCAAGCTCTGCCACTCGCCGCGGCTGAGCACGATCAGTACGCCAATTATCGACAGCACCGCACCAGCGACTTGCACCAGCGATATTGGCGTGCGGAAGAACAATGCGCCGATCAGCATCATCCATACCGGCATGCTGGCTGCGACCAGCGTCACGTTGATCGGCGACGAGGTATGCAGCGCCAGATATTGCAGTGTGTTGTAGAGGCCGACGCCCAGCAGGCCCAGTATTGCGAAGCGGCGCCAGTGAATCCACAAGCTGCTGCTGCGGCGGAACAAACCGCGCGTCAGCGGAAGAAGTAACAGCGCCGCAATGCTCCAGCGGAAGAAATTCAGCGTAATCGGCGGCACCAGTTCGTTCACCGCCCGCCCGACAATCGCATTGCCGGCCCACAGGATGGGAGAAATCGTCAACAGCAGAACGGTAGCGGGCGTCAGTCTGGAATGCATCGTCAAAATCGCGGCGACCGCGGACGGTGCGACCACTGTAAAAGAAAAGCATACTTCGCCTCCGGCCGGGCATATCCGGAAGAATGTGAACTTTTGACTGCCAGGCTTATCAATAAAGCTCTATCACCAGACAGTCCGCCAGCCGACGCCAGCGGTTCCTCCGGCACAGCATCCAGGCGGCCTTTTCGAAGGAACCCACTCGTACGAGAGGCGGCATATGGCGAATCAAGATCGCAAGCATAACGCAGGAAACGAATCGCCGAGCGGCGACGCATTGCTTCCCGCCGCACCTACCCGCAGGAATTTTCTCAAATCGCTGGGCGCAAGCGGCATCGCGGCGGCTAGCGGCAACGCGTTTTCACAAGTCGCCGCAGATGCGGCGCGCAAACCTGATGGGGGACAAACCACAGCCGGTGCCACGCATACCGTCCGTCTCACCGTAAACAGCAAGCCGCATACCCTGCAGGTCGCAGCTAATGCGGTCTTGCTGGATGTCATGCGCGAACAGTTGCAGCTGACCGGCACCAAGAAGGGTTGCGACCAGGGACAATGCGGCGCCTGCACGCTGCACGTCAATGGCGTTGCGATCAATTCCTGCCTGTCGCTGGCCGTCATGCACGATGGCGATGAAATCACGACCATCGAAGGACTCGAGAAAAACGGCGAATTGCATCCGGTGCAGCAGGCTTTCTGGGAGCACGACGCCTTCCAGTGCGGCTACTGCACGCCCGGCCAGATGATGAGCGCAGTCGCGATCCTGAAGGACCCGCACATCGGGGCCGACGACGCCAGCGTGCGCGAAGCGATGAGCGGCAACATCTGCCGCTGCGGCGCATACAAGAACATCCTGGCCGCGATCCAGACTGCGCGCGGCAAGACGAAAGGGGCTGCCTGATGCGTAATTTCGAATACACCCGCGCTGCCAATACCGAGCAGGCGATCGCCTTCCACGCGCAATCGCCATCGTCCTTCCTTGCAGGCGGCACCACGCTGCTGGACCTGATGAAGATCGACATCATGCGGCCGCAGCGCGTGGTCGACGTCAACAAACTGCCGCTGAACCGCATCGAAGTGCTGGATGACGGCCGCGTACGCATCGGCGCGATGGTCAGCAATACCGCCCTTGCCCGCGACCCGCATATCGTCCGCCATTATCCGGTGCTGTCGCAGGCGCTGTTGTCAGGCGCTTCCACACAGCTGCGTAACAAGGCGACCACCGCGGGCAACGTGATGCAGCGTGTGCGCTGTGGCTATTTCCGTGATGGCGTTTCCCCGTGCAACAAGCGCGATCCCGGTAGCGGCTGCTCAGCGATCGAAGGCTTCAACCGCAGTGTGCATGCAGTGCTCGGCACCAGCGAGCAGTGTATTGCCTCGCATCCGTCTGACATGTGCGTGGCTATGGCGGCGATCGGCGCCACCGTGCATGTGCAGGGAACCAAGGGCGCGCGCGACATCGATTTCCTCGACTTCCACCTGTTGCCCGGCAATACGCCATGGAAGGAACACGCGCTGCAGGATGACGAGCTGATTACGCATATCGTGCTCGATGCGCCAATAGCTGGCAGCAAGTCGGCCTATCTGAAATTGCGCGATCGCGCCTCTTACCAGTTTGCATTGGCATCCTGCGCCGCAATCCTGGCGATCGACGGCGGCCGGATACGCGACGCCCGCCTCGCGCTCGGTGGCGTCGGCACCAAGCCGTGGCGCGCGAAGCAGGCGGAAGCGGCGCTGATCGGCCAGGCGCCTGGCGAAGCCGCGTTCCGCCAGGCCGCCGCACTGGCCTTACAAGGCGCCCATCCATACAAGTACAACGCGTACAAGATCCCGCTCGGACAGCAGGCGATTGTGCGCAACCTGCATACCCTGATTGCCTGAGGCCGGGAGAAAACACATGAGCACAAACATCATCGGCGCTGGTCCCCGGCGCGTCGACGGCCGCCAGAAAGTCGGCGGTGCAGCAATGTACGCGGCAGATCATCATCCGGCCGGCATGGTCTACGCCTACGGCGTATTCAGCAGCATCGCTAGCGGCCGCATCACGCGCATCGATACCGCTGCCGCAATGAAGACGCCGGGTGTGATCGACATCTTTCATCACGGGCATTTCACCCGTCTGTACCGCAATCCGAAGACGCAGTTCTCACCGCAGGATGTGGCCAACGGCGTCAAGGTCGATGAAAGCCGCCTACCGTTCGAGGATGACCGCGTGTATTACGCCGGTCAGTTCGTCGCACTGGTGGTGGCCGATACCTTCGAGCATGCGCGCGAAGCGGCGTACAAGGTCAAGGTCGATTACGCCAGAGAGAAGGCCATCGCCAACCTTATGCAAAGCCTGAAGGAGAACAAAGCCAAGGAGACGCCGAAGAATTATCGCCACGGCGATCCGGATGCCGCTTACGCGAAGGCAGTGCATCGCATTGATGCCGTCTATACCACGCCAGTCGAAACGCACAACCCGATGGAAATGCATGCGACCACCGCGCGCTGGAAGGATGGCACCTTGCACCTGTACGAATCCACGCAAGGCGTCGTAATCCATCGCAATACCTTGGCGCGCATCTTCGGTCTGTCGCCGGATCGCGTCACCGTCGAAGCACCCTTCATCGGTTCGGGCTTCGGCAGCAAGTTGTGGGCCTGGCCGCATTCAATCGCCTGCTGCGCCGCCGCGCGCGAAGTTGGCCGCCCGGTGCAGCTGGTCGTGCCACGCGGCCTGATGTTCACCACCACCGGCCATCGCCCCGAAACGCAGCAGCACATCAAGCTGGCAACCGACGGGCGGGGGAAACTGGTATCGGTGCAGCACGATTCGATCAACTCGACCTCGTTTACCGACATCTATGTAGAGAATTGCGGCGGTATGACGCAGGGTGGCTACAGCTGCCCAAACATGCGCGTCACGCACAAGACGGCACAGGTTAACCACGGAACGCCGACTTCCATGCGCGCACCCGGTGCCGCGCCCGGTCTGTTCGCGCTGGAATCCGCGCTCGACGAGATGGCAATCGCCGCTGGCGTCGATCCGCTCGCGTTCCGCCGCCTCAACTTCGCTGGCTCCGATGAAAGCAAGCAAATGCCATGGTCCAGCAATCACCTGTTGGATGCCTACGACCAGGCAGCGAAGGCCTTTGGCTGGGATAAACGCGATCCGCGGGTAGGTTCCATGCGCGACGGCAACGAGATCATTGGCTACGGCGTCGCCGCCTGCAGCTGGGATGCGATGCGCACACCGGCCGACGCGCGCGTGTCGCTACGTGCGGACGGCACAGCTTACGTAACCTGCGGCGTACAGGACATCGGCACGGGTACTTACACCGTCGTCGCGCAGGCGGTCGCCAGCGTGACCGGCTTGCCGCTGGACCGGATCATCGTCAAGCTCGGCGATTCCTCATTTCCGCCGGGACCGGTATCGGGCGGCTCCTGGGCCACCGCCAGTGCACTGCCTGCCGTTGCGCAGGCGACGCGCGAGGCACTGGATCAGCTCAAATCCTTTGCTACTGCTGAGAATGGCAGTTTCGCCGGCGTCGCGCCGGATGCGTTGACGGTGGATGCAGGTATGCTGAAGCACGGCGCGCGCGCCCTCTCCTTTTCAGACATCCTGCAATCGCAACGTGTCGCCAGTGCCGAAGGCCAGGCGCACGCGAAACCAGATGAAAAACAGGAGGTCTCCTTCCGTTCCTTCGGTGTGCATTTCGTGGAAGTGCGCTGGGATCCGGGCATCTCGCACCTGCGCGTTGCCCGCGTTGTCAGCGCGATCGATGTCGGCCGCGCGATCAACAGCAAGACTGCCAGCAATCAGGTCGAAGGTGCGATCGTGATGGGCATTGGCATGGCGCTGTTCGAGGCAACCGAATACGACGAACGCAATGCGATGCCCGTCAACAACAACTACGCCGAATACGTAGTCCCGGTACATGCGGATCAACCGCAGGTGCAGGTGATCCTGCTCGATTATCCGGATTACAAGCTGAATGAATTCGGCGCGCGCGGCATCGGTGAGATCGGCATCACCGGTCTCGCAGCGGCGGTCGCCAACGCCGTGCATCACGCCACCGGCAAGCGGATACGCAGTTTGCCAATTACACTCGACAAGCTGATGGACGATGTGCCGACGATGCAGGCGTGATTAGCTTTGCAGACAATCAGTTACATCGCGATCAGTGATGATGGTGGTGATGGTGGATCTGTCCAGTCGCCACGAATTCCGCTACCGCATCCTTGTCGCCGGTAGCGTGTCGCTTGAGCTCACCGCAACTACAGATGCCTTGGTAAGGTTGAATGTGTGAGCAGGCTGAAACTTTTTGCAGAAAGACCTGAACCGGTTTCGCGCACTTCGCGCATTTAAAGCTCAGGAAACGGGCGGGTTTGGTCATGTGGTTCCTCGATCGATATTCTTGAAGCGCGGATTATAAAGGCGCAAGCCGCCACAGCGACGTCGTTTCGGCAGCACGCGCCTGATGCAGCGGATCTGTTTCGTCAGTCGAGCGCGGATGCTGCGGGCGGGTGTCGAGGCGGCCCAGCACCCGCAGTCCTGCAGCTGCGATCATTGCCTGCAACTCTTCCCGAGTGCGCAAACCGAGGTGCTCGGCAAAATCCGAAAGAACCAGCCAGCCCTCGCCTTTCGGTTCGAGATGCGCAGCCAGCCCTTCGAGAAAACCGCGCAGCATGCGGCTGTCCGGATCGTAGATCGCGTATTCGATCGCCGCGTTCGGACGTGCCGGCAGCCAAGGCGGATTGCACACAATCAAGGGAGCCTTCCCTGGCGGGAACAGGTCGGCCTTGACGATTTCGACCTGTTCCTGCAGATCGAGGCGCGCAATGTTGTCGCGCGCGCAGGACAAGGCGCGCGCGTCGAGATCGGTCGCCACCACCCGCCGCACGCCGCGGCGTGCCAGCAACGCGGCAATGACGCCGGTACCGGTGCCGATGTCGAAGGCGAGCACACGCGACGGCAGCGGCGCATCAGCCAGCAGATCCAGATATTCACCGCGTACCGGCGAGAACACGCCATAGTAAGGATGAATGCGCGCGCCGAGCGCCGGTACTTCGACGCCGTTCCTGCGCCAT
>Ga0310811_10003993_pt1 | contig 18585 bp, 18 predicted proteins | sample YCmetagenome_FD_207642 | JGI IMG/M metagenome (GOLD analysis project Ga0310811, IMG submission 207642) | Soil microbial communities from experimental microcosm in Duke University, North Carolina, United States - YC | ecosystem: Engineered > Artificial ecosystem > Soil microcosm > Unclassified ...
GGTCGAGGGTAAAGGGCGCGCCGAACTCGAAGGACTCGTCGTTGGTCAGGTATCCAAGCGCGGTCAGATACAGGTTCGTCTCGCGCGAGCGGATCACCGGATAGGTGAGACCCGCCTCGACGATGGTTGAGCGCGTTTTGTAGTTCAGTGCGTTCAACACATCGCCACCGGGCTTGCCGAAGCCGTAGCTCCCATTGACGAAGGCGGTGAGACCCTCGCTGTTGAGCACCTGCTTGTAGCTGGCCGCGAGGTACTGCAGCTCCTCGATCTGGAACGTACCCGCATAGGTGACGCTGAACGCTTCGTGCGCGCCGATGATGTTGTTCACCGTCGCGGAGCCGAGATACTGCCACGGCCCGCGCTGCTCGGTGCCGCGATTGTCGATGCGCGCGATCGCGTCGATGCGCTTCTCGGTGACCTCGACGATCAGTGTCGAGGCATTCGGGTGCGTCGGCGAGGGCTTGAGCGTGGTGGCGAACTTCAAGCCCGGCAGATCGTTTGCGAGCAGCAGATAGCGCTCGAGCGTGCGGATGTTGGCGGGCCGGTCGGCGATGATGCGCGCCGTGTAGTCATCGAAGAAGTTGCGGTAGCGCGCGAGCTTCTCCATCGGCCAGATGACGTTGTCGATGTAACCCTCGACCACCTGGATCTGGATGACGGCGTCGTGGCGGCCGAAGTTCTGCGGCGGCACGACCGCGCGCGAGAGGATGTAGCCGGCCGCGCCGTATTTTGCCGTGATGCGGCGGGCGAGCTCGTAGACGGCGGCGAGCGGAACTTCGTGGCCGACGAGATCGGCATAGAGCGGCGCGAAGTCCGCATCGCCGTAGACGGTCGCGCCGGTGATGACGATCCGGCTGACGGTGAGCATAAGGCTCTCAGCACCGGGAGGTGCGACCGTTGAGGGGAGGGAGATGCCCGGGCCGACCGGCTGGGCGCGCGGCCCCTGCACGGGCGGCGCAATTTGCTGGCGCTCGCGCCCTGGCGCCGCAGTCGACGGAATCGCCTGCGCGGCCGCAACGGCCGGGAAAAGAACAAGCGCAAGGACCGCCAAAAGGCGGCAAACGCCCGGGGCCATTACCCGCAGCTCCCCACTTCACCCCATTCCACCGGGACGAAGGCAGACTTGCACGCGTGATGGGCGATTGGAATAGGCGTCAAGCCCTTGCGTCAGTTTCCGAATTGGCCTGAGGATTCGGTGCAACGGTGTGCCGTTTTTGCACGATATTTCGTGCGTAAATGCTCTGGTATGCCACGCATGGCGTGGATCGAGGCGCGGAACCCGCTCGAAGGGGGATTGCGGCTTGCCCGAATCAGCGCCGGGAGCGCCGGATCAAAACAAGTCATGATCCCCCTGGATGACGCTCGGGCGGCGGCCGCGCTACGCTTGGACGAAGGAAACGGAGGCACCATGCTCAAACTCTATTACGCGCCCGGCACCTGCGCGCTCGCTTCCCACATCGCGCTCGAGGAAGCAGGCGCCGCCTACGAGACCGTGCGGCTCAACTTCAAGACCGAGGACCAGAAGAGGCCCGACTACCTGAAGATCAATCCGAAGGCGCGCGTCCCCTCTTTGGTCACCGACCGCGGCATCATCACCGAGACGCCCGCGATCCTGATCTACATCGCGCAGACCCATCCGGCCGCGAAGCTCGCGCCGCTCGATGATCCGTTCGCGCTCGCGCGCGTGCAGGCGTTCAACAGCTATCTGTGCTCGACGGTCCATGTCGCGCATGCGCACCGGCCGCGCGCGTCTCGCTGGGCCGACGATCCGGCCGCCATCGAGGCGATGAAGAAGAAGGTGCCGCAGACGGTTGGCGAGTGCTTCACGCTGATTGAGCGCGAGATGTTCGAGGGCCCTTGGGTGATGGGCAAGGACTACACGGTGTGCGACGGCTATCTCTACACGATCAGCCAGTGGCTTGGCGCCGACGGCGTCGACATCAACTCAACTCCGAAGATCGCCGAGCACTTCAGGCGCGTCGCCGAGCGGCCTGCGGTGCAGCGTGCACTGGCGGAGGAGAAGCGGGAGCTGCAGAGCGCGGCTTAGGATATCGCGAGGCCGCCGTTATTGTGCCCTCTCCCGCCTGCGGGAGAGGGCTGCTCCGGACTTCAGCAACGAAGGTTGGGAGAGGGCATTCTTGCTTGACCCTCTCCCGCAAGCGGGCGAGGGCGAACACGGCAACCGCCGAAGCTATCCTCTACCCCGCAAATATCGATAGGTTGCCCGCACGTCGTGAGGCAGCCAGTCCGCGTAGCGCGGGATGTCGGCGTACTGCGGCAACCGGACCTCGCGCACGGCCGCGTCCTCGGAGGCACCGGCGTTGATCGCGGCATCGACCGCGCCGCGCAATGCGATGAGCATGTCACGGAAGCGGGCGACCTGCGCGAGATCGGTCGGCGCGCCGTGCCCCGGAATGACGATCGAAACATCGAGTCTGAGCACGCGCGCGAGCCGGTCGATCAGGCCGGAGAGATCGCAATCGCCGAGCCACGGAAAGCGGCCGTAGAACAGGAGGTCGCCAAGGAAAATCACCTTCGCTCGCTTGAGCCAGATGACAATGTCGCCGTCGCAATGGGCGGGTCCCCAGTATGCAAGGTGCATCGTGTCGTTCGGCAGGTGGAATGCGAAATAGTCTGCGAACGTCTCGGTCGGCGGCGCGATCGTCATCGTGTCGTAGTCGGGAAGGCCGATGCGCTGGCGAAACCAGCCCTGGGCCGGGTCATCTTCGGGCACCAGTTCGAACAGGTTTTGCCCGAACATCATTTTGATCTTGGTCGCGTAATCGGACACCGTCCAGTGCGCGCCGCTCTTTGCTCCGAGGTTCGCGTGCATCGCCGCCAGCGTTTTCTCGTGCGCGAGTATTGGCAGGTCTGCGAACACGATATTTCCGGCGGTGTGATCGAGATGGCAGTGCGTATCGATCAGCCGTGCGAAGGGCTTTCCGGTTCTTGTTCCGGCGGCGGCGCGGAATTGGCGCGCGAGCCGCGGATATTGCTGGGCGTCGATTGCGATCAGCCCATTTGGCGTCTCGATCGCGCCGGCGTTGGAATCACCGCCCGCGCCGATCCAGGCGTAAACACCATCGGCGACGGTGACGAGCTGCGGTTCAGGTGTCATGCGGCCAAGTCAGGCGTTCGACTTCCGCCATTCGTCCAGATAGCCGAGCACACTGGCGAGGTCGGACACATCGACGTAGCGGCGGCCGATGTCACGCAGGTTGTCGTGGTGCGGCCCTTCCTCGATGTCGCCGACGCAGTCCTCCGGAACGATGGTGCGATAGCGGTAACTGAAACTGTCCACCGCGGTGGCGCGGATGCACCCGCTCGTGTTGCAGCCGGTGACGATGACGGTGTCGACGCGCTCCTTGTTGAAATACTCCGCGACGCCGGTGTTGAAGAAGATCGACGGCCCCTTCTTGCAAACGGTCAGATCGTAGGACGGGTCATGCACACGCGGGTCTATCGGCGCGCTCGGATGATCGTGCAGGAAGGTGTCGCGCACCGCGCTGATCTTCCAGTACGGCATTTCGCGCTCGTTCATGTAAGCGGTGTTGCAGGAGGCGACCGGCACGTTGTAGCGGCGCGCGACCTCCAGCATCTTGATCGTGTTCTCGAACGCGCGCAGCACCAGCGGCGCGCCGCCGAGCGGGTATTTCGGATCGGTGAACGCGACCATGAAGTCCACAACCACGATGCCGGGCTTGGCGCCGAAGCCGACCGGTGTGTCGCCGTAACTGCGCCGCTCGTAGTCGTCGGCCATCGGGATATCCCTGCGTTGTCCAAGGCGCAGCAGGATACTCACCCCGCACCGAATTGCGAGCGCGACGTAGTCCGCTCGTCCCCGCGAAAGCGGGGATCCAGTTTTTAATTCTGGATGCCCGCCTTCGCGGGCATGAGCGGAGTTTGGTGTTCCGGCTGAGCGACAACCTCCGCCGCCACCCTGCCGATCATCACAAGCAGCGGACCGTCCGGCGCCCGCGCATCGACGCGGTCCGCGATATCGCCGATGGTACCGGCCGCAATCATCTCATCCGGGCGCGTCGCATTCGCAACCGCCACAGCGGGCGTTCCGGGGTCGAGCCCCTGCGCGGTAGCGCGTGCGGCAAGCTCGCGCAGGGTCTTCTTGGGCATGTAAACCACGGTCGTCACTGCGGGATCGGCAAGCGCGCGCCAGTCGATATCGGCGGGGAGCTTGCCGTCGCGGTCATGGCCGGTGACGTATTGCAGCCGCCGCGCGTCACCCCGATGCGTGAGCGACACGAGCAGGCGCGAGGCCGCGCCCTGCGCGGCCGAAATGCCGGGCACCACCTCGACCGGAATGCTCGCGGCGCGGCACGCCGCGATCTCCTCGCCGGCGCGGCCGAAGATCATCGGGTCGCCGCCCTTCAAGCGCACCACGCGCTTGCCCGCCTTCGCGAGCTTGATCATCAGCGCGTTGATTTCGGATTGCTTGCAGGCGGGGCCGTGGCCGGTCTTGCCGACCATCATCTTCTTCGCCTCGCGCCGCGCGAAATCGAGCACCTGTGGCGAGACGAGATCGTCGATCAAGATCACATCGGCCGATTGCAGCGCGCGCACCGCGCGCAGGGTGAGCAGCTCGGGATCGCCGGGGCCGGCGCCGACCAGCACGATGGAGCCCGTTTTGCTCGCAGCGCCGCGCGTCTCCGCCATGAGCGCGTCGATGTCGCTGGGTGTTGGCATGCGTTCCGGCGCGGCGATCGCGCGCTCCGTGAACCTTTCCCAGAAGCGCCGCCGCTCGCGGAACGAGAGTGCGAGCGCCTGCACGCGCGGGCGCCATTGCCGCGCCGCCTCCGCCCAGCGCGCAAAGCCGCGCGGGATCAGCGCCTCGAGCTTGGCGCGGATCGCTTGTCCGAAGACGGGGGCCGCACCGTCGGTCGAAATGCCGATGACGAGCGGCGAGCGGTTGACGATTGCGCCAAACGAGAAATCGCAGAACGCCGGCTTGTCGATCACGTTGACCGGCACGCCGGCAGCGCGCGCGAGCGCCGCGAAAGCGGCGGCTTCGCGGTCGCCCTCGAACGCGCCGATGGCAAGCGCAGCGTTGGCGAAATCAACCGCTTCGATGTTGCGACGATGGATGGTGACGTTCGCCTGCGCCGCGAACTCGATCATCTCGTCGCTCGGATCGGTCGCATACACCTCGACGCGCGCACCCGCCGCCGCCAGCAACTCGGCTTTCCAGGCTGCGGCAGCGCTACCGCCCGCGATGACTACGCGCTTGCCGGCGAGCGCATAGAACACCGGCAGCCGCGCGAGCGGCTCCATCCGCGGCGTGCGCGTTTCAGTGGGGGTTCTTGGCGTAGCGCTCATGCGGCGCGCTTTGCTCCGGTGTTGGCATGAAAGTCGCGGCCGTTGCCGGTGCGTGCGACGAAGCCGGCGCGGATCACGAAATCGCCGAAGCGCTCATTGCCCTCGCGTTCCTTCGAATAAGCCGCGAGTACGGGACCGAGCGTCGCGATGATCTCGTCGTGCTGCAGATCCTCGGCGTAGAGCTTCGACATGCGCGAGCCGTCGAACGCCGCGCCAAGATAGAGGTTGTAGCGGCCGGGGCCTTTGCCGACCAAGCCGATCTCGGCCAGATAAGGCCGCGCGCAACCATTTGGGCAGCCGGTCATCCGGATGACGATGTCGTCATCGCTCAACCCATATGTCGCGAGTTTCTCGTCGAGCGCGTCGATCAGGTCGGGCAGGTAACGCTCGCTCTCGGCGAGCGCGAGCCCGCAGGTCGGCAGCGCGACGCAGGCCATCGAATTGCGCCGCAGGCCGGAGATCGGCTGCACCAGATTGTAGCGCTTCACGATCGCTTCGATTGCGGCGCGCTCCTTCGTCCCGACATTTGCAACGATGACGTTCTGATTCGCGGTCAGCCGCATGTCGCCGGTGTGCATCTCAGCAATCTTCCGGAGCGCGGTCAGCATCGCGGCGCCGCCGGCCGCGTTCTGGATGCGGCCGTTGGGCACGAACAGCGTGAGGTGATGCTTGCCGTCTGCGCCTTCGGTCCACCCGTAGCGGTCGCCCATCGAGGTGAAACTGAACGGCCTCGGCGCGGCGAAGTTCACCCTCGCACGCTTTTCCACTTCGGCCCGGAACGCATCAAGCCCGCGGTCCTCGATGGTGTATTTCAGCCGCGCGTGCTTGCGGTTGGAGCGATCACCCCAGTCGCGCTGCACGGTGACGACGGCTTCGGCAACGGCGATCACGTCGCGCGTCGCACAGAAGCCCATCACATCGGCGGTGCGCGGATAGGTGTCCGGCTCGCCATGCGTCATGCCCATGCCGCCGCCGACGGTGACGTTCCAGCCGGCGATGTCGCCTGCGTCATCGAGGATCGCGATAAAGCCGAGGTCGTGCGCAAATACGTCCACGTCGTTCGAGGGCGGCACCGCCACCACGATTTTGAACTTCCGCGGGAGATAGGTCTTGCCGTAGATCGGCTCGACCACGTCGTCCTCGCCGCCCGCGATCTTCTCGCCGTCGAGCCAGATCTCGCGATAGGCGCCCGTGTGCGGCTCAAGATGATTGGAAATGTCGCGCGCGATCTGCAACGCTGCCGCATGCGCCTTCGACTGATAGGGGTTCGGATTGCACATCACGTTGCGGTTCACGTCGCCGCAGGCCGCAATCGTATTCAGCAGTTGTTCGTCGATCGCCTTTAGCGTCGCCTTCAGGTTCGACTTGATGACCCCGTGCAGCTGGATGGTCTGGCGCGTGGTCGCGCGCATCGTGCCGTTGCCGTAGGTGCGCGCGATCCGGTCGAGCGCGCGCCACTGCGTGGTGGTGAGCACGCCGCCCGAGATGCGCACGCGCAGCATGAAGGCGAACGCCTTCTCAAGTTTCTTGCGCGTGCGCTCGGCGCGCAGATCGCGGTCGTCCTGCAGGTACATGCCGTGGAATTTCACGAGCTGCTGATCGTCCTCGACGATCGCGCCGGTGATCTCGTCGGTGAGTCCTTCGGCGAGCGTGCCGCGCAGGTAGTCGGAGGCTTCCTTGATGTGCTCGTTGCGGGAGAGCTCGGCCATCAGTACACATCCTGCTGATAGCGCTTGTCGCGCTCGAGCGTCGCGACCGCTTGTTCGGCAGCCTCCGGCGAAAGCGAATTCACATCGGCGTAGGCGCGCACCAGCGTCGCACGCACGTCTTTCGCCATCTGCTTGGCGTCGCCGCACACATAGAGCGTCGCACCGCCGTTGAGCCAGGCGACGATGTCGGCGCGCTTTTCCCAGATGCGATGCTGCACGTAGATTTTCTCGGGCGTGTCGCGCGAGAACGCGACATCCATGCGCGTCAGCGCGCCATCCTTCAGCGCATCCTGCCATTCGGTCTGGTAGAGAAAGTCGTGCGTGAACTGGCGATCGCCGAAGAACAGCCAGCTGCGGCCCTTTGCCTTCGTGGCGCGGCGCTCTTGCACGAAGGCACGGAATGGCGCGACGCCGGTGCCGGGGCCGACCATGATGATGTCGCGCTCCGGCGCGGGCAGCGCGAAATGCCTGTTCGGCTTGAGCTTGACGCGCACGCGCGCGCCCTTCTTCAACCCGGCCGCATAGTTCGACGCCACGCCCTTGCGCGCGCGATTGTGCGTCGTGTAACCGACCTTCGAGATCAGCAGGTGCGCCTCGTCGCCAACCTCTCCACGCGAGGACGCAATCGAATAGGCGCGGGGTGCAAGCGGCCGCGTCAGCGCGCGCAGCTTCTCGGTATCGAGTGCGGTCGGGAATTCCTGGACAAGGTCGATCAGCTGGCGGCCCACGATCCAGCTCTTGGCCGTGCCGGCGTCGAGCAGCTCCTTGACGTAGCGCTGCCCGAAGCCCGCATAGGTCTCCAGCGTCTTGAGCGAGAGCGTGGTCACGTCGCGGTTCTTGATGAAATCAGCGCGCAGCACCGCGTCCGAGACGCGCGCCGACGCGAGCAGCGCATCGACGTAAGCCGGATCGTTCTCGGCATAGATGTCGAGCGAGTCGCCCGGCTTGTAGGCCGGCGCGGGGCCGTCGAACGTGAGTTCGAGATGATAGGTCTCCTTCTCCGAGCGCGAAGAGTTGAGGTTGATCGTCTCGCTGACCTCCGCCTCGACCACGTCGAGGTTCGGCGTGGCCTTCGCGGAAAAGTCGACCGCGATCACCTTGTCGTCGGGCTTCACCTCCGGAGCGAGCACCTTCAGCGTGCCGTCGATCCAATTCGCGGCGGGCGCGGCAAAATCGAGATCGCAGTCGACACGGTCCGCGACGCGCTTTCCGCCGAGCGCTTCCAGCCGCGCATCGAGCGCCTTGCCGATGGCGCAGAACTCCGCATACGCGGTGTCGCCGAGCGCGAGCACGCCGAACTCGACGCCGTCGAGGCGCGGCGCGGCATCACTCATCAGCTCCTTGTAGACGTGGGTCGCACGGGCAGGAGGCTCGCCTTCGCCCCAGGTCGCCGCGATGACGATCAGCCGCTTCACGTCTTTCAGCGACGCGAGCTCGAGGTCGGCCATGTCGATTAGCGAAGGCTTGAAACCGAGCTTGCGCGCAGACTTTGCGACGTCGCCCGCGAGCTTTTCGGAGTTGCCGGACTCGGTCGCGTAGAGGATGGTGAGGGGTTCGGCCTTCTGAGGCGGAGCCGCGGGCGCGGCCTGAGGCGCGTTCGCGGCATCAAGGCCCGCGAGAAAGCCCGCGAGCCATGCGCGCTGGATCGGCGTCGCCGTACTCACGACGCGATTGAGCGATTCAATCTCGTCGTCGGCGAAAGGGGCGGTCTTCGGAATGGGGGCTGCGCTCATCACCCACCTCACGCCGGAAGCCAGGGTTGCACCGCGATCACGATGCCGAGCGTCACGATCGCGATCCCGATCTCGCCGGCCGCGCCGACGATGAAGGGATAGAGTCCCTGCTTGCGCATCTCGCGGAACTCGGTCGAGAGGCCAACGCCCGCGAAGGTCAACAGGAACGCCCAGCGCGACAGGTTCGCGATGTCCGAGGCCTGATCCTTCGAAAACGCGCCGAGCGTCGCGGCCAGCGACACCACGATGAAGCCGAGCACGAATTTTGGAAACTTGTTCCACAGGAACGCGGCCTTGTTATCGATCGTTTGGGCTTCGCCGCGCGTCGCCCAGTAGATCGCGTAGGCGAGCACGACGAAGCCGATGGTCGCGTTGCGGGTGGTCTTGGCGAGCACGGCGATCTTGCCGGCCTGCTCGGACCAGAGATTTCCGGCGGCGGTTGCTTCCGCGGTGTTGTCGATCGCAAGGCCCGCCCAGAGGCCGTAGGCGTGCTCGCTCATGCCCAGCGCATGCCCGATCAGCGGAAAGGCGAACAGGCCGATCGCGCCAAGCGCAAGGATCGCGGCAATCGCGAAGGACGCATCCTCGTCCTTCGCGTTGATCGCGCCCTTCGCGGCGATGATCGCCGAGACGCCGCAGATCGAGGAGCCGATTGCCAACAGTGAGGTGAGCTTCGGCGTCAGCTTGAAGGTGTTGCCGAGCCAGGTCATCAGCACGATGGAGATGGTTAGCTCCAGCAGGACCGCGATCAGGCTGATGCCGCCCAGCTTGAGCACGTCGCCCAACAGGAAGCGCACGCCGAGCAGCACGATGCCCAGCTTCAAAAAGAATTCGTAGGTGCGGATGCCCGCCTTGAAGATGTTCGGCACGCCGATGGTGTTGGCGATGATCAGGCCGATCACGATCGCCCACAGCACGTATTCGATGTTCGGCAGCGCGAGGTGATGCGCCTTGCCGTAGCCGTTGATGGTCTGCTCGATCAACTTGCCGGAGAAGCCAATGGCAAAAAGCAGCGCGAGTCCGGGTAAGAGATCGATGAAACGGCGCGGCAGCGAGAGGCGCGGTTCGTCCGCGGTGATCGCAAGCGACATGGATCACCAGGGGACGCGCGGGAAAATGCCCGCAACGACCAGAATGATGAAGATGACGGCCGCGGACACCGCCCAGGTGTCCAGGGAAAGACGTGGGGCAGGGGCGGTCTTGGTGTTTGTTGTTTCGCTCATGGTCCGTGCTCCATGTGAACGGTTCCGGACCTGATGAAATTATTTTCTTTCCAAGGGCAATAGTGAGCAGAAAATAAGAAATCCATTCCCCTTTGATGCCAAAACGGATGGATTCCATTCCAGCTTTCGGCCGGGAGGCAGAAGCCGGCCTGACGCTTTTTTTGGCAGTGTGCGGCATCAGCGCGAGCTCAATAGACGTCCTGCTGGTAGCGTCCCTGTTTCTTCAGCTCCCCCACGAAGGCGACCGCCTGGTCCTGGGTGCGGGCACCATGCTGCGCCACGATATCGACCAGCGCGCGCTCGACATCCTTCGCCATGCGCTTGGCATCGCCGCACACATAGACGTGCGCCCCGTCGGTGAGCCACGCCCACAGATCACGCCCGACCTCGCGCATGCGGTCCTGCACGTAGAATTTCTGCTCGCCGTCACGTGACCAGGCGAGCGAGAGGCGCGTGAGCAAACCTATCGCCTTCATGCCGGCGAACTCGTCCTCGTAGAAGAAATCGAACGCGGATCGCTGGTGGCCGAAGAACAACCAGTTGCGGCCCTTCGCCTTCGTCGCCATGCGCTCGTGCAGGAATGCGCGGAACGGCGCGACGCCCGTGCCGGGGCCGATCATGATGATCGGTGTCGCGGGATCGGCGGGCAGACCGAAGGCATGCGCCTTCTGCACATAGCATCGGAGAGGTGTGTTCGGCTTGATGCGGCCGCCAAGAAATGTCGAGGCGACGCCAAGCCGCTCGCGCTTGCCGATCTTGTAACGCACGGTGTCTACCGTGAGCGCGACGCGGCCAGCGTGCACCTTTGGCGAGGACGCGATTGAATAAAGCCGCGGCTGCAACGGATCGAGCGATTCGATGAAGGCCTCCGGATCGGGGCGGACGCCAGGAAATTTCTCGATCGCGGCCAGCACGTCGAGCGTTGCGGCGTCGTCGTCTGGGTCCTCGCCGGCTGCGAGCGCCTTCGCCTTCTGCCGCCGCGCGCCGCCGGTGAGGTACGAGTAGAGCTGGAACAGCATGTCGGGCGCGGGCGCGAGCGACACGCCGTCGATCAGCACCTCGCGCAAGGTTCGCCCGCCAATCGGGAAGTCTGGCGGCCCACCGAGCGCGCGAATGACCGCGTCGACCAGCGCCGGCTCGTTGGTGGGAAAAAGGCCGAACGAGTCGCCGACGGTGTAGCCGATGGCGGTACCGTTCAGATCGATCTCGATATGCCAGGTCTCCTTCTCGGAGCCGGGCCGGTTGAGCCGCGTGCGCGACAGGAAGGTCGCGCTCGCAGGATTGTTGCGCGTTATGACGGTCGTCGCCGGAAGTGCAGGCGGCTCGGGCGTTGCGGGAACAGCGGCCGGCCTTTCAGGCGCCTTGCCGAGCTCCTCGTACAGGGACTTGAGCATGCGTGCGGTGTCCTTCCCGCCCGGCACGCACAGGTTCAGCCGCTCCTCTTTCTTCGTGACGATGAGGTTGGAGTAATCCTCGCAATTGTAGCCGCACTGGCCGCAGTCCTGCTGCGCCATCGCGGCCATCATGCGCCGCCGCAACGGCCTGCCTTCGGCAAGCTTCATGCGTTCCGGCAACACAATCGCTTGGTCATGCCAAGGCGCATCGCCATCGTCGTCGTCATCGAGCGGTCCCTTCGCGGCCGCCGGAACGCCCGCCATCAGGGCGGCGCCTTCTTCCGGCGAAAGCGCCGTGACGCCGTCGCCGAGCCCAAGGTAGCCGGCGAAGAAACCATTCAGCCACGCGCGCTGTTCTGCGGTGAACGGCGCGCTGTCGGGCAACAGCTGGGGGATCGGCGGCGGAAGAGTCTGGCTCATTCCGTCGCCCTGTCGAATATCGCCTGCAGCACTTGGATCTCATGCCGCTTCGAGAACGCGAGGAACGTCTCGTTCCCATCGCGATGGCCGAGATAGCTTTTCAGCATCCGTTCGATCGCGTCCGGCGCATCCTCGGCCTTCACGTCCTTGTAGATCTCGCGCGCAAGCGTGGCCTCTGGCCCGAAACCGCCACCGACGAGGATGTGATAACCCTCGACCGTGTCGCCTTCGTCCGACGTCGAAACCCGGCAGGCGAGCAGGCCGATATCGCCGATATAGTGCTGTGCGCAGGAGTGATGGCAGCCGGTCAGATGAATATTGATCGGGCCGTCGAGCTCGACGCGGGATTCGCACCAGCGCGCGATATCCTCCGCATGCCGCTTGGTGTCGGAGGCTGCGAACTTGCAGCCGACATTGCCGGTGCATGCCACGAGTCCGGCGCGGATCGAGGTGGCTTTGGTGGAAAGCCCGAGGGTTTCGATCGCGGCCTCTGCGAGTGCGACCTTGTCGTCCGGCACGCCGGAGATCAGCAGGTTCTGCCATACGGTGAGGCGGATATCGCCGTCGCCGAGATCGGCAGCGAGTTTTGCGATGCCGTGCATCTGGTCGGCCGTCATCTTGCCGACTGGCAGAACGACACCGATCCAGTTAAGTCCCGCCTGCTTCTGCGCGCGCACGCCGATGTGTGCGGCACGATCGAAGGCGGGACGAGCTTCCGTCGCGTCGGCGGGGACGCGCACGAGGTTCGCGTCGAGCTTCTGCTCGAGCAGCGCGAGGAACTTCTCCGTCCCAAGCCGGTCGAGAACGTACTTCAGCCGCGCCTTGGTGCGGTCGGTGCGGTCGCCGTGATCGATGAACACGCGCACCACTGCGTCGGCGACTTTGGTCGCGTCGGCGGGATTCACAATGACGCTGGTGTCGCGGGCGAAATCCTTGTGGCCCGTGATGCCGCCGAGCATCAGACGGAACCAGACACCGGCTTCCGCTCCGAAACCATCTTTCACTTCCACGGCCTGAAAGCCGATGTCGTTGGTGTCTTCCAGCACAGGGATGATGCCGCCGCCGTCGAAGCCGACGTTGAACTTGCGCGGCAGCCCGTAGAGCGAGCGGTCGTTCAGGATGTGGAAATGCCAGTCGCGCGCGTAGGGGCGCGTGTCGATCAGCTCCTGTCGGTCGATCCCGGCGGTGGGCGACCCCGTGACGTTGCGGATGTTGTCGGCGCCGGAGCCGCGTGAACAAAGGCCGAGATCCTGGATTGCCTCGACCATCGCGACGGCATTCTTCGGCTCGATCTCGCGGATCTGGAGGTTCGCGCGCGTGGTGACGTGCGAATAGCCGCCGCCATAGCGCGCGGCGAGATCGGCAAGCCCGGTGAATTGCCAGTGCTTGAGAATGCCGTTGGGCAGCCGCAGCCGACACATGTAGGAGCTCTGCGCCGGCGCGACGTAGAAGAGACCGTAAAAGCGCCAGCGGAAATTATCGGGCGGCTTCGGCGCTTCGTTTTGCGCGGCTTGCGCCTTCAGCTTCTCGTAGCCATCGAAGGGATGAAGCTCGCGCTTGAACTTCTCCTGGTCGCTAAGCTTCTTGCCGTCTCTGACGGTGCGGTCCTGCGCCTTGATGGCGGCAGCGTCGGGCCCGACCGGCTCGGTCTCGGTCTTCGCCGCGGTGTTCTGTGCGGTGCCCGCGATATTGACGGCCTGGCCCGTGTTGCGCGCCTGGCGCCCGACCAGTACCCCGGACGCAAATCCCTCGAGATAGCGCCTCTGCTCGGCGGTGAACTCACCGCCCGTTCCCGGCAGTTCTGTCATCGGTCATGCCCTGCGCGGCCGGCCTATTCGGCCGGCTGCATCGGGACCGCGACTGTCGCTGGCTTCGGGCTCACGGGCTTGTGCGTGAGGTAGAGCGCGAGCCCCGTGAATACAAAGCCGCCGACAACGTTGCCGAGCGTGACGGGGATCTGGTTCCACAGCCACCAGTCCGCGACCGTCACCTTTGCGCCCATCAGCATTCCGGTCGGGATGATGAACATGTTCACCACGGTGTGCTCGAAGCCCTGCGCGAAGAACACGCTGATCGGCAGCCACGCGGCGACGATCTTGCCGATGGTCGAGCTGGTGGTCATCGCAAGCACCACGCCCATGCAGACGAGCCAGTTGCAGAGCATTGCCTTGACGAACACCGTGATCATGCCGGCGCTGCCGAGCGCCGCGTAGCCGATCGTCTTGGCCTCCGCGGTCGCGATGATGCGCGCGGCGACGCCCGTCGGCTCGACTTTGCCGAAGCTCGTGAGAGCGATCGCGAGCAACACGCCGTACGCGATGCTGCCGAGCAGATTGCCGAGGAACACCCACGCCCAGTTCGCGAGGATCGGCCCCGGCCCGGAGGTCTGTTCGAGCCGCGCGAGGGGCAGCAGCGCGAAGCTGCCGGTCACAAGTTCGAGGCCGAGCAGCACGATCATCACTAGGCCGACGGGGAAGATCAGTGCGCCGACCAAGGGCTGCCCGGTCGAGAGTGCGGCGCCGAACGCGAAGCTCGTGGCGGTACCGAGCAGCGCGCCCGAGAGCGCGCCGCGGATCAGAAGATCGCGCGGCTCGAGGTTGAGCTTCAGCTTACTCGCAGCGATCATCGCGGCGACGACGTCGGCCGGCTTTGCATAGTCCATTGTATGAACTCCCCTGGCTTTGCGCTTCGGGCCTTCCTTTTCAAGGCGCGTGCCAAGCCGTTGGCGCCGAAATAATGCTGTGTGATCAATGAGAAGGGCTGCTCTGCTGATTCGGGGCGTAGCGCGCGTTGCCGCTCCGCGCCGCATTTCGAGTCAGCAGATGCGCGGTTATTGTGCAGTGCGAAAAATTAGGCAGCGTGCTGATTTGGAAGGCGAATCGGGCGATGAGCCGCGCACTTAGAGCCGATTGATGCGCGCGATGTGCCGGATAACATCGGCCGGCGTTTCCCGGTCAGCCTTGGCCTTAAGCGCCAGCACCTTTTGCGCTGCCGGCCGCTCGAAGCATCGGATCAGCCACGCTTTCAGGTTCGGCACAGCGGAAAGGTCCATGTCGACAGCACGGCTGATCACCGCCGCAACATTGAGGTCTGCGATCGTGAAGGCATCGCCCAAGAGATAGGGCTGCTGTGCGACCGCCGTATCCAGAATCCGGAACGCCTTTGCGATCACCCTGAGCGCGTCTTCGCGTTTTGCGGCGTCGCGTTCGGCCTCCGGCAGCCGCACAGCGTGCAGCGACCAGATGTTGACCCCGCGATCGACCTCCGCGATTGCCCAAAAGCTCCATTGCCAGGCGCGCGCTTCGGCTTCCAGCGTAGCGGGATAGAGTTTGCCGTCCGAGTGCTTCTTCGAGAGATAGAACGTGATCGCAAGCGACTCGAACAAGACGAAGCCATCGTCCTCGATGAAGGGAAGGCGTCCGTTCGGATTGATCTTGCGAAACTCGGGTGAGCCGGCACCCGCGTCGCCGATCTCGATCGGCAAGTGCTCGTAAGAGAGTCCAAGCTCTTCGGCGATCCAGAGCGCGCGGAATGCGCGGGTGCGGGCGATGCCGTAGATGCGCAGAGTCACGCGGTGCCTCCCCCAGAGTGCCGGGACGCCTGATGCCCGCACTACTGCGTGGGGATTTTCGCCGCCTTCACCAGCGCGACGTTCGCCGCAATGTCGTCTTTGGTGAACTTGGCGAACTCCGGCTGTGTCATCGGCATCGGCTCGACGCCGAGTTTAGCAAGGCGCGATTTCACTTCGTCGGCCTGGAGCGCCTTGGCGATTTCGGCGGCAAGCTTGTCGACGATCGCCTGTGGTGTCTTCGCCGGAAGATAGACGCCGGAATAGAACGGATAGACCGAACTCGGCGGCAGGCCCGCCTCGATCGTGGTCGGCACATCCGGAAACATATTCGAGCGCTTCTGCGCGCTGACGGCAAGCGCGACGAGCTTGCCGTCTTTCAAAAGTGGCAGAGTGGTCACGGGAAGCTGCACACTGAAGTCCGATCGCCCCGCGATCACGTCGGTGACCGCCTCGGCCGCACCCTTGAACGGAATGTGCTGCGCCTCGAAGCCCGTGCTGGCGCGCAGCCGCTCCGCGCCCATGTGCGAGGCGGAGCCGATGCCCGCGCTCGAATAGTTGAGCGCGCCGGGCTTTGCCTTGGCGGCGGCGACCAGATCGCCGAGCGTTTTGTAGCCTTTGGCGGGTGAGGCGATGATCACCAGAATCTGCTGGCCGAGTGAAGCGACCGGAATCAGGTCGTTCACATGCGCGCTTGCAAGCGCGCCATAGACCAGAATGGTGTGTCCGTCCGGGGCGGCCTTCGCCACCATGTTGGCGCCGATGGTCCCGCCTGCGCCGGGCCGGTTCTCCACGACGGCCGATTGTCCAAGCTGCTTGCCGACCTGTTCCATCACGACACGCGCGAGGATGTCGCTCGCACTTCCCGCGCCAAGCGGCACGATCACGTTGATGGTGTGCGTGGGCCAGTCCTGCGCTGATGCCGGGATCGCGAGCGCGCAGGGCGCGAGCAGGCTGAGCAGAAGGGCGCGGCGCAGGATCATGACGTATACACGAGGTCAGCGCACACGGCGTCGCTGAGGCGGAGCCTCGACGTAGCGCGGGTTGGGAGCACAATAGCCGCCGGCGCCTCTCGCCGTGGCGAGACAGGCCTCCAACGATGGATAGCCGCAGTTGGTGTACTCGGGGTCGTAGAGGCAGTACGGCCCCTGCGCGTCGAACCCCCAGCCACCGAGCAATGTGCTGGCTGCCAGCGCTCCCGTGATCGCCGCAATCCGTATCATGTCAGGCCTCGATTTTCGTGTCCCCATGAACAGCATGGCTTTGCGGCAAGGGCAAGATGTACCTTCGGGCCAGTCCAGACCTCGGGACGGGGCGCTACCGCCGCTTCGGATTGTCGTTCGCGCCGATCGAGCGTGCGCTGCGCTTGAGCGCATCCTTCAGGTCCACCGGACGGCCATGTTTCTTCAGGTAGTCCGCGAAGGCCTCGCCGGCGATTTCCTGGAAGGTTTTCATGCTGTCGCGCGCGTAGAGGTCGAGCGCCATCCAAGTGGCGCGATCGAACGCGACACGCTTGCCGATTTCGCCGGGCGGCTTTGTGTCCTGCTGGCGTTTCGCCATGAGTAGCTAACGGAAAAATGCTTCTCCAGCCATGATACCCAGAACGAGGAAGATCAGGAAGATCGCCAGGAAGACGAAGAAGAGCACCTTGGCGATGCTCGCTGCGCCCGCCGCGATATCGGTGAAGCCCAGCGCGGCGGCGACCAGCGAAATCAAGAAGAAGAGAAGGGCCCAGCGCAGCATGTGATCCTACCCTTGTTGCATTGGCGCCAGTTGGTCGGCTTCGCGGCCCGGCGCGGTGATCTCAATTGAGTGACCGTCGTGCAGTGCGATGCTCGCGACCGCGGCGGTCGCCTCGAATGCCGCTTCCTTGCTGACATAGGGGCCGTTGGTGCTGCCGTCGTGCGTTACACCCCAGCCGCCCTCGAAAGGAACGATCCTGTAGACTGCGGAACCCATGTTGCTCTCCGCTTCAGGCGCGGCGTTCGCGGCGCACGCCCTTGAATTTCGTGTCGTCCTTCTTCTGATCCATGAAGCGTCCGCTTGAGCGGCTGCGCTTGGTCCAATGCTCTTCGCCCTGCATCTTGGTTTTCAGCTGCGAGCGCTTGCGCACCGCGCCTTTTCGGGCGTTGTCGCCCACGGGTTTGTTGACGGCCATGCGGCAACCTCCGTTGCTTTGTCTCGCAACGGACAACACGCGTCAAAGTTCCCGAATCAGGGCAGGTTGTTGGTCTTGGCCACGAATGCCCGCACCTCCGGCATGATTTCGGGCAGCACAGCGCGCAGCTCGGTGCGCGTCATGCCCGGCCGCACGCGCGGATGGTAGAGAATGTTGAGAATGTACTGGTCGTAGACGTCGAAGAATCCCATCGAGACCTTGTCGTTGAACATGGTCCAGGGGACCTTGTCGGTGTCGTTGATGGGGCCGAGCGACTGTAAGAGCTCCTCGTAGGCGCAATCGTAGAAGACGAAACCGCCCCGGTCGGCGACCAGAAACACATCGGAGTGCACGATGCGCAATGCGGCGTCCTTGCGGAAACCCGATAGACACTGTGGATCGAGCGACTTGTGTATCCTGCGCAGGCGATCGCGGCCGAAGGCCTCCCGGAGCGCCGGATAGAAATTCCGCTCGCTGAGCAAGTGTACGACTACGTTCGCATCCTTGCTATCCGCCGCCATCGCTATGTCGAGATGCTCGATCCGGGCCCTGATGTCGGCGACGACCGCGGCGACTTGGTCGGTTCGATCCGGCTTGGCGTGATTTTCGACATAGACTCGCACCGGCTCGTCATATTTGCGAATGCGGTCGACGCGCCCGGCGATGCGCATCTCGGCGCCGAATGCGGTCGCTAGAAAGCCGCGCAGGATTTCGGCGTCGGTGAAGGTCTTGCGCTCGGCGGCGCGGCGTCTGGCGATCTCAGGATTTTCGGCCGCTTGCGCAAGCGTGCCGGAGAGCGCGAGGAGGAAGCAAAGGATCCGCGCGGCTAGTGTCCCGATTCCGAAGTTCGCAATCCCGTGTGGCATACTCTTATGCGAACTTTGGAATCAAAGGGACACTAGCAACTTTATGATTCTAGTGCCCCTTTTGAACCCGAAGTTCGCAACCTCCCTTGCTGCCCGGTGTGTGCGAACTTCGGGTTCGGGGCACTAGCCGCGATCAGGTGGCCGAGGACAGTCGTGAGGAGCGCGCCTGAAGCGCGCGAATGC
>Ga0310811_10003994_pt1 | contig 18584 bp, 19 predicted proteins | sample YCmetagenome_FD_207642 | JGI IMG/M metagenome (GOLD analysis project Ga0310811, IMG submission 207642) | Soil microbial communities from experimental microcosm in Duke University, North Carolina, United States - YC | ecosystem: Engineered > Artificial ecosystem > Soil microcosm > Unclassified ...
TGTGAATCTGCTCCACAGGAATTATGAAACGAAACAAGGGGAATCTTATCTTGGCAGGGAGCGATGCTCTAGTTTTGATTTTGATCATCCTTTGCATGATTTCATGTACGTTCGTTCACGTATAAAATTTTTGGCATTAATTCACAACACTGCTGAAGAAACTGTGCTGCGTAGCTCCTCCTGATGATCGGCGCCGACAAGTGCTCGATAGAGTAGTTCTCCCCAAAAAAGCATGCTCCATATCCCGTGCTCGTTGTCGTTGGGATTTCCAATGACGAAAAAACACGGGACATGAATGCTAGCTGGTTTTGGACAATTGATGATCGATGATGGCTCATGGAGTTGTCCATCAGGCCATGGAACAAAAATTTGTAGCGGTGCTCAGTGGTGCTACTAGCAGTCCCCAACTCCCCCGGAAAACACTGGCAAGTCTCAGAATTTGCCCAATTTGCGATAGTTTTCAATTCCAAGTGCACATAATGCATTGACGCGATAGATCCAGACACGCCCTTCATCGCCAAACCACTTTGCCACTGTGGGCTCTGCTGTACAGAAGGGACCAAGCTGTGACCAGCCATTTTTTGGTGATGGGAAAAAGTGTTTGTTTGCAAGGTTTCTGCATATTTCACCATGGCGATATTGATGACATCATGGCTTTGATGCTGGTACCCTACCAACTTGTCATCATGCTGAGATCTACTCACCTGCTTGCAGAAACTTCTTCGTGTATAAATCATACCTCTTGTTCACTATCCCCCCAAAATAGTAAAGATCTCACTATCATGTGAACTCAATGCGCTCGGTGACCTCCTGGTATTGGATAGGATTTCGTGGATGGTCCTAGGGATATCAACGCATCTAGCCCTGCCGAACCTCTTATCAAAATAGTTTCGAATGGTCCCTTTAGACCGGAAGATACAGGAAGAGGAATCCAATTTCTTCAAGTCCTACCCGGCAATCAAGGGTGAAGAGGCTACTGGCACTGGAAGCCGTTAATGATGGCGTCGCTGATTCTCAAGGGAGGTCATGCCTGTGTTAACGCAGTGGCTCTCCGATGGGACAACCAAAGTTTGTTGCTTATCTATACTCGATACTCACATAATTTTAGCCAAACGCTCTTGAAGTCGTCCCAGGCGGATCGAAAGGTGCCTCCTTTGGGCTGCAGAGACTGAAAAATAATATTGTCAGTGCCAAGACACTAGCGATTCACCCCTGAGAGACTGCATGGGGGCCAGAGGTTGAGAGAGAGGAAGTACAAGGTGTATCTAATATGTGACATGGTGCTATGAGCATGAAGAGAATTAACAACTTAAATTTGTGCCACGCACGTGTGTGAAACATTGACGGTCATAGCAGACGATATTACTAGCCAGATAATACCTTGAGGATATCGCCTTGAGTATTAGGCCGGCCGTGTTTGCAAGGAGGATCGAGATCATGGTCATACAGATTCAACTGATAGCTATAGCCTATCATTTCGGGCAGATCGCAAGCCTGCGAGCGTTGCAAGACGCGCGAAACATAAAGCGGGCATCCTCGTTCTCTGCAATTATTTGAAGTAAACGTCGATCTGGGTTCTGCCCCATTCAAAAGACCATGATTAGAGGGTTGACGCACTATTTCTCTCTTTTTCTGTGCGCTCATGCGTCCCTATCAATGCGCGTTGCTCATCGATTTTTATCCACGTATTCCATGCAGATATCACGTCTGTTCCATCTCCCACCGCTAGAAATCACTGAATATATACTCACAGCTCATTTCAACCGCCAGGTTGACTGTCAAGATTACATATCCAATGGTGACTGGCAGCTGGGCCAAAGCTTGGTCCAGTCAGTCCACGACAATGTGCAAGTTGTGCATCTCATTGCACATTTCCTTCACTGATGTTCGGGGATGCGTAGACAAGGTCAAGGGTAGCATCGGCATATGCACGCTCCCTGAGTGGATTTCATTACACTACATCAAATGAAGACAGCCTGAGGCAATCAAATCAATCAAACGTCAAACTTGACAACCTGCTCCCCGCCCCCTCGCTCAATCTTGATCAACTTCTTCGCCACACAAGCATACATCGTTCGCGTGCCACCCGCGCTGCTACCACCTTCCGCTAGCGCTTCCTTAAGTTTATTGAGCGACATCGAGAAACCGGGCTGTTGTAGTAGAGTGAGCAGAAGCCGACAAGTTGCGATCTGTTGCGAGGTAGGCTGGCCAGGGATCATAGATGGCGCAAGCGAGGAGTATGAGGATGCAGCTGGGGATGTAGGGGAGGGGGTCTGGGAGGAGAGGGATTCGAGATGGGCACTAAAGTATGTCAGCGGATTAGATATGAAAAACTGGAATGAACGTACAGAGTTTCCTTTGCCCTTGGAGGTTTGCTTCCACCTGATATTGACCCCGTAGGGTCGAAAGGATGGCCCGGCATGATGATCTCCCCCACTGTGCTCCATATCTTCACCTACCAAACGCCGCTTTAGTTCTATGCGTTTTGGGGTTATGTGATCAGGATACTTGCCACAATCTTCTCGATTTCCGCAACCATGCGTATTTTTGGCTTTCTGGCGGATTCGGGAGGTCCTGGGGCAAGAGTCTGCGAGTCTGGATTTGCAGACAACGGTGTTTCAGGAGGCATAGCATCGTCTGGCAACGCAGGATTTGGTGGTAATGATGAGGGCAACTTATTGAGAACCACGGTTTGTTCTCCATCTACATCATTCACCTCCAGCTCACTGTCTGGGAGTTCTTCCTCAGGCCTATTTGAGATATCAGGCAGCACAGAATCGCCTTCCCCCATATTGTGTTCTCCGTGATCTAGGGGATCATCGTCCACAGGAAGACCTAGCGATGACAATACGGACCGAGGCCGAGGAACTGGGCTCGTGAAGGATATGACTGACATGTCATTGATGTCTACCTCCTCATCCATGAGCTTTTCAGTGAAGCGAAGCGTCCGCGCAGATGCGGCAGGTGTATTCCAAAACATCTCTTCTTGGGCCTCAGGTAAAGTTAGAGGTGAAGGAGCCCTAGCCAGTTTCTGACTGGGCTTGGATTTGGGAGCAGGATTGGAGGCGCGAAGGATATCATCTTTCTGTTGAGATGTGAATTTAAATAATGCATGGACATGGAAAGCACACACTTGTTTACACAGTTCATTAAGACGAGCCTGGAGATCTTGTATGCGCCGTTCCTCGTCTGCTGCAGTGGACTCCTGCGAGCTGGGGCCTGATGCGGGATTGCTACTTGTTAACTGCGCGGAGAAAATGAAAACCTTGAAAGCTAAATATTAACAGTACGAACCTGCTGTAATGTTTCACTAAGACGTCTGATATTCCGTCGTGCCTCATCCAACTTGTTTATGAGGCCCTGGACCTGTGATCGTGCACGGGGCATTGGGCGAATTGAGTGACTGAAATACCACACAAGACAGGTTGAAACATGATATGTGCCCTAGAAAAACGCAAAACATACTACCGATCCAAGTACTTTAACGCAGCCTGTGCATACACTTCTGGCTCATACTCGCTCGGTTTCGTCATCTCCTGCCTTCGAAAAGGCGGTTTCTTCAAAGGCGTAGCACCAGAAAATTCTACACGGGATATCACACCCCTCACTTCAGACTCCGTTGGTACATGAGACGGTGGATGTACTAGTGTGAAGAGCCCGAGTTCGGATGAGTCGATGTCACGGATCAGATCACCTAGAGCAGTGTCAAGGACAGCTGTTGTAAAGAGCCCATCTGAGATCGGGAACCCATCAGCACTGGCTTTAATGGATTTCGAGAGGGAAGTCAGATGATCAATCTGGTCAGATAGAGAGGGCATTACCGTGACGCTTCAATTAACAATGTTCAGAAGGACGAGTACTAGTCACGTGAGTTTCAGTCTCCGACATCCTCTCCGAGATCTGGTACATACATTTCAATGAATGTCTACCAAGTAGCCACCCATGTCGTCGGTGGCTCACGAAATCTCGACACTAAATGAGCACCAGCTATGAACTACTTGACTCATGTCAATGATCAAACATCCATTTTCCTCGAGACAAAAAATGACTACCAGTGATATCATACTTATCTACAATTCGAAAGCCAGCCCAATACGCATTAAAGCTATTGTATAATAGTACGCGATATGTATAGTGATCAAACCTTAGCGCAGTGCGTAGCGAGTCCGTTGGTCTACGAGTACACGAATGTTTTTGCGACCTTCGAAGCCAACTCTATTTTCATGCCGCATCGACCCTCGAGGTCGTTCTGTAGTTTATTCTGCAATTTCTTGTCCTCTGGATCAGGACGCCCGAACCGTCGCTTGAACGCGCTGATTATCCCTTCCTTCTTCCATCCCCCAGACACTGGCGTACCAATTGCATACTGCCGTATCAGCTTGAGCACGGCTTCTCTCGATAGCTCGTACTTCACTTTTTCATTCTTCAGGGTCGTTACGCATGCATGTCCCTCCACGATGATCTGCGACGCTTTCAACGATCCATGGTTTCGCTCCCACCATTTCTCCATGACGTCCTCGTCCTCAAGGCCCGTCACTACCATGACTACGGGGACGCGCCGCTGATATAACACTTCGCAGAATAACTGGTAGTTACTCCGCAATGCGCCACTGTCACGGCCTTTTTGAACGCAATATACTAACAAACTGGTGCCGCCGCATGCATCAAGCTCGCGGAGAAGGCGACTGGCATTCTTGATGGACCGGTGGTACTCATGTGGCTCGAGTTCCGGGTTCTCGATGCCCATTGTGTCGAAGACATTGTGTTGCATCTCATCCTCAAAGAGCTTGGGTACCACATATTTGGTCCATGTGAGGGTGCAACGTTTGAGATTGGAGCCAGTTTTAGCGATGTCTCTGTTTGCAATGAGGTTTATGAGGGAACTCTTTCCGGCGCCCATTGCGCCGAAAATAACGATGTTTTTAGCTTGAACAGCGCTTGCGTTGTTCGCCATTGTGAAGTGTATGATGGGTAGCTGGCGAGTTTTGGGTAGTTGAGATGAAGTGGGTTGTTCTTTTTAACAGTCAGGATTGACGTGCCTTGTCCTAGCTAAGATCTGTCAGGCCTGATGGCTTGCGCCCTTATATGATGCAGAAGCTTTCTGCCACGAGTTTCCCGTGCCTTGGCTTGATCCTTGGCACACGACGGTCGTGCTGCTATGGGTGGAGGCGTAACTGGGATACGTATTGGGTATATTCAGGGTGTGCATTAAGCATGCCGCCTTGAAACCCCGCATGCAGGGCCGCAAGCATGAGGTAGTCAGTACGAGGGTTTTGAATTGCAGCTGGGCAACACGCACAGGAACTGCTGTAGGTGAATACGCTCCATGTTGAATCTTCAAGTATCTCACATCGTAGGAAGAATAGCAGAACCGAATATTCTAGTCTCGCCTACAGTCGTATTACATGGTACCGTGATAACCAATCATAGTGAAGCGGGCTCAGTCTCCAGGTATCATAACAAGTAAATATAGTGAAGTTCGCGTCATCCATTAAGTTTCAGTCTTTGGATCACATCTCTGGCTAGGCTATCCTCCATTCCGCAGCGCTTCGTGAGGACACCAAGAAAGTCTGACTTGCTTGGACGTCCCGATAAGAGATCTTTCAGCTTTCCAATGAATCGGGCGAGCCACCCATCTCCTCCATTCCAGTTTACCACCGTATCCTGATTCCGTATGATCAAGTTATACACTTCCTCCTTGGATGCGTCGTACTTCTTCTTGTATTTTGGGTCAAGGTTGGCCGCTGCAGTAATACAAGCATGATCAACACACTTGACCGCGTGGCGGTCGAACGATCCCTTGTTTCGTGTGTACCAATCATCCATTGGATCCTCCCTCTCCAGATGAGTAACGATGAGCGCGACTGGTATCTTCTCCTCGAAGAAAAATTCATAGAATAGTCTGTAGTTGGTGACGAACGTTGGTGGTATCCTGCCTGCCTTGATGCAGTACAGCAGGAGATGGACTCCTCCCCTATTCTTCAGCTCCTTCATCAACTTGTCAGCATTGATGATGGCGTTGAGAAATCCGCCAGGATCCATGCGATTGCCGTCGACCCCGGCAGTATCATAGATGCGACATTGCACGTCCTTGATAGGGACATCATACGCCTCATAGCGCAATGTACAATGTTTGGTGTCCGGAGAGGTTCTAGCAACCTGTTTCCCTGCGAGGAGGTTGATGATGGAGCTTTTCCCGACGCCACTCTCTCCAAAGATGACAATGTTTTTGGCAGACATTGACAATGGACCTAGCACGGCGCTCCTTCAGTACTGGATTTCTAGCGAAAGGGCGTACGACGATGAGCTCACGATTATACCAAAGTTGTTTCTTCTGGCTGGGTGGACGATCTTCGATGAGAGCGATAATTCAACGACTTCTGATACTTATGCCACTGCAAGCAGGACACGGTGCACAACGAAGGTTGCAACCTGCAAAGCTAACATGAGGTTGGGTATCGACTACCCTTTTTCGTTGAAACTAGAACCAAACTTTGGCAGTTACAACGTGCAAGCAACGCTGTGCAGCGCCCGTTGTGAAATGGAATCGATCTTGTTTCATCTTCCCAAACAGGTCAGAATTCAAAATCTTACACCCTCCAATGATCCGTAGTTGGCCAGGATAGTGTTAACCCCCACCTCCCCAAGAGTCGTATGCCCCACACCGACATGTGACACGCCAAGATCGTGCTGGTTGTTGTCAACGGGTAGACCGCAACAGAATTTTTGAAGGCTTCAAGTTTTCGATAGGTCATTAATTTTAAAGCACGTGCTAACCTTGCATCCGCCTCCTGCTTCGGAGGTTATCTGGAAGGCTGGCCGAACCATCGATCTGGCAGCACTCAAATATGTTGCCTCATGCTAATCATGTCCACAAGTTGCTTGGATTGACTTTCATTTCAGTTGGCGAGCAGTGATATAATATTCTATCTGAGCTTGACTTTGCACTCATACATAGATAAGCCTCGAACACGCACCACTTTAAAGCCTAACAACAGCCATGTTTCAAGGTCCAGAGCCACCACCCACAGAGCGATACAAGATGATGCAAGCAAGTATCGAGTGAACAAAGAAATATTGGATGGCCTGGCCTGGGAATGAGCTAAGGTTAGGTTTAGTTTGCTTCTTAGCAAGTTTAATCATATAAAGCAGATCAATGTGAACACAACCCCACATACAAGTGTGCACACGTGCAGGCATTGCATAGTGTGTTGCGGGATTTATTGTGAGAGGAAACGTCGAGAGACTTGCAAGGGTAGATTTAAAGGTCCGCTAGTCCCGGTACAACCGGACCTGCAGGCTTGGTCGGACTCGGACTTGGCTGCAGTTGGTTTCTTTTCATTTTCAACACACAGTGCCGCAATACTGTAGCTGCGGTCGAATGAGTCACGCTTCCAATTCACTCTTGGCGTTCGACCTCGAGTGCTTATCTTCTTGTGCCATCTAACAAACTATAAGTTTGTTACAAGTACAACCTGTAGTCGAGTCCCTCGATCACATCAGGATATCCGATCCATTTGCAAGTCATCGATATCCATGGACATTACTGATATATTTCTCCGGAAATGTTACCAGATAGCAACTCGTTCGGATTTGCCTACGCTGCTAGATCAAGGGTCTTCCACTAGTACTTAAGCAGGAGGCGAATGCAAGGTTAGCGCGTGCTATCGGAAAGTTACGGATAATCGAGATGAAAACGGGACCTGGCTACCTGGCTGCTTAAGCGAGTGGCACGACTCCGCACGAGCGCTGGCAGGGTGTGTAGTAGTGAATACACTCTCAGGGAGTCATCACTGCGGTGGACCACTGATGGACACGAACCAGGCATGTCATCATGTCATGATGATCGATTATAATTCATACTTCACGACCGCAGCACAACATTGCTCGCATGCTGCACCTGCGAAAGCTGGGTTCTGGGCTCAGTAAAAAAGGAAACTGGCAAGTGTCCAGCCTCGTGATTGGTTTGCAGGTCGTTACCTTTATTGCATCACTGTTTTGTGTCTGTAAGTGGCGTACTGAGTATCAGAAGTCATTGATTCCTCGCTTTCATCCAATATCATCCACTTGGCCAGAAGCAATAGCTTGTTATAACCGTGACCTCACCGTTGTGTTTTTACAAGAACCTAGTACTGAGGAACCGCTGCACTAGGTCTATTGTCGATGAATACAAAAAATGTCGTCCTTTTTGGAGAGCGTGGTGTAGGAAAAAGCTCCATTGTCAACCTCCTCGCAGGGCGCCGGGTGGCTAAGATCTCCTCAGATACCAACGTTTGTACATTGCATTACGATGCATATGACATTACCATCGAGAACGTACTATATCGCATCTATGACACTGCCGCGGCCGACCATGACCACGTGGACCCTATCGGATTTCTTAACGCCATCACTAGTGCCGACAAGCTGATGAAGGAGCTGAGAGAAAAGGGAGGAGTCGCTCTGCTCCTGTACTGCATCAAGGCAGGCAGGACGCCAACAATGTTTGTCACCAACTATAGGCTATTCTATGAATTTCTCTTCGAGGAGAAGATCCCAGTCGCAGTAGTCGTTACCAACCTGGAGAGAGAGGATTGCATGGATGATTGGTACACGCGGAACAAGGGGTGGTTCGAGCGCCATGCAGTCAAGTGTATTGGTCATGCTTGTATCACTGCAGCAGACGATCTGGATCCAACATACAGGGAAAAGTATGACATGTCCAGAGCAGAAGTGGGCTGCTTGATTAGACGCCATGCACATGGGGCGGAGAACGGTGGAGATGCGTGGCTTGCAAGGTTCACTGGAGGGTTGAAAGACCTCTTGACTGGACGTCCAAACAAATCAGATGTGCTTGGGGTCCTTACGAAGCGCTGCGGGATGGAGGAAAGCCTAGCAAAAGACGTGATTCGAATTCTTTCTCCTCGAAGGTATTTAGTTTCCAGATGGGTCGTTTGCGCTGTATGTTCCTAATCTTGTACACTGCATAGCACTGCCCAGACCCAGACCATCCGTCCCAAAACGGCTGAAAGGTGCGTGGTCTTCAGGTGCAGTTAGCGCCATATTTTTCTTACCTGAGATGCTACATAACACCACCCGGACCATCCGTCCTAAAACGGCTGAAAGGTCTGTAGTCTTTAATCGTCATTCGCGCTGTATTTTTCTAACCTGAGATGCTACATAGCGCTACCCAGATCATCCCTCCTACAATGGCTGCAAGGTACGTAGTCTTCAGATACTCTTGCCATAGTTGTTCAAGTATCAATAAGTGGGACCGAGCGCAACATGTCGCCTAGTACGTCTGGGCCGCAGCTGCAACTGGTTAAGTATTATAACTCTCCTAAAAGGCATGTACTAGTCTCTGGATGCTCTGTATCTCCATAATATTAACAGACGAGAACAGGCATAGAACTATTGTACTATTTGGGGAGGCGGGAGCAGGCAAAAGCTCACTCATCAACCTCATGGCGGGAGAGGAGCTAGCACCCACATCTTCTGACATGCAACGCTGTACAACGCAATGGAAGGAGTACGCTATCAGTTTCGGCGGAGACTCGTATAAGGTTTTCGATACCGTCGGGCTCGAGGAACCGCAGCTGGGAATCAAAGAATACCTCGAGTCCGTCGAGAACAGCTATCGACTCATTAAGGAATTGGACAGGCAAGGCGGTATTGATCTACTTCTATTCTGCATTCGCCCCGGAAACATCATTACTGCGATTCAGCGAAACTACCGGCTCTTTCATGAATTCCTTTGTGAGAAGAAGTCCCCCGTTGTTCTTGCGATCACAAGTCTCGAAAGAGAGCGGAGGATGGAGGACTGGTGGGAGAGAAACAAGAGGACCTTTGGCAAATATCAGATCCAGGTCGCCGGTCATGCGTGCATCACTACCGCAAACAAATTGGGCAGCAGACACAAAGACCTTTATGAAGAATCGCGCATCACGATCCGCCAACTTGCTAAAAAGTTTACTACTGACGAGCAGAAGCAAGCATGGATAGGAGGGGACAACTTGTTCGCGTCGTTGATGCGTAAGCCGAAGCAATTACTTGCAGGCAATTCACATATGAAAAGGAAAGATCTTGTTCCTCTTCTCGTAGAGCGTTGTGGTATGTCTCAAGATGTCGCAAGACAGTTGGCTAACATGATCACTGGACGAGTAGATCTATAGGAGAGCTTTGATCACTCTCTTACGCTCGCTCCATTGCGATCGTGGACTTGGTCCTTATACGTTACAATACATCACATACTTGTTGTACTAATATCATCATATCCCATGCGTCTTCAGTCTCCCTTCGTTTCACGCGCTATATTCTGTCTGCAGGTTATATAAATTAATTGCTGCCGCAAACAGAAAATAACAAGTAGATAAACGCACGCCTAAAACTGAACAGGCCAAAATCCATGGAACTATGTCTGACTGCCGAGCAATATCAACACAGAAATCACAACACATGTATGCATCGAACAGAACAGAAATCAAAGTCGCAAGTTGCATGACGTTGGAAAATGTATGTCAACAATCAGAAATGATGATGTTGTGTCGTAGCAGGGCAGTGAATGTTACCGCTGTGAACACTTGGAGTATGTTGTCTGAGGTGAGGAATGAATGCAACCGGTACGTCTCCTTTGGCTTGTAGAGGAATAATGTGCGAAGAATCAATGGCTTTACCGTCTTCGACTGCTATGGTTCGCGCTCTGGATTCGGGTATATTGAGAACAGTCATCGTCATCGTATTTTGTTTGGGTTTGGGAATCTTCGGTCAAGCTGATCTAGCCTGCGAAGAGGCCGTAAAGTTCCAGAAGCTCCCTTTGTGGCTCCTGTTCGATTATCAGTCTATGGGATGTTGGGGTATAAAGCCCATCGCGCGACGCAGGCTTGAGAGCGTTAATGTGCGGATGTCTTTACCGTCGAATGTGATATGCCCTGAGCCTGGTCGGAGGTCATAGAAGCGGTAGAGGAGGCGCAGGATAGTACTTTTGCCTACTCCGCTTTCCCCAAAGAGGGCTACGCACCCGTCGTGGGGGAGATGTTGTGCAATGCGGGAGTTTGATGGCCATAGGAGAAGGATACGTTGTCTGTAGTGGGTTAGGGTGAATGCGTGTATGGGAATGCAGTTGGGGCTGAGCACCAAATTCAACTTCGCCGTTCGTGACTATCAATTTCTTGGAATCAGGTTCATCGACAACTTCAACAGGCTCATTAAGGAGGTGTAGCAGTTTCTCAGTGTCAACGAGGCTTTGGTTGATTGCGCGATACATGCCGCCTAGGTTCAAAAAAGGGAAGTAGAGCTGGCGTGGTCGATGGACATTAGCTCTGCAATATCATTGCAAAAAAAAGGAATACACACTTGTGTATGATGAGTGATGAAAGCTACAAAATCGCTAGTAATGATTACTCTGTCCCCTCGTGATGCAAAAAACCGACCAGAAGACCGGAGGTGATGACGAGCGTTTGTACAAGATTCATGAGGTTGAGAGATACTACTAAGGTGCGATCAGCATTCGTATTCACAATTGAAATAAAACATACGTTCGGTTTTGACACGAGATGGGTTGAAGCGAGACGTGGTTTCTGAAATGAGACGAGACAAAAACATTCACGAGCGACCCTCTTCTCCAAACTCTGATACTCCCCAATAGCCTTCGTATAAATCTGATACATCTACGCCTCATACTCCTCCCCATCGAAATACTTAACAGTATCGTAATAAAGGAGACAATCCGTACGAATCCTGCGCGTGACCTGAGCATGCGTATAATTAAGACCTGTTTCATAATCATATACAAAAAGACGAGCACTCACCCCGTCCCGCCCATTCACCTGCCTCCGTGTGCTAGTCTTATACCTCCTAAGCAAGACACTCCGAGTCGCCCATATATCCCTATCATGACTCCGACCAGAGCGCCCAACGCAGCTTTAAACAAAACACAACGAGCACAAAACGTGTATCCACAGGAATCACCGTGAACCCAATGAGCTCGCCAGTCTCGTGTTTCGTATGCCAGCTGAGAGAAAGAGCAAGAACGTGGTTGAATGAGAGCATCGACATGCTGCGATCGTTGTATTGCCTAAGTGGAATTCAAAGTGCGTCACGGATGGCTGCGAGACCGCCTGAGGAAGCGAAGCAGGATGTAGGTGATTAAGTATGGCTGTGGGCTTGCGCCGAATGTCTGGAGTGCAGCTACGCCTGGTGTGTCGAAGACTCGAAGGTTGTGATGAGTGCGCCGAGTATAGAGGAAGCAATGCGTTGACTACGCGACCCAGAACAAGGATGAAGAAACAGATAGATTAGGAAATGGTTTATTAGGGTGACAGAATGTAATAGAGGTACGTACTGTGATGGATTGCAGCTTTGGGTAGCGGGAGGGCCAGAGATGGGGAGTGATGTGATATATATGAGTGAAGAGTTCCTGCCCCAATGGACCGATGGCTACTGGGTGGCTACTTCGCGCGGGGACTGTCTGGTTGTCTGTAGAAGCGTTAGGTTGTGTCATACTAGGTTGCGCAGCCCTACTGACCCCGTTCAGCTCTCGTATACCTGGGATTAAGGACGTGCTGCGGGTGATAAGACAACTTCTGGACGAAAAAGTGCTGTATTTGGCAGTACTACCAGGGTCAGCAGCAACAGCAACTACTTGAGGGACGCGCTGTGATATCAGACGGGCGGTCTCATCGGCTTCCTTTGTGTAACCCTTTGATTGCGCAGAAAGGTAAACGACACGAAGGAAGAAGAGCGCTGCAAGGAGAGAAGGAGTGCAAGTACTCGTGTGAGCAGTGGTAGGACATCATGCACAAGGTCGTGCAGGGCCACATCCGTGGCAGGGCCCGCTACCTGTTTTGGTTGTTCTAAGTTCGATCGTCTCTCTATGCTTTTTGTTTCCTTCCTCCTTGGGGCTGCGGATGCACAATATTGGGACCATCAGAACTACGGTACGACATTCGAGTATAAGTAACAAATTAGCTAGCAGTAATCAAGTGGCTAAGTAGATGATCAGCCTTAAGTGTCGACAAGGTCGGCGTGATGTCGTCAAGCTGCTCAAGGACTTTGGCCAAAGTAGGATTGTTACTATGCAAGTCAAAAAAAATAAGTGAGCCTAACAACGCGGCGCGCTCTTCAGACTTCATTCCGGAATTGCCATCTTCAATCTGCCCGAGCAAGCTGGAGTGTGTGATGCGGGCGCGAAGGGCTCAGTAGAAGTATCTTCAAGCATCTTTCCACATGGCAGGTTTCGCACAACTTTTGGTTTCCATTCGCCCAGCGTGACTGTACACAAATCAGACAAAGATCATTTCGTGAGGTTGGGGGATTCTGTAGGCAGGAATTTTGTGCCCTATATTTATGAGTTGCGTCCCGTTTAGAGTTTGCTTACGGTTAGGGTTGAAACGGTGTATGAACAACATCTTCAGACAAATAATGTCATGGGAGATGCGAGAGCGGTGCATGAACAACATCTTTAGACAAATAATGTCATAGGCGATGTGCATCATTTTACGGGGTCATAGAGCTCGCACGGAGACCTCCAGCCATGGCAGGGCTCTCACCCGTAAAAATCAACAATTGAGTTTTCTCAGGACGTCCTTGAATGTTCAGGGACCGAGAAGCACGAGCTAACAGTGGACGGTCATGGATTAGGGCCTAAGCGTCTAAAATTGTCTCACCAAGGGGAGCCATGCGTGATGCACGTATCGGTGACTGGTGTGAACGAACGTCCAGTGGTACTAACTGAAGGAAGAGTAAAATCCTCCGCCAACGTCCACGGGCACAGTGGCAGGCGTACCTCAGGATGACTGTGCAGAATATCGTGACAAAACGCGAACCAATCACGTCCCAAGACAACCGTGGCTGGCAAAGTATCGCGGACAGTTAACAGAAATTGAGTAGACAGCCGCACGTCGCCTTTGAGCAAAGTTACAAGCGCCCGAAACACGCCGTCTCGAGAACGATCGAGCGACACAAACAACATAGCAACCAGTGAATGAGAAGAAGAGTGGTCCCGCACAACTGATACATTTCGACCATCGAGCATAAACGATATGATGACAGCAAATAAAACAATCAATTTCTCGCGTCACATACAGACATGCACCCAGATAAATCGTGAGAAAAGAATATTCCGTAGAACCATGATGACAAATTATTGCCGCTTGTGTGCAAGTGAATTTCAATATGCGCAAATGCTGTGTTATTTTCGAAAAAAACGATCCACAAAAACCCAGCTACCTACAAGTGGATAGATTCCTGGATTCAAATATTTATGATTCATTATGGCCTCGCTGAAGTGTGATACTGTCCATGCGTTACATGCATGTTCTGTAGCATGGCTGCCGGCCGGCCCTCATAGGCCTATCTTCAGTTCCGAACCCTAATAAGGCCCTTGGGTCTCATTGTTTGTGGCACGTTTTAGACCTTGTACCACATACCTCAGCGCTCAGCCTGCAGAGTAGTGACCCTACCCATTGGCATGGAAAAACTCGCGCCTCAACAGTCAGTGGTCTCCGATGATGTTCCTTGATCTTTCATCATGTTTTGTAGTGATATCCCTAATGACTTCACATCTCAGCTTTTCGCGTTGAAGTCCGAGGATCCTGGACCATGCGAATCTGGTTCATTTGGCACCATTTACCGGCGCAACATCAATACTAGCGAAGGCACAACAGAGGTTTGCTGGATTAACATTAACTTGTCCGAGTGTATCAATCATCCACCTAATATTCATCAGGTCGCAGTGAAGGTGCTGAATATTGATCCTGGAAGAGCTGTGGAAAAATATGACAAGGCCAGTCATCTAACCGGAATTTGCCGACTATAGCTCAATGGCCTATAATATGTAGGCCATGCGTCGGGAAATTAAGGTGTGGCTTAGACTGTCAAAACACCAAACTATCGTGCCACTACTTGGAATCGCATACGTCGGATTTCCACTGCCCGTTCTTGTTTCGAAATGGATGCCCTCTGGAACATTGTATATGTACCTCGAGAAGCAGGGTACAATCACTGATTTGGCTAAAGCTGACTTGGCGAGTTTCTTGTTCACCAATCACATTCGCCAAGCATTGATCAATTTTATGCTACAAGGCCAGGGGCGTTGCCGATGGCCTTGGATATCGTTCGTGGATCGCTATCCTATTGTTATTTTTGTGCTTGATGTCTATCCAGTTCACTCGGAGAATGTTGTTCACGGAGACCTTCATCCCGTATGTACAGTCGTCTCTTCATGGATATTACACTCATTCATAAGCCTCAGGCAAATATACTTATAGATGGTGTGGGAAATCCACGTCTTATAGATTTTGGTCTCGCGACAGTCATAGGGGACGCAGAGTCGCAGCTGAATACGACGACCATAAACCACAGCTTCAATCCTCGATGGCGTGCGCCCGAGGTCATTGGAATCGAGACTGAACCTGTACGACCGAATTTTAAGAGTGATGTGTATTCTTTTGGTGGTGTCATGTTCTTTGTGCATTCCCTTTGTTTTTTTTTGTAGCTCGATCCTAAGCTTTCTCCTCTCAGATCGTCTCGGGGGATATGCCATGGAAAGAGAAGAAAATCCCAGCTCATATCATCATTGCGCTGTCAAACAAAGTCGTACATGCGCGTCCCGACAACATTCTTGACGATCACTGGAACTTGATTCAAAAATGCTGGACTTGGAACCCAGACGATCGCCCGGAGGCAACGGAAGTCATTGGATGCCTTCGTACTGTAGTTGTCTCATCGATAAGTAGGACCAAGCGTGGCACAGCTTTCACTGAAGATCATTCACTCGGTCAGAAGGAACAAATTTGGTATAATCGTGAGCTCACCGTCGTACCTCTTTGCGCTAGAAAGCCAGTACTAAAGGAGCGCCGTGCTAGGTCCATTGTCAATGTCTGCCAAAAACATTGTCATCTTTGGAGAGAGTGGCGTCGGGAAAAGCTCCATCATCAACCTCCTCGCAGGGAAACAGGTTGCTAGAACCTCTCCGGACGTGAAAAATTGTACATTGCGCTATGAGGCGTATGATGTCCCTATCAAGGGCGTGCAATGCCGCATCTATGATACTGCCGGGGTCGACGGCAAGTACATGGATCCTGGCGGATTTCTCGACGCCATCATCAATGCTGACAAGTTGATGAAGGCGCTGAAGAATAAGGGAGGAGTCCATCTCCTGCTGTACTGCATCAAGGCAGGCAGGATATCACCGACGTTCGTCACCAACTACAGACTATTCTATGAATTTTTCTTCGAGGAGAAGGTACCGGTTGCGCTCATCGTTACTCACCTGGAGAGGGAGGATCCTATGGATGATTGGTACACGCGAAACAAGGGATCGTTCGACCGCCACGCGGTCAAGTATGTTGATCATGCTTGTATTACTGCGGCGGCCAACCTTCACCCAAAATACAAGAAGAAGTACGACGCATCCAAAGAGGAGGTGTGTGACTTGATCATACGGAATCAGGATACGGTGGTGGACTGGAATGGAGGAGATGGGTGGCTCGCCCAGTTCATTGGAAAGTTGAAAGATCTCTTATCGGGACGTCCAAGCAGGTCAGACTTTTTTGGTGTCCTCACGAAGCGCTGTGGAATGGAGGATAGCCTAGCCAAAGATGTGATCCAAAGACTGAAACTTAATGGATGACGCGAACTTCACTATATTTACTTGTTACGATACCTGGAGACTGAGCCCGTTTCACTATGATTGGTTATCACGGTACCATGTAATACGACTGTAGGCGAGACTAGAATATTCGGTTCTGCTATTCTTCCTACGGTGTGAGATACTTGAAGATTCAACGGCAGTTCCTGTGCGTATTGCCTACAGCAAGAAAGAACGTAGTGACGGGCCTCGAGGACGAAGACATCATGGAGAAATGGTGGGAGCGGAACCATGAATCGTTAGAAGCATCCCAGATTGTCATGGAGGGACATACATGCTTAACGACCCTGAAGGATGAAGATGTGAATTACCACATCAGTGAACTGGTGAGGAAACTACAAGGCTCATTCATCTGCCTCCGTGTCCTAGTCCTATACCTCGTAAGCACGATACTCACCTAGATATAACTCCCCATCATGACTCCAACCAGAGCGCCCACCGCAAATTCAAACCTGAAGACAAACATGACGAGCGCAAAACATATATCCACAGGAATTACCGTGAACCCAATGGGCCCGCCAGCCTTGTGTCTCGTATGCCAGCTGAGAGAAAGAGTAAGAACATGTTGAATGAGAGCATCGACATGCTGCGATCGTTGTATTGCATAAGTGGAATTCAAACTGCATCGCGGATGGCTGCGAGACCGCCTGAGGAAGCGAAGCAGGACGTAGGTGATTAACCATGGGCTTGCGCCAAATGTAGGGAGCGGAGCTACGCCTAGTGTGTCGAAGACTCGAAGGTTGTGATGAGTCCGCCGAATGTGAGAGGAAGAAATGCGTTGACTATACGACCCAGAACAAGAATGAGGAAACAGATAGATTAGGAAATGGTTGATTGGGGTGATAAAATGTAATGAAGGTACGTACTGTGATGAATTGTAGCTTTGGGTAACGGGAGGGCCAGAGATGGGGCGTGATGCGAGATATACGCTTGAAAAGTTCCCGCCATGTGTGAGATACGAGTGAAGAGTTCCTGCCACAAGGGATCGATGGCTATTGGATGACTACTTCGCGTGGGCTCTGTAGAAGCGTTAGGTTGTGCCATACTAGGTTGCGTAGCCTACTGACCTTGTTCGGCTCTCGTATACCTTGGATTAGGGACGTACATGCTGCATGTGGTAGGACCACTTCTGGACGTAAAAGTGTTGTATTTGGCGGTAATACCAGGGTCAGCAGCAACAGCAACAAGTTGTGAGGCCTTGAGGGACGTGCTGTGATATCAGACGGGCGGTCTCATCGGCTTCTTTGTGTAATCATTTGATTGCGCAGAAAGGTAAACGACACGAAGAAGAGCGCCGCAAAAAGAGGAAGGAAGGCAAGTACTCGTGTGAGTGGCAGGATACCACGCAAAAGATTAGGTATGCATGACTGAAGAAGTGATGACTGCAAATGTGTGGCATGCGGGTCTGAATTTAATTGATCGATAAGAATTGGATGATGGAAGCGAGTTACACTCCTTCCGGAAAGTCTTGACTCACGTGTTCGAAACGGTTCGAAAATAGTAAGAGTCCGTTCGGGAACTCAAATCTAGCCAAGTTCGACTCAAGATTTTGAACTTGAAAATCAACTACGACGATTAAGTAAGCTTGCCGGGTTGCCGTTGAACGTGACCGATAGCTATGTCACATAGACCAGATAATCTAGTACGCGATCATGCCTGCAACCCGTACCCTTTCTTACTGCCATCATCTACGTAGCTACACAATGAGAAAGAAATCGACACGGCAAGATGCCACCTCAGCAGAAACCAAACAAGACCGCTGTGTTTGGTCTGAAAGTGACGAGAAGGCTTTGATCACACATGTCATTGCCAACAAGGCCAAAGCAGGTGATGGCCTGAACTTCGACAAGACATTCTGGAGCAGTGCCGCTGCTGTTATGGCAAGCCAGCCTATCCTGCAAGGTGAGTCCTTGCATAGTTTACCACTGCTTATCTGACTTATTTTAAGGCACTCCTA
>Ga0310811_10003995_pt1 | contig 18582 bp, 15 predicted proteins | sample YCmetagenome_FD_207642 | JGI IMG/M metagenome (GOLD analysis project Ga0310811, IMG submission 207642) | Soil microbial communities from experimental microcosm in Duke University, North Carolina, United States - YC | ecosystem: Engineered > Artificial ecosystem > Soil microcosm > Unclassified ...
AAAATGGCTCCATTTGGAACGTATGGAGAACTAACATTAAATTGCTGATTGTGCTGGGGTTTTGATTGGCTCCCGAGGCTGGGATCGAACCAGCGACCATTCGATTAACAGTCGAATGCTCTACCGCTGAGCTACTCGGGAACAGGCCGCGAGGCCGTTTCGGTCGCGCCCTATAACAAAGGTCGTCCGCTTTGCAAAGCCTTTAAGGTCGAGTGGAGGCCACGGCCGGAATCGAACCGGCGTGCACGGATTTGCAGTCCGCTGCGTAACCACTCCGCCACGTGGCCAGGAATTAGGGGCCTGCCCGGTCCGAGCCGACCAAGCCCCCATCCGCCCATGCCTATATAGGAGAGAAGTCGGGTTCACAACGCTTTCGCTCGGCTTGCCTTTTGCAGGGGCTTGCCGCAAAAAGTTCGCGTCTTTCTTAACATTGTCGAGGATTGCGATGTCCGATTTCGCCGCCGCGCGCCGCAATATGGTGGACGGCCAGGTCCGCACCGCCGACGTCACCGACCTGCGCATCCTCTCGGCCATGCAGGACGTGCCGCGGGAACGATTCGTGCCGCCTCAGGCGGCGTCGCTCGCCTATCTCGACCTCGATCTTGCCGTTGGCGGCGGCCGCCGCCTGCTCAAGCCGATGGTCCTTTCGAAGCTGATCCAGGCCGCCGGAATCGCGCCGACCGATCGGGTGCTCGATGTCGGGTGCGCCACCGGTTATGCCGCCATGGTGCTGGCGCGGATGGCGGCCGAGGTCGTGGCGCTCGAGGAGGACGAGGACCTGGCGCGGGCGGCACGCACGGCCCTTGCCGGGCAGTCCCGCGTCACGGTCGTCAAGGGGCCGCTTGCCGATGGCTGGGTGGCGGGCGCTCCGTATGACGTCATCTTGCTGGAAGGGGCGACAGACTTCAGTCCGCAGGCGCTGTGTCGCCAACTCAACAACGGCGGGCGCCTGGTCTGCGTCCTCGGTGGGGGCGCCGGCGCCAAGGCCGTGCTGTATTACCGCAGCGGCGAGGAGGTTGGCAGCCGTCCCATTTTCGAAGCCACGGCGCCTCTGCTGCCAGGATTTGCAAAGCCTGCCGCCTTCGCGTTCTGATTGTATCCTCCGTCAAAGGGCGAGCGTGACCGAAAAACCCCAGTTGTCCGCTTTCTGTGGGCGATACCTCCCGGGGGGGTTTTAACCCTTTGCTAGGATGCATATTGTTCCCGCTCACAATTGCTTCGGGCGGGCGTGAGGGGTTCTTCAAGGAATGTCGCGGGTTCATCGTCTCGGCTGGCTGAGCAGCGTTGCTGTGGGAGCAATCGCTTGCGCTGCAACGATGGTCTCTGCGCGCGATGCGCGCGCGGCGACATTGGATTCGGCGTTGGTCGAGGCCTATCAGGGCAATCCGTCGTTGAACGCGCAGCGTGCTTCCACGCGCGCCACCGACGAGAACGTGCCGCAGGCGCTCTCCGGCTATCGGCCCAAGGTCGCGGTCACGGCCACCGGCGGCGAACAGAGTCTCTCCTCGACCACGAGGCTGGTGCAGGGCGTAGGTCCCGGGCAGTCGGCACAGTATTTCACGCAAAGCGGCTATGACGCCCCGTTCTCGGTCGGCGCCACCATCACGCAGACCTTGTTCAACGGCTTCCAGACCGCGAACCGCACCCGTCAGGCGGAATCGCAGGTGCTGGCGGCGCGCGCCACGCTCTACAACACCGAGCAGAACACGCTGCTCAGCGCCGTCACCGCCTACATGAATGTGCTGCTCGACAGCGCCATTCTCGATCTGCAGCGGCGCAACGTCGAGGTGCTGCAGGAGCAACTGCGCCAGACGCGCGACCGCTTCAATGTCGGCGAGGTGACACGCACCGACGTGGCGCAGGCCGAATCGAGCCTGGCCGCCGGGCGCTCACAGGTGTTGAGTGCGGAGGCGACCTACACGGCCGCAGTCGCAACCTATCGCCAGGTGATCGGGAGCAATCCGGTCAACCTCGCCCCCGGCTCGCCGGTCGACCGGCTGTCGCCGCCGACTCAGGACCAGGCGGTGGCGCTCGCCATCAGCACGCATCCGGCGGTGGCGGCGGCGCAGTTCAACGTCGACGTGGCGCAGCAGCAGGTGAAGGTTGCCGAAGGCGCGCTCTATCCGACCGTGACCTTGCAGGGCAGCTATCAGCAGGGGCTGTCGGCGGTGGGCAGCCTGAACACCGAACACAGCTATGCCGCCTCGGTGCTCGGCACCTTGAGCGTGCCGATCTATCAGGGCGGCGCCGAATACTCGGCCATCCGCCAGGCCAAGGAACTCTTGGGTCAGACGCGACTCAACCTCGATGTGACGCGCGACCAGACACGGCAGACGGTGGTGCAGTCCTGGGGCCTGCTGCTGGCGGCGAGAGCCAATATCGAAGCGACAACCGCGCAAGTGCAGGCGGCGGAGATCGCGCTCAACGGCATCCGCGAGGAAGCGCGCGTCGGGCAGCGCACGACTTTCGACGTGCTGACCGCGCAGCAGACTCTGGTGAATGCGCGCGTGTCGCTCGTTACCGCGCAGCACGACCGCGTGGTCGCATCCTACACGCTGCTGGCCTCGGTCGGCCGGCTGACGCCGACCATCCTCGGCCTGCGTACCGCGGTCTATCGCCCGCAGGTGCACTACGAGCAGGTGCGCGATAGCTGGGCCGGCGTGCGCACCCCGGATGGGCGCTAGGCGCCGTCGACGTTCTTCACGTGATTGATGAAGTGCGCCGCCTCACGCGCGGGGCCGCGCTCGTGCACGTTTGTTCGCCGATACCGTGCGGCCATTTCATGTCCACAGTTCATTGCATTTTCTCAGCGTCGCACCCGTCACACCCGCGCCGCTCTGGCGTATAAAAAGGTATTCGACGGCGATTCGCTTTCGTCGGCCGCGCGGGCCGCGAGTATCGCTGTCCCGCGTACCAAACCCTGCGGTCGGGATTAGACGGAAATGAGCCAACCGGCGAAGGCACAAGAGCCATCGATGGAGGAGATCCTAGCCTCCATTCGGCGCATCATTGCCGACGACGACGCCAGCAAGACTGCAAAGGCTCCCGAGCCGCCCGCGCCCAAGCCGGTGCCGCCGGTGGCCACTGTTCCACGTCCGGCACCTGCGCCGCCATCGCCGCCAGCCCCGCCGGCTCCTCCGCGCGCAGCACCGCCACCACCGCCGCCGCCACCACCGCGGCCGGTCCCGGTGGCGAACAATCAGGACGATATCGACGCGATGCTGGCGGACCTCGATGCTCCGCCCAAGCTTGAGCCTAAGGTTGAGGCTAAGCTCGAGCCGAAGCTGGCGCCGCCGAAACCTGCTGCGCCGCCTCCGCCCGACGTGCTCGATCTCACCGAGGCGATGGCAGCGGAGCCGCCGCCGGCGCCGCCAGCGAGCTTCCGGACCATCGACGGGGCCACAGACGTGGTCTTCTCCGACCACGCGCCGGAGCCGCCGATGCGGCAGCATGAAGAGCCACGCTCGAGGTTTGGGGCGGATTCCGCGCTCATTTCCAACACCACGCGGGCGGCGGTCGATAACGCCTTTCACTCGCTGGCGCAGACCGTGCTCGGCAATAATGCCCGCACGCTCGAGGACCTGGTGAAGGAGATGCTACGGCCGATGCTCAAGTCCTGGCTCGACGACAACCTGCCGAGCATGGTCGAACGCATCGTGCGCGCGGAGATCGAGCGCGTCTCGCGCGGCCGCTAGCCGGCTTTACGCCGGTCCAGCCGGTAGCCGATCCACACCGCTAAAGCCGGCCACAGCCCGGCTGCGATCAGGAATAGCGGCACCGCCCCGGCGCGGTCGACGAGTGGCGCCGCGAGCGCCACGCCGATGCTCTGCCCGAAATAGAGGGAGGACGAGAAGCCGGCGACCGCGGTGCCGCGCGCGTCCGGCAGCATCTGCGTGGCGTGGGTCTGCAGGGTGTTGTGCAGCATGTAATAGCCGAGGCCGAGCACGGCGCAGGCGGCGGGCGCCAGTTCCCAGAACGGCGCCCCGGCGAGCGCCAGAAAGCCGAGCATCACGACAACGCCGCCGCCGAGCACGAGGCCGCGTTCGCCGAGCCGCACCAGTTGGTGGACGGTGAGCGCAAAGATCACGCAACCGACACCGAAGCCGGCGACCGCCAGCCCGATGACCGTGAAGCTCAAGTCGAAGCGGGCGTGCAGGTAGGCGGCCACATACGTGAAACCGCCGAAGAAGATCGCGCCCTCGAAGAAAGCCGCAAGCGTGATGAATCGCGACCAGGGGTTCGCGACCAGCTTGCGATAATCGGCGAAGAACCCTGCCTTCTGGCCAGGTGCGCGCCGGAGCGGACGCATCCACGGATTCACCCGCAACTGCATCGCCAGCGCGCCGCCGGCGATTGCGAAGACGCCCGCCAGGACCACAAAGACCGAGCGCCAGCCGAAATGATCGCCGATCATGCCGCCGGCGACTTGTCCGGCGATCATGCCGGTCATCTGGCCGGCGAGGAAGCGGGCGAGGACGGTCTGGCGCCGCTCATAGGGGACGACGTCGCCCACATAGGCCATGCCGAGCGGCACGATAGTTGCCGCCGCCGGCGCGCAGACGAGACGCGCGAGCGTGAGTTGCGGGAGCGACTGTGAGACGGCGCAGAGCAGCACCAGGAGAGCGGACAGGCAGCAGGCGCCGGCCACGGCCTGGCACTTGCCGAAGCGCTCGCTCAAGAGGCCGCCGAACACCTGAGTGATGCCATAGGGGATCGCATAAGCTGTCACGATCACCGACGTGGTTCCCACGCTGGCGTCGAAGTCGAGGGCAATCTGCGGGAGCAGAGGATCGGAAATGCGCAGTGAGAATCCGCTGGCGAACGCGGCGACGGCCATCAGGAATATGGCGCGGGTAAGCGCGCGGTCGGGCACAGCGGGCAGGGGCGAGGACACGTTGACTCCGGCAGGCTGGCGGGGTTTCTAGCCCGCAACCATCATTCATATAAAGCGACAATGATCGACAAGACCTATCAACCCTCGGACGTCGAAGGCCGCATCTACCAGGCTTGGGAACAGGCGGGCGCCTTCAAGGCTGGCCGGCCGGAGCGCGCCCAGGCCGACGCGTACTCTATCGTGATCCCGCCGCCCAACGTCACCGGCTCGCTGCATATGGGCCATGCGCTCAACAACACGCTGCAGGACGTGCTCTGCCGCTTCGAGCGCATGCGCGGCAAGGACGTGCTCTGGCAGCCGGGCACGGATCACGCCGGCATCGCGACGCAGATGGTGGTCGAGCGGCAATTGATGGAGCGCCAGCAGCCCGGGCGCCGCGAGATGGGCCGCGAAGCGTTCCTCAAGCGCGTGTGGGAATGGAAGGCGGAATCGGGCGGCGCCATCGTCAACCAGCTCAAGCGCCTCGGCGCCTCCTGCGACTGGTCGCGCGAGCGATTCACGATGGACGAGGGGTTGTCGCGGGCCGTTCTTAAAGTTTTTGTGGAGCTTTATCGCGAAGGGCTCATCTACAAGGACAAGCGGCTGGTCAACTGGGACCCCAAGCTGCTGACCGCCATCTCCGATCTCGAAGTGGTGCAGGTGGAGACCAAGGGCCATCTCTGGCACCTGCGCTATCCGATCGAAGGCAAGACCTTCAATGCGGACGATCCGTCGACTTTCATCGTTGTCGCCACGACCCGCCCCGAGACGATGCTGGGTGACACTGCGGTGGCGGTGCATCCAGACGATGAGCGTTTCAAGTCGTTGGTGGGCAAGAACGTCATGCTGCCGCTGGTCGGCCGGCGCATCCCCATCGTCGCGGATGACTATTCCGATCCCGAGAAAGGCTCGGGCGCGGTGAAGATCACGCCGGCGCACGATTTCAACGACTTCGAGGTCGGCAAGCGGCACGGGCTCAAGCAGATCAATGTGCTGACCGTCGAGGCAAAGCTTGCCTTGAAGGGGAATGCCGACTTCCTCGACGGCGTTCCGGCCTCGGGCGATCTCGACGAGACGCTGAAGCTCGACGGGCTTGATCGCTTCGCTGCGCGCAAAGCCATTGTCGCGCGCCTGGAAGAGGCGGGGCTGGTCGAGAAGATCGAGCCGCACACCAACGCAGTGCCCCACGGCGACCGCTCGAACGTCGTCATCGAGCCGTTCCTGACGGACCAGTGGTACGTCAACGCGCACGAACTGGCGAAGCCGGCCATCGCGGCGGTGCGTGATGGCGCGACCGCGTTTGTGCCGAAGAACTGGGAACGGACCTACTTCGAGTGGATGGAGAACATCCAGCCCTGGTGCATCTCCCGCCAGCTCTGGTGGGGTCATCAGATCCCGGCCTGGTACGGGCCGGACGGCAAGGTCTTCGTTGCTTTGACCGAGGCGGACGCGCAAGCCGACGCCGACAAGCATTATGGCAAGGCAACAGCGCTCAGGCGCGACGAGGACGTCCTCGACACCTGGTTCTCCTCGGCGCTGTGGCCGTTCTCGACGCTCGGCTGGCCGGATGCGACCAACGAACTGAAGCGCTTCTATCCGACGTCGGTGCTGGTGACCGGCTTCGACATCATCTTCTTCTGGGTCGCCCGCATGATGATGATGGGACTGCACTTCATGAAAAAGGAGCGACCCGGCGCGGCGACCGAGCAGATCGTGCCGTTCCACGACATCTACATCCACCGTCTCGTCCGCGACGAGAAGGGCGCCAAGATGTCGAAGTCGAAGGGCAACGTGGTCGATCCGCTCGGCATCATCGACGAATATGGTGCCGACGCGCTGCGCTTCACGCTGATGCGCAGCGTCGCGCCGAGCCATGACATCCGGCTCGGCCCGCAGGACGTCGAGAACAACCGCAACTTCGCCACCAAGCTGTGGAACGCCGCGCGCTTCGTCGAATTCAACGGCGCCGTCCGCGTCGCGGGCTTCGATCCGGCGTCGGCGAAGGAAACGCTGAACCGCTGGATCGCACACGAAACGCAGAAGGCGGTTACCGAGATCACCGCGGCGATCGAGACTTACGCGTTCAGCGATGCGGCGGGCGCCGCCTATCGCTTCGTCTGGAACGTCTATTGCGACTGGTACGTCGAACTCTCGAAGCCGGTGCTCACCGGGGCCGACGGCGCGGCCAAGGATGAAACGCGGGCGATGGCCGCCTGGGTGCTCGACGAGATCCTCAAGCTGCTGCATCCGTTCATGCCGTTCATCACGGAAGAACTGTGGCGCGTCACGGCCGAGCAGGGGCCGCAGCGGAGTGCTCTGCTGGCGCTCAGCCCGTGGCCGGCGCTTGCCGGCCTGACCAATGATGCGGCCGAGGCTGAGATCGGGTGGGTGATCGATCTGATTACCGCGATCCGCTCGATCCGCGCGGAGATGAATCTCAACGCCGTCATTCCGGTCGTGCTGGCTGGTGCGTCCGCGCAAACGCAGGCGCTGGCGCAGCGGTGGGCCGATGTCATCAAGCGTCTCGCGCGGGTGTCGGATATTTCATCCGCCGCCAGCGCCCCGGCCGGTTCGGTGCAACTCGTTGTGCGCGGCGACGTGGCGGCGCTGCCGCTCAAGGGTGTGATCGACCTCGCAGCGGAGAGCGCGCGGCTGGCCAAGGAGATGCAGAAGGCCGATGCCGACATCGCGCGCACCGACGCCAAGCTGAACAATCCGAAGTTCATGGAGCGCGCGGCTGAAGAGGTGGTCGAGGAAGAGAGGGAAAAGCGGGAGGAGGCGGTCGGCCGCAAGGCCAAGATCGCCGAGGCGCTGGAGCGGCTGAAGGGCGCGGAGTAGAGCCGATAGGTCCCGGGCGCGGCGCCGCACGAACGAAGCGAAGTGATGCGCTGTAGACCCGGGACCCCGCGTTCTTGAAAGCACACCGGGGTCCCGGATCAGCGGTGCACCAGTTCGTGCTGCGCCGCGTCCGGGACACACACGAGCGGAGGCTACAATGCGCATTTTCCTCGCCGGCGCTGGTGGCGCCATCGGCCGCAGATTGACGCCGCTGCTGATCGAAGCAGGTCACACCGTCGTTGGGACAACACGCAGCGCCGACAAGGCTGCCGCGGTCGCGGCGCTGGGCGCGGAACCGGTGGTGGTCGACGTTTTCGACGCCGGCCAACTCACGGACGCGGTCAAGGCCGTGGCGCCTGAGGTCGTCATCCATCAGCTCACCGATCTCGCCTTCGCTCCGGATTCCCTGCGTTATGCGGAAGGATTGGCGCGCAACGCCCGCCTGCGCATCGAGGGGACGCGCAATCTCACCACCGCCGCACGCGCAGCGGGCGTCACCCGCCTGGTGACGCAGAGCATCGCCTGGATATACGCGCTGGCCGACGGTGTCCGCGTCGAAAGCGATCCCCTCGACGCCGACCCGGCGAAGGCGACGACAATCGACGCGGTGCGCGTGCTCGAAGACACGACGCTGGCGATGCCGCAGGGTATCGTGCTGCGTTACGGCTTCCTCTACGGCCCCGGCACCTGGTACGCGGCGGCGGTGAAGCCGCCGTCGGTGCATATCGATGCGGCGGCCGAGGCTTGTGTCCTGGCGCTGAGCAAGGGCAAGCCCGGCGTCTACAACATCGCCGAGGATGACGGTTACTGCTCGAGCGACAAGGCGAAGCGCGATCTGGGGTTCGACGCGGGGTTTCGTATCTCCCCGTCACCCTGAGGTGGCCGCGCACCGATCTCGGGCTTGCCCGAGATCAGCATTTTAGTGCGCAAGTCGGCTATAGCCGACTTGCGCACGCGGCCCTCGAAGGGCGAACGGCCGGAATCCTTCGAGGCTCGTTCGCTTCGCTCACTTCGCGCCTCAGGATGACGGCCGAAACGGCTTGCTCAGGAACGGCGACCCCTTCAGTCCGTAGCGCCACGGGTGGTCCACCGCTTTGGTGATGCCGATGCGCGGGCCGGTGGCGATCTCGGGGGTGCCGTCGCGGGCGCGCAGTTCGAAAGGCGGGCGGTCGAGCGCCAGTCCGTTGAGCTTGATGGTGACGCTCAAGGCTTCCCCCAGTTTGCCGGGTCCCGAGCACAGGGACCGCACATCGGCGAGGCCGCGCCGCCGGCGCATCAGGGGTAGCCCTTCCGTCGGCGCGACGGCCCGGATCAAGACGGCGCTGGCCGAGCCTTCCCCTTCGCACACGAAATTCAGGCACCAGTGGATGCCGTAGGAGCGGTAGACGTAGGCATGTCCCGCCGGTCCGAACATCACGGCATTGCGCTGGGTCGGGCCGATGTAAGAGTGCGCCGCGGGATCGGTGTGGTGATAGGCCTCGACTTCGACGATCAATCCGCCGACGCCGTCGATCAGCAGTGTCGCGCCGATCAGTTCGGGCGCCACGTCGTGAACCGACCGGTCGAAGAAGGTGCGGCGCAGGCGAGGGGGCTTAGCCATCGATTCGCCCAGCCCGCAATATAGTTCGTGCGCCGCACACGCAGAGTTTGGGCGCGTTCGTCGTCTGCGGCGCGTCGATCGGTCCCGTATCAGTGCTGCGCCGCGATAAGCCTGTTAAAAATCGCGGTGCTTGAGACACGGTCCTTTCACATTTATGTGTCCGACAGGCAACAGTTTGAATCATTTAAAACTCTCAAGGCGTATCTTGGATGGTGGCGCCGCGATTTGGCCATACCCTTCCACAACATCGATAGCGATGTAGCCGATACGGTAGAGCAAGCCGTTAGGTTATCGGGTGTGCCGGCGAGGCAAGCGGCAATATCCGTGACGTGCCGTCGGGCACGAGGGAAGCCGGTGCCGGACCGGTTGGAATGCCAGGGTCGGGGGGCCCAAGTCGAGTTATGGACGCGAAGACCAATCTGAAATCGAAACTGCCGAGCCGTCACGCCACTGAAGGGCCTGAGCGGGCGCCGCACCGTGCCTTCTACTACGCGATGGGGCTGACCTCCGAACAGATCCACCAGCCGTTCGTGGGCGTCGCCACCTGCTGGAACGAAGCCGCCCCCTGCAATATTTCGCTGATGCGTCAGGCGCAGGCGGTGAAGAAGGGTGTCGCCTCCGTGGGCGCGACCCCGCGCGAGTTCTGCACCATCACCGTCACCGACGGCATCGCCATGGGCCATGCCGGCATGAAGGCCTCGCTGCCGTCGCGCGAGGTGATTGCCGACTCGGTCGAACTCACCATGCGCGGCCACGCTTACGATGCGATTATCGGCGTTGCCGGCTGCGACAAGTCCCAGCCCGGTATGATGATGGCGATGTGCCGCCTCAACGTGCCGGCCATCTACATCTACGGCGGTTCGATTTTGCCCGGCACTTTCAAGGGCAAGGAAGTGACCGTTCAAGATGTGTACGAGGCCGTCGGCCGCCACTCGGTCGGCGAGATGTCGGACGAGGACCTGCAGACGCTCGAAGAGAATGCCTGCCCCTCCGCCGGTGCCTGCGGTGCGCAGTTTACTGCCAACACGATGGCGACTATCTCGGAAGCGATCGGCCTGGCGCTGCCTTATTCGTCCGGCGCGCCGGCGCCTTATGAGATGCGCGACAAGTTCTGCATGCTGGCCGGCGAGATGATCATGGATCTGATCGTCAAGAACATCCGGCCGCGCGACATCGTCACCCGCAAGGCGCTCGAGAATGCCGCGGCTGTTGTCGCTGCGAGCGGCGGCTCGACCAATGCTGCGCTGCACCTGCCGGCCATCGCGCACGAATGCGGTATTGAATTCAGCCTTTTCGATGTCGCCGAAGTCTTCAAAAAGACTCCATATATCGCAGATTTGAAACCGGGTGGCCGCTATGTCGCCAAGGACATGTTTGAAGCTGGCGGCGTGCCGCTCCTCATGAAAACTCTGCTCGATCACGGCTACCTGCATGGGGATTGCCTCACCGTGACCGGCCGCACGATCGCCGAGAACCTGAAGAACGTGAAGTGGAATCCGGATCAGGACGTCGTACATCCGGCCGACAAGCCGTTGCTCGCGACCGGCGGCGTCACGGGTCTTAAGGGCAACCTCGCTCCCGAGGGCGCCATCGTCAAAGTCGCCGGCATGAAGACGCTGAAGTTCTCCGGTCCGGCGCGGTGCTTCGACGGCGAAGAGGCATGCTTCGAGGCCGTGAAAAAGCGGACCTACAAGGAAGGCGAAGTTCTCGTCATCCGTTACGAAGGTCCGCGGGGCGGTCCGGGTATGCGCGAGATGCTCTCCACCACGGCCGCGCTCTACGGCCAGGGCATGGGCGAGAAGGTCGCGCTCATCACCGACGGACGCTTTTCGGGCGCGACGCGCGGCTTCTGCATCGGCCATGTCGGCCCAGAAGCGGCGCTTGGCGGCCCGATCGGCCTTCTGCGCGACGGCGACACGATCGAGATCGACGCGGTCGCCGGCACGCTCAACGTCAAGCTGTCCGACGCGGAACTCGCCGAACGCAAGAAGCACTGGAAGCCGCGTTCGAATGACTCGGCTGCCTCCGGCTATCTCTGGAAATACGCCCAGCAGGTGGGCCCCGCCGTCAACGGCGCGGTGACCCACCCAGGCGGCGCCGCCGAGAAGGAATGCTATGCGGACAGCTGAGTTGCTGTTGAGCGTGGTGGTGCTCGGCGTCGGCCTTCTGGCCACGCCGGCCTTCGCGTTCGATGGCAGCAAGTCCGATAGCGCCATGGCGGCTGTGCCGCCTTCGGCCGGAGAGGCGTTCCGTTCCGGGGCGCACTGGCTGAAAGAGGGCAACACCGCCAAGGCGGTCCATTCGCTCGAATACGCCGCCGAGCAGGGCCATGCACTGGCGCAATGGAAGCTCGGCCGCATGTATGCCGAGGGCGATGGCGTCACGCAGAACGATCTCAAGGCGTTCGAATACTTCCGCAGCATCGCCGACAACCACGCGGACGACAATCCGGATACGCCGCAGTCGCGTTTCGTCGCCAACGCGTTCGTCGCGCTCGGTCACTATTATCTCGACGGAATCCCCAAGACCGACATCAAGCGCGATCCCGACCGGGCGCGCGAGATGTTCGGCTATGCCGCATCATATTTCCGCGATCCCGAGGCGCAGTATTACCTTGCGCGCCTTTACCTCGACGGCGTCGGCGCGCCGCATGATCCGCGTCAGGCGGCGCGATGGTTCGGGCTCTCGGCGCAGAAGGGCCAGTGCGAGGCGCAGGCCATGCTCGGCGCCATGCTGTTCGCCGGCGACCACGTGCCGCGCCAGGCCGCGCGCGGCCTGATGTGGCTGACCCTGGCGAAAGACAGCGCACGCGGCGATCAGCAGGCCTGGATTACCAAGCTCTATGACAGCGCCTTCGGGCAGGCGACTGAGGATGAGCGCGCGCTGGCGCTGGTCTACCTCAAGCGCTGGCTCGAAACGCGCCGGGAGTAACGGCGCTAGGCGGAACCGGCGAGATATTTCATCTCCCGGTTCTGACGATCCTCCAGCCCGACAATGCGATAATAGTCCTTCATCGTCATGAGCTTCTCGTTGATCTTCGCCAGCGGGACGCCGCCGCGCATGTCGGCCATCGCGCTTGCGACCGCAGCGCCCGCCGCCAGCAAGGCCATGTTCGGGACGATGACCGCGGCGGCGCCCGCGGCTTCGATGTCCGGCAATGTCGGCGGAGTTGCCCCGCTTGCCTGTGACACGTTCGCGAGTTGCGGACACGGGACGCCGCGGCAGATGCGGCTCAAGGCGGCCATGCTGTCCGCGCCCTGAACGAAGGTCATGTCGGCACCCGCTTCGGCAAAAGCCTGCGCGCGTTCGATCGCCGCGTCCTCGCCGTCAATTCCGAACGCATCGGTGCGCGCGATGATAACGAAATCCGCATCGCGCCGCGCATCGCGCGCGGCCTTGATCTTCACGACCATCTCCTCGACCGGGACCACGGACTTTCCCGGAAGATAGCCGCAGCGCTTCGGAAACATCTGGTCTTCGAAAAACATCCCGGCAATGCCCGCGCGCTCGAAACCGGCAACCGCGCTCTGGATCTGGTGGATGCCGCCGAAGCCGGTATCGGAATCGACGAGCACCGGGACGTCAGCCGCCTCTGCGATGCGCCGGTAGTGATCGATGAAATCGCGCATGCTCAATTGGCCGAGATCAGGTTGACCGAGCAGGCTGCCGGCGGCGGCCGATCCGCCGGCGCACAACGCGGTGTAGCCTGCCGCCACTGCAATCCTCGCTGAAAATCCGTCGTAGACACCTGGGAGAACCAGCAGCCCAGGCGCGTCAATCAATGCGCGAAATTGCGTCGTCGGTTTCATGCGCGTGTCCGTTGTTGTCGTGGCAAGAATTTGCATGCACTCGGCGATTAATCAATCGCCGCAGGCGAATGGCTGACGCCCGCCTGGCGGTACGCGCGTTGACAAGCCAAGCGCTGAGCGCGTATGCCGCCCCAAAGAGCGGTATTTGACCAAGAGAAGTTGGACATGGGCAGCTCGTTGATCGACAAAATCTGGGCTGTTCATCGCGTCGGCCAGCGCGGCGACGGCCGCGATTTGATCTATATCGATCGCCACGTTCTGCACGATCTTCACGCGGGCCATGCTTTTGCGGGCCTGCAGCGCAACGGCCGCGGCGTTCGCAGGCCCGATCTGACCGTATCGGTCCCCGATCATACGATCGCGACCCGCCGCGCGCCGGGCGCGACGGGCCGTTCAGGTTCGTCCTTTGCGGACAGCATGCGCAGCGGCAGCGCGCACTTCGGCATCACCATGCTGGACATCGACGATCCGCGGCAGGGCATCGTTCACGTCGTCTCGCCGGAACTGGGCATCGCCATCCCGGGTGTGACGCTCGGCTGTCCCGACAGCCACGCCTCGACCGTCGGCGCCATCGGCACACTGGCCTTTGCCTGCGGCACGTCCGAACTTGAGCATGTCCTGGCCACGCAGGTCATCGCCATTCACAAGCCGAAGTTGATGCTTCTGCGCCTCGACGGGATGCTCAAAGCGGGCGTGACGGCCAAGGATGTTGCGCTTCATGTGATCGGTCAGGTCGGCGTGGCGGCCGGCCGCGGCTTTGCGATTGAATTTGCAGGATCGGCCGTGCGCGCGATGGATGTCGACGGCCGGCTCGCTTTGTCCAACCTCACGAGCGAGTTCGGCGGCCGGACGTCGATCATCGCGCCTGACGACACGACCTTTCAATGGTGTCAGGGCCGCGAATGCGCACCGAAAGGCGCGGCGTGGGATGCTGCCGTATCGTGGTGGCGCACATTGACGTCGGACGACGACGCCGCCTTCGATCAGAGGATCACGATCGATTGCTCCGAGCTCGCGCCGCAAATGACGTGGGGAACCGATCCGAGCCAGGTCGCGGCGATCAATGGACACGTTCCCGACCCGGGAACATTCGAAGGCAAAGCGCGCAACGCCGCCGACCGCGCGCTCGCTTATATGGACCTTCAGCCCGGCCGCCCGCTGGAAGGGCTTCCTATCGATCGCGTGTTCATCGGCTCCTGCGCCAACAGCCGCATCTCCGATTTGCGCGCGGTAGCGAAATTCGTCGACGGCCGCCGCGTGTCGCCGAACGTCACGGCCGTCGTCGTGCCGGGCTCGGCGGCGATTAAGCGCATGGCGGAGGCCGAAGGCATCGCCAAGGTGCTGCAAGACGCCGGCTTCCAGTGGCATGATTCCGGCTGCTCGATGTGCGCCGGGGTCAATGGGGATATCGCCAAGCCCGGCGAGCGCTGCGTCTCGACGACAAATCGCAATTTCGAAAATCGTCAGGGCGCGGGCGTGCGCACGCATCTTGCCAGCCCATTGACTGCCGCGGCCGCGGCGCTCGCAGGCCGCATCGTCGATCATCGCAAGGCAGCAGAGTAGGTTTGCCGCCATGGAGCCCTTCACCACGCTCACAGGTGTCGCTGCCTCGCTGCCGCAGGACGACCTCGACACCGACCAAATTCTCCCGACACCGTGGCTGCGCGATCCGAAGGCCGACTTTGCCAAGGGCTTGTTCGGCTATTTGCGCCGGCCCGCCGCGGGCAAGACGGAGAGCGATTTCGTGCTGGAGCAGCCGCCGTTCCGGCAAACGCGCATTCTCGTGTGCGGCAGCAATTTCGGGTGCGGAAGCTCGCGCGAGCACGCGGTCTGGGCCATCAAGGCTTTCGGCATCCGCTGCCTGATTGCCTCGAGCTTTGCCGACGTGTTCCGCGAGAACTGTCTGCGCAACGGCGTGCTGGCCATCCGCCTGCCGTCCGAAGCGATGGAAGAGCTTCACCGCGCCGTGCAAAGCACTGCGGGCGCTACGCCCTTCGTGGTCAATCTCGAAGAGAAACGCATCGTCTACCCGGACGGGCATGCGCTTGCGTTCGATATCAGCGACCACGAACGCGACGCGCTGCTGCTCGGATTGGATGACATCGGCTTGACCGAGCGTCACCTGAAGGAAATCGAGCAGTGGGAGACCACCAGCCGGACGAGCCTGCCGTTTCTTCAGGATTTCAGGATCGCGCCATTCAATCCGTCGAACAAGTCATCAGAACAATAAGGATCAGGACACGACTATGCGTCTGCGTATGATTGCATTTTGCCTTGGACTGCTTGCGCTTCACGCAGGCGCGGCGTCCGCCGACGACTATCCGAGCCGGCCGATCAGGATCATCGTTCCCTCGGCCGCGGGCGGGGGATTCGACCTGACCGCGCGCGTCATCTCTGAGAAGCTGTCGGAGACGCTCGGCAAGCCTGTCGTCGTCGAAAACCGCACCGGCGCGGGCACGCTGATCGGGACGCAATACGTCACAACGATGCCGGCGGACGGCTACACGCTGCTGTTGGGCGGCCTGTCAAACATCGCGCTCAATCCGGGCCTCTACAAGAAGCTGCCTTATGATCCGCTGAAAGACTTCGTTCCGGTGACCCTCGCGGTCAACTGGTCGTTCACCTTGGTCGCGCGCAAGAACCTGCCGATGAACACGCTGCCGGAGGTGATCGCCTATGCCAAGGCGCATCCGGGCGAGCTCACTTATGCCTCCGCCGGCAATGGTACGGGGCAGCATATCGCGATGGCGGCGACCGCGACGCTGGCGGGCGTGAAGCTCACGCACATTCCCTATCGCGGCGCCGCGGAGGCGATGCAGGACATCCTTGCCGGCCGAGACGATCTGTTTTTCGACAACACCGCGAGCTCGCTGTCACAGGTGCGGGCCGGCGCGGTGAAGACGCTGGCGGTGTCGTCGGCGAAACGCCAGCCGGTCCTTCCCGACGTTCCGAGCGTGATGGAAACGGGCGTCGCGCCGCTCGACATGGTCACGTGGTTCGGTCTGTTCGCGCGTAGCGGCACGCCGGACGCGGTGATCACGAAGGTGCGCGATGCGATGAAGGTGGTTCTCGCGGATCCCAACGTCGTTGCCGTCTTCCAGAAGACCGGCGGGAACGTGATGCATCTCTCGCCCGAGGAGACTGACGCGCTGGTGAAGCGCGACGTCGAGCGCTGGACCAAGCTTCTGCACGAGGCGGGCATTTCGCTCGACTAGCGCGTATCGCGCTTATCCGAACGTCCAGATTTCTCGCCGGGCGGTCACCGCCCGGCGATATCCAAGTCGATATAGACCGGCACGTGGTCGGACGGCTTCTCCCAGGCGCGCACGTATTTGTCGATGCCGGCATCGGTGAGCCGGTCGGCCGCCTGCGGCGAGAGCAGAAGATGGTCGATGCGGATCCCGTCGTTCTTCTGGAAGGCGCCGGCCTGATAGTCCCAGAATGTGAAGAGGTCGTCGCTGTCGCTCACCGCACGGATCGCGTCGGTGAGCCCCAGATTGGTGAGGGCGCGGAATTTCTCCCGCGTGGGCGGCAGGAACAGCGCGTCGTTCACCCAGGCTGACGGATTGCGCGCATCGGCCGCGGCGGGGATGACGTTGTAGTCGCCGCACAGCACCATCGGTTCCTCCAGCTTGAGCCGGTCGCGCGTGAAGGCCGTGAGCCGGTCCATCCAGGAGAGCTTGTAGGTGTACTTTTCGGTGCTGGGCGGATTGCCATTCGGCAGATAGAGACTGACCACGCGCAGCACCCCGTTTTTGGTCGAGACGATCGCTTCGAGAAAGCGCGCCTGGACGTCGCTGCTGTCGCCGATCAGGCCGGGCGCGACCTCGTCGAACGGGAGCTTCGACAGCAGCGCGACGCCGTTGAACGTCTTCTGCCCGTGCACCGCCACGTTGTAGCCGAGCGCCTCCAGCGGCTCGCGCGGGAAGGCTTCGTCCACGCATTTGATCTCCTGCAGGCAGACGATGTCGGGCTGGCGTTCCTTCAGCCAGGCCTGGAGGTGGTCGAGACGCTGGCGGACAGAATTGACGTTCCAGGTGGCGACAGTGAGCATGGGGAAAAAGGGCTCCGGCGGGCCGAGGGGAGGGCGCCGCTCGTATTTACCAGACCGCGCACGGTCAAGAGGAGTAGACGTGGTTTTTATGCGCAGGGATATGCATTTGCCCTCGTTTATATGCTAGGACGGTCGCCACAGAGCGGCCCAAATTTGACAAGGCGAAAAGAGCGCCGCGGGGAACTAGGGAGTGTCCGGGCAGGCCTGAGCAGGTCCGGACTGAGATTGTAGATGGCCAATAGGAAGTTGTTTTTGGGGGTGGCGGTGCTGGCCCTGATCGGGGCCGGCGTGCTCGCGCGTGGCTACTGGACCACCGACGGAAGCGCGGCACGATCGCAGACCCAGGCGGCCCGGAATACGGTGTCGGTCGACATCGGAATGGTGCAGCGCAAGAAGCTGCCGGTGCAGATCGACGCGCTCGGCACGGTTACCCCGATCGCCAGCGTCGCGCTCAAGACGCAGGTCGACACGACCATCACCGGCGTGCACTTCCGGGACGGCGCCAAGGTCAACCAGGGCGATCTCCTGTTCACGCTCGATTGCCGCCAGATCGAAGCGGACATGAAGCGCTACCAAGCCGTGATCGACGGCGCGGAGGCGACGCTCAAGCAGGCGCAGCAGGACGTCGAGCGCTACACCGAGCTTGCGGCGAAGAACGCGACGCCGATCGTCACGCTCAACAACGCGCAGACGACGGTCAATGTGTCGCGGGCGACGGCGGAATCGAACCGCGCGCAGCTCGAAAGCTCAAAGGTCCTGCTCAGTTTCTGCCAGATCCGCGCGCCGATCTCCGGGCGCATCAGCATGGCCAACGTGAAGGTCGGCAATTTCGTGCGCCAGGCCGACACATCGCCATTGGCCACCATCAACCAGATGGCGCCGGTCTATGTCAGCTTCACGGTGCCGCAGAAGAATCTGCCGGATATCCGCAAGGCCATCGCCGCGGAGACGGCGACGGTGGAGGTGAGCGTCCCGGGCAGCGCCAAGCATGCCGACGGCGTCGTCTCCATGGTCGAGAACTCGGTCGACTCCGCGACGGGCATGGCGATGATCCGCGCCACGATGCCCAATACCGACGAACTGCTGTGGCCGGGTACGCTGGTGACGGCGCAGATGGTGCTGCGCGAGGAAGACGGCGTGGCTGTGCCGACGAGCGCGGTGCAGGTCAGCCAGACCGGCAACTTCGTCTTCGTCGTCAAGGACGGCGTCGCCAAGGTGCAGCACGTGAATGTCGAACGCCAGGTCGGCTCGGAATCGGTCATCGCCTCCGGCCTGAGCGGGGGCGAAACGGTCGTGACCGACGGCCAGTTGCTTTTGTCTGAGGGGACCCATGTGACCCCGCACACCGGCAAGACGGCCGGCGCAGGGGACAAGGGGGAGGGGAGCTGACGCACGATCCCATTGGGAC
>Ga0310811_10003997_pt1 | contig 18576 bp, 15 predicted proteins | sample YCmetagenome_FD_207642 | JGI IMG/M metagenome (GOLD analysis project Ga0310811, IMG submission 207642) | Soil microbial communities from experimental microcosm in Duke University, North Carolina, United States - YC | ecosystem: Engineered > Artificial ecosystem > Soil microcosm > Unclassified ...
CGACGCGGTGTGTCACCAGTCGGCCATGGTCGGGCACGGGGTCGACCCCAGCGACGCCCCGGAGTACACGAGCCACAACGACTACGGCACCGCCGTGCTGCTGGCCGCGATGTACCGGGCCGGGATCCAGCGGCTGGTGCTGGCCGGTTCGATGGTGGTCTACGGCGAGGGCCGCTACGAGTGCGCCGACCACGGTGTGGTGCGCCCCGGCCCGCGCCGGTCCGAGCAGATCGCGGCCGGACAGTACGAGCCGCCGTGCCCGGAGTGCGGCCGGCCGCTGGCCGACCGGCTGGTGCCCGAGGACGCCCCGCTGGACCCCCGCAGCACCTACGCGGCCACCAAGCTGGCCCAGGAGCACCTGGCGACCGCCTGGGCCCGTCAGACCGGCGGCAGCGTGTGGTCGCTGCGCTACCACAACGTGTACGGACCGAGGATGCCCCGCGACACCCCGTACGCCGGGGTGGCCTCGATCTTCCGGTCGGCGCTGACCCGAGGTGAGGCTCCCCGGGTGCTCGAGGACGGCCGGCAGCGGCGCGACTTCGTGCACGTCACCGACGTGGCGCGGGCGAACCTGCTGGCGTTGGAGGCGGTGTGCGGGTCGTCGGGGACGGGAGGACTCGAGGCGGTCAACGTGTGCTCCGGGCAGCCGCACACCGTCGGCGAGCTGGCCACCACCCTGGCCGCGGTGATGGGCGGGCCGGAGCCGGTGGTGGTCGGCGGTGCACGCCCGGCCGACGTCCGCCACGTGGTCGCCGACCCGGCGAAGGCCCGCGAGCTGCTCGGTTTCCGCGCGGAGACCGGTTTCGAGGACGGGGTGGCGGCGTTCGCCACCGACGAGCTGCGGGAACCGGCGGGCGTCAGCGACTGACGCCGCGGCGCCGGAGCACACGAACCGTCGCGGTCACGACCAGAACCAGCGCCGACACCGCGAACATGCCCGCGCACAGCAGCAGCCACCGCGCCAGGTACGGCTCCTGGGTGAGGCCGGTGGCCGCCAGGTAGGTGTCGGCACCCTGGCGGACGATCCCGGGCCAGAAGATCGCGAACGTCAGCGCCGAGCCCAGCAGCGGGATCCGCACGTAGTTGACCCCACGACGGCCGAACGCGCCCACCAGCAGCCGGTCGGCCGTCGCGTAGACGGGGAACAGCAGCAGGTCGTGGGCCAGCAGCGCGGCGGCGAACCACACCGCCATCAGCATCCAGCCCGGGTTCACCCGGGTGCCGAGCGCGGCGTGGCCGGCCAGCGCGAGGCACCCGAGAATCACCAGAAGGTGCATGGGGTGCGCGCCGTAGAGGCGTCTGAGATACCGCATCACGTCCGCCGGAACTCGATCGAGCTGACCCACTTGGTGCAGTGCACCCCGGGCAGTGCGGGCGCGATGATCCGGGCCGGGGCGCCGTGGTCCAGGCTGAGCGGCTCGCCGTTGACCCGGGTCGCCAGCAGCGAGTCCGGGTCGAGCACCTGGCCGGCGGTCAGGCTCGCCTGGCTGAACGCCCCTCCCCGCTCGAACGAGCGGACGTGCGCGGAGGCCGGTTCGGGGATGCCGGCCAGGGCCGCCAGGTCACGCAGCCGCACTCCGGTCCAGGTCTGCACGGTCGACCAGCCCTCCACGCAGGCCAGCGGCAGCTGTGCGGTGTGCTGCGGCATGGCGTCCAGGCTCGCGGCGTCCAGCACCGTCGGCACCGGTCGACCGGACAGCAGGGCCAGCCTCCAGCGGGCGCCGGCCATCTCGGGGGTGATCCCGGCCGCGAGCGGGGTCCGGTTGATCTGGAAGTCGTTCGGCCCGTCGCCGTAGCTGCGCCCTCGGGGCAGCAGTACGGCCGCCGGGCGCAGCACCCCGCCGAGGGTCTGCCCCACACTCAGGACGCCGATCAGCAGCGACCCGCCGCCGACGATCGCCAGCGCGCCGCGGCGGGAGACCGTCGGGGGTGCCGGGTCGAGCGCGACCAGGGTGTCGGTGTCGCCGGGGTCGGCGGGCTCGGGCACCGTCTCGGCCAGCGAGGTGCGCAGCTCCGCCCGCAGAGAGCGCGACCGCAGACCCTCGATCATGTGCGGGAGCTTGAGAGCGGTGTGGGTGACGAACCCGGCGATGAACACCCACGCGCCGAAGTAGTGGGCGGTGTAGAAGTCGAAGCCGAACACGTAGTCGTACTGGATGTTCAGCACGCCGGTGACGATCTCGAACAGGATCCCGCCGACCAGCGCCACCAGCGAGAGCCGCTCCAGCAACTGCGCGACCGACCGCGCCGGCGGCCATGCGAACAGCCTGGGCACCACCGACCACAGCTTGGCCAGCACCACCGGGACCAGTACCAGCCCCAGGCCGACGTGCAGCCCCTCGGTCAGCCGGAACAGCCACGACGGCCGGGTCGGCCAGTCGAACTGGGGCAGCCGCAGCCCGCCGGTGTGCACCGGGTAGGCCTGCCCGAACTGCGGGCCGTAGGCGATGTAGTCCAGCAACCCGGTGACGATCACGACGGGCAGCGCGACCAGCAGAACGGCTCCGAAGATCGAGGTCAGCCAGCGGCCGCGGATCGGGCTGCGCCAGGCTCGGGTGCGGCCCATGCCGGGCGGCCGCATCCGTTCGAGCGCCCGCAGGAGCGGCTCCGGGAACCCGTTCACGGCGCCAACGGTAGGCGGACCTCGAAGCGGCACCCGTCCCCGTGGTTGCGGGCGTCGATCTCGCCGTCGTGGGCCTCGACCAGGCCGCGGGCGATCGCCAGGCCGAGCCCGGCGCCGGCGTCGCCCCCGTCATGGGGCGAGCGGGCGACGCTGCCCCGGAACGCCACCTCGAAGACCCGCGCCAGGTCGTCCTCGGGGATGCCGCCGCACCCGTCCTGCACTCCCAGCCAGGCCCGGCCGTCCCGGGTGCCCGCCGCCAGCATCACGGTCCCGTCGGGCGGGGTGTGACGCACCGCGTTGGACACCAGATTGCGCACCACCCTGGCCAGCTCCGGGTCGCTTCCCAGCACGACCGGCCAGACCACGTCGTCGGCGGCCGTGAGCCGGACCCCCTTGCGCGCGGCCCGGGCCGACTCGGCGGCGACCGCCTCGGAGACCACCTCACCCAGCGGGACCGCCGACAGCGTCAGCCGCAGCGCCCCGGAGGTGATCCGGGACAGCTGGAACAGGTCATCGACCATGCCGGCCATCCGCTCGGTCTCCCGGCCGATGCGGCGGGCGTACTCGGCCGCCTCGTCGGGATCGGAGACCACCCCGTCGGCCAGTGCCTCGGCCATCGCCCGGATGCCGGCCAGCGGGGTGCGCAGGTCGTGGCTCATCCAGGTCACGAGCTCGCGGCGGGCGGACTCGGCAGCGCGTTCCCGGCTCCGGGCCTCCCGCTCCCACACGCTGTCGCGGGCCAGCCCGCGCCCGAGCACCAGCCCGGCCGGAACCGACACCGCCGCCACCACCAGGCAGACCGCGAGCATCCGGTTGAGCTGCGGATCGAGCATGAACCCGCTGACCCCGAGCACCCCGACCAGCGACGCGACCACCGGGATCAGCACCAGGACGGTGACCGCCGCGGTGATCGAGCGGCGCCGCATGCCCTGCAGCAGCAGAGCTCCGGCCAGCGCCACGGGCAGCGTGAAGGCCAGCGCCAGCCCCCAGATGCGGCCGAGGTCAGACCACACCGGCGGCACCGTTCGAGCCCGACGGTCCGGCGCCGGCCGGGTACCCCGCCACCGGGTCGTAGCGGTACCCGACGCCCCACACCGTGCTGATGCGCCTCGGCGCGGTGGGGTCGAGCTCCACCTTCTCCCGTAGCCGCCGCACGTGCACCGTGACGGTCGAGGCGTCCCCGAAACTCCAGCCCCACACCCGCTCCAGGAGCTCGGCCCGGCCGAACGCCTGGCCGGGGTGGGCGAGCAGGAAGGCCAGGAGGTCGAACTCCCGGATGGTCAGCGCCAGGTCCCGGTCCCCGACCGAGGCCCGGCGGGCCGCGACGTCCACCGCGAGGTCCCCGTCACGCAGGACCGGCCGGGCACTGGGCGCGGCCGCGACGTCGCGGGACCGGCGCAGCACCGAGGAGATCCGCAGCACCAGCTCGCGCGGGCTGAAGGGCTTGGTGACGTAGTCGTCCGCCCCGATCTCCAGGCCGGTGACCCGGTCCTCCTCCTCACCCAGCGCGGTCAGCATGATGATCGGGACCTGGGAGCCGACAGCCCCGGGCAGCCGCAGCTCGCTGCACACCGACAGCCCCGACCGGCCGGGCAGCATCAGGTCCAGCACGACGAGGTCGGGTCGTCGCTCGCGCGCCAGCCGCAGGCCCTCGTCCCCGTCGCCGCAGGCGGTGACCCGGTATCCGGCCCGGCTGAGGTACCGGCCGACCACCTCACGCACGGTCGGGTCGTCATCGACGACGAGCACGTGCCCGGCGTCGGGCGCGGTAGGTCGCGGTTGATCCAGCACATCGGGAGGCTAGGCCGCCCGGCCGCCGACGGCGCTACCACCCGCGGGTGATGTCACGGGTCCGTAATCAGCCCACCACCGGCCGCGCCCGTAAGGTTTCGCAGCGTGACCGCACCCGCTACCGAGGCGGACGTCGTGCTGCCCTGCCTCGACGAGGCCGAGTCGCTGCCCGGGGTCCTCAGCCGGCTACCCGCCGGATACCGGGCGATCGTGGTCGACAACGGCAGCACCGACGACACCGTCGCGGTGGCCCGCGCGGCCGGCGCGCTCGTGGTGCACGAGCCGAGACGGGGTTACGGCGCGGCCGTCCACGCCGGGCTGCTCGCGGCCACCGCCGAGTACGTGTGCGTGATCGACGCCGACGGCTCGCTGGCGCCCGAGGTGCTCCCCGCCCTGGTCGCCGCGGTGGCCGGGGGCCGGGCCGAGCTGGCGGTGGGGAGGCGGATCCCGGTCGGGCGTGGCGCCTGGCCCTGGCATGCGCGGCTGGGCAACGCACTGATCGCCGCCCTGCTGCGACGTAAGGGGGTACCGGTGCACGACATCGCGCCGGTGCGGGCGGTACGGCGGGACCGGATGATCGAGCTCGGCGTCACCGACCGCGCGTTCGGCTACCCGCTGGAGCTGTTGCTCAAAGCCGGTGCCGCGGGTTGGCGCCTGCACGAGATCGAGGTGGACTACCGGCCCCGGACCGGCGGTCGTTCGAAGGTGTCCGGCTCGGTGCGCGGGACGGTGCGCGCGGTGCGGGACATGTCGGCCGCGCTGGTGGCCGCTCGGTGACGGCGTTGCGTGAGACGGCCCCGTTGCGTGAGACGGCCCCGTTGCGTGAGACGGCCCCGTTGCGTGAGACGGCCCCGTTGCGTGAGACGGCGCTGTGTGAGACGGCGCTGTGTGAGACGGGGGCGGCGTGAGCGGGCCGCCGGATGTGCTGCTGGTGCTGGCGAAGTCCCCGGTCGCGGGGCTGGCGAAGACCAGGTTGTGTCCACCGGCCACCCCGTCCGACGCCGCGGCCATCGCCGCCGCCGCCCTGCTCGACACCCTGGACGCCGTCGGCTCGGTTCCCGGCGCCCGGGTGATGATCGCCTGGACCGGTGAGCTGGACCGGGCGGAGTGCGCCGACGAGCTGGGGCGGGCGCTGGCCGGTGTCGAGCGGTTCGAGCAGTGTGACGGGCCCCTGGGTCGCCGGATCGCCGGGGCGCACGCGGAGGTCGCCCGCCGCGCACCTGGCGCTGCGGTATTGCAGATCGGCATGGACACCCCGCAGTTGGACGCCGCCGCGCTGGCCGCCGCTCTCGAGCCGCTGCGCCGGGCACGACCGGTCGACGCGGTGCTCGGCCCGGCCTCGGACGGCGGCTGGTGGGCACTCGGGCTGCGCGATCCCCGACGGGCCGGGGTGATCGCCGACGTGCCGATGTCTCGGCCGGACACCGGTGAGCTCACCCTCGGGGCGTTGCTCGGGGCCGGACTCGGTGTCGAGAACCTGGCCCCGCTGCGCGATGTGGACGACGCCGAGGACGCGCGGGCCGTCGCCACGCTGGCCCCGCACGGCCGCTTCGCCGTGCAGGTGCGTGCCCGCCTGCGGCTGCCGGCGGGTGGCCCGTGCTGAGGTCCGGTGGTCCGAGGGCGCGGTCCGCGGCCCGCCTGATCTTCGGCCGCGACCCTGGAGGACCGGCCGGCCGGTCGGTGCCGGAACGCCCGGTGAACCTCAACGACCCGTTCGACATCGGGCTGGCCGGCCTGGGCTGCAACCTCGAACGGGACGGGGCCTCGGCCACCCCGCTCGACACCCGCCGTTGGCGCGCCGACGCCGGTCGGTCGGACCGGTGGCTGCTCGACGCCTGTCAGGGTCCCACCGTCGACCTCGGTTGCGGTCCCGGTCGGCTGGTCGCGGCGTTGACCGAGCGCGGTGTCCCGGCGCTGGGGGTGGACAACTCGGCGCGGGCGATCGCCCAGTGCTCCCGCCGCGGCGCCCTGGTGCTGCACCGCGACGTGTTCGAGCCGCTTCCCGGCGAGGGCCGCTGGCACCACGTGCTGCTGGCCGACGGCAACCTCGGCATCGGCGGAGACCCGGTGACCCTGCTTCGGCGGGCCCTGCGGCTCATCCGCCCCGGCGGCTCCGTCGTGGTGGAGCTGTCCGCCGGCGAGCCCGGGCTGTGGCGCGGGTCGGCCCGGATCACCGGTCCGGACGGGGCGTGCGGGCGCTCGTTCCCCTGGGCGGTGGTCGGGATCGGTGCGATCGCCGAGGTGGCCGAGGCAGCGGGACTACGCCCGTTGCGGCTGGTCCGTCTGGTCCGGCGGCAGCGGGCGTTCGCCGAGCTGCGGGCGAGCTGAGCCGGGCCGGGCGGGCCGGGCGGGCCGGGCGGGACCTCGGGGCTCGAGAGGCCCGGAAAGTCAGAAACCGCGTCGGCGCGGGGAGGGGACCCGCGCCGACGCGGTGCTGAAGCCGATTCATCGCCGCGCGGACGCGACCATGGCTCGGTACTGGCTGGAATGCTGAGAATACCTGCTGTCAAGCAATCTGCACCCGGTCGGCCGATTGCGTTTCCGAACGGTAACCGGAGCCATAGGTTGGGCACAGGAGGCCCGACTCCGTCCGGCCGGGCCGACGGATCATTTCGACGCCGGAACCGGCTGCCCGTCCAGCACCGCCGACACCGACCGTCCGTCGCTGGTCGTGATCGTCACGGTCTCCCCCGGCGCGTGCGACCGGATCGCCGCCACCAGCTCGTCGCCGTAGGTGATGATCCGGGTGTTCACCTTGGTGATCACGTCGCCGGCCTTCAGACCGGCCTTGTCACCGGGTCCGCCGGGCGCGACGCTGATCAGCTTCGCCCCGGGTGGCACGTTCAGCGGCGCCAGCCGTGAGCCGCTGTTCACATTGACTCCGAGCACCGCCTTGGTCGCCTGGCCGGTGCGCTGCAACTCGTCGGCGATCCGTTTCGCCTGGTTGATCGGGATGGCGAAGCCGAGACCGACCGAGCCGGACTCGTCGTTGGGTCCGCCGCCCACGCTGGCGATGGCGCTGTTGATGCCGATCAGCCGGCCCTCGATGTCGACGAGCGGACCACCGGAGTTGCCCGGGTTGATCGCGGCGTCGGTCTGGATCGCGTTGAGCACCGGAGAGCTCTCACCCGGCTTGTCACTGCCGACCGAGACGGCGCGGTCGAGCGCGCTCACGATGCCGGCGGTCACGGTGCCACCGAGTCCGAGCGGGGAACCGACCGCCACGACCTGCTGGCCCACCCGCACGGCGTCGGAGTTGCCCATCTCGATCGGGGTGAGTCCCGAGGCGTTCACGGCCTTCACCACGGCGATGTCCGACTCCGGGTCCCGGCCGACGATCTGGACCGGCGAGGACTTGCCGTCCTGGAACAACGCGGTGATCTCACCCGCGCCGCCGGCGGCGTTCTCGATCACGTGGTTGTTCGTCAGGAGCAGCCCGTCGGCGGTCAGGACCATGCCGGAGCCGGCCCCCGAGCGGTCGCCCGAGCGCACCCGCAGCTGCACCACACTGGGCAGGACCCGCTGCGAGACCGCCTCGACCTCGGTCTCCGGGGCGTCGCCGGAGCTGACGCCGGGCAGCACGCCGAGACCCCGGACGCCGCGGGAGGCCTGGTAGCCGACGAAGCCGCCGAGCAGCCCACCGAGGATCGCCGCCACCAGCGCGATGATGGCCATGGGTACCCAGGGGATCTTGGGGCCGGCGGTCTTGGTCGGCGGTGTGATCGGGACCGTCGGCTGGGCGACGGGCCACCCCGGCGCTCCCGCCGGACCCGGCTGCGCGCCCGGTGGGTAGGTCGTCCCCGGCTGCGCGCCCGGAGGCAGGGACCCGCCGGGTTGACCGCCGGGTGGGAAGGCCGCCCCGGGCTGACCGGCGGCGGGGGACGCGGGACCGGGCTGACCGGCCGCGGGATAGGTCGTACCGGGGTAGGGCGGCACTGACGGCAGGCCGGAGCGGCCGCTCTGATCGACCGGGTAGCTCGGCGGAGCCGCCGGGACCGGGGCCGGCTGCGTGGCGGGGGTGGCCGGGGGTCCGTCGGACGACGCGGCGGCCGGGTGGGGCGCAGGGGCCCACGGGGAACGCTGCTGGGCCTCCGCACCGTCCGGGGACGCTTGGTGTCCCGGCGCAGGCGGGGTGACCTGCGTGGCCGGACCGGCCGGACCGGCCGGACTGGCCGGGATGGCCTGCGTGGTCGCCGCATGATCAGCCGCGGCGTCAGAGGACGGCTCCCCACCGGCGGACGGCGTGCCGTTCGACGGTGCTGCGGCCTCGGAGCCTCGGGTCGCGCCCGAGGAGGTGCCTCCATCCGGAGACTCGTCGCCGCCCGGGGACGTGTCGCCGTCCGAAGGCGTGGCGGACCCCTTCACCGGGGAGTCCGGAGCTTGCTGTGCGGTGCCCTGCCCCTGGGTGGGCGCGGACTCGCCGTCCGGCTGGGCCACCCGCTCACCCGTAGCGGTGTCCGAGCCCGGTCGCGTCTCGTCGTTGGCCATTCCCTCACCATGATCTCGCTGCCACGGACCCGCTCGGACGACCCCGGATTCCGGTCTCGTCGCACGGCTTCAAACCGGACGAGTCCGGAGGCCCAGACTAGGCGGACGTGACCTCATCGGCACCCCCGCCCTCGTCCTGAAAACCATCGATTCGCTGATGGTCCCCTGAGGGGTGTGAAACGGCGGTGGTGGACCTTACCCGGTCGGGAAAAGGGCGGGCGGAATCCTCTCGAGGCGTCAGTCGGGCCTCCGGCCGGTGCGCTCCTCCGGGGACGTCGGCAGTGCGAACGCGAGCAGTGCGCCACCGGACTCACCCCGGCCGGCCCGCACCGACCCCCCGTGCCGCTCGGCGACCTGCTTCACGATCGCCAGCCCGAGCCCGGAACCGGGCCGGCCGCGGTCCTCGGTGGCCCGGTAGAAGCGGTCGAACACCCGGGGCAGGTCGTGCTCTGCGATGCCCGGGCCCTCGTCGAGCACCTCGAGCACCGCCCAGCCGTTGTCCTCCACCCGCAACCCGATCCGCACCGACCCGGCGGGCGGACTCCACTTGGCCGCGTTGTCCAGCAGGTTCAGCACGGCGCGCTCCAGTGCGGTGGAATCACCCGAGACCGTGCACGGCTGCAGCCGGGACTCGAACCGCACCTCCCCGGCCCGGCGGCGCACCCGCTGCAGCGCCCGCTCGACGACCTCGACCATGTCGACCTGCTCGTGCACCGCCTCCGGGGCGTCCGACCTGGCCAGCTCCACCAGGTCGCCGACCAGCGTGGACAGCTCCTCGATCTGGGCGCGGACGTCGTCGAAGATCTCCTTGCGGTCGGTCTCGGACAACGCCGTCGCACCGGGCTCACCGTCGCGGCCGTCCTGGGACGCGGCGGCCACCATGAGCTCGACGTTGGTGCGCAACGAGGTCAGGGGGGTCCGCAGCTCGTGGCCGGCGTCGGCCACCAGGCGGCGCTGCTGTTCCTGCGCGGCGGCCACCGCGCCGAGCATGATGTTGAAGCTGTGCGTGAGGCGGGCCAGCTCGTCGTCCCCGGTGACCGGGATCGGGCGTAGGTCACCGGTGCTGGCGACCCGCTCGGTGGCCTCGGTGAGCCGCTGCACCGGCCGCAGACCGGCACCGGCGACCGTCGCCCCGGCCACCCCCGCCAGGACCACACCGGAGATCCCGACCAGTGCCAGCACGAATCCCAGCCGGGCCAGGGTGTGGCGGACGGTGTCCAGGGGTTCGGCCAGCACCAACGCCAGGTGGCTGCCCGAACCGGCGGGCACCGCGAGCACCCGCATCTCGTGGACGGTGCGCAGTGAGCTCGAGGTCTGGGTGGCGGCGACCCTCAGCTCCGGGTCCCCGATCGGCGGCGCGGGCGAGTTCCGGATGAGGAACCCGAAGCCCCGCGCATCGACCAGCTCGACCTGGATGTCCGAGCCGTACAGGGCGGCGTCCCGCAGCGCCATCGGCTGGTCGGCGACACCCCCGGCGACCACCGTCGCCGCCCGCTCGCGGAGCTGGTCGTCCAGGTCGGCGTACAGCGAGGTGCGCACCATGTAGAACGCCGCCGCCGACAGGACCGCCACGGCGAGGCCCACCATCACCGCCGCGAGCAACGCGATGCGCATCCGCAGCGAGATCTGGTGGCTCAGCCGGGTCTTCGACGTCAAGCCCGGGCCCACGCCGCGATTCTCCCCGTCGCGGCCCTCCCCGTCGCGGCCCTCCCCGATGGAGCCACCACCCACATCACGGCGGGTTCTCGCGCAGCACGTAACCGACCCCGCGCACGGTGTGGATCAGCCGGGGCTCGCCGTCCTGCTCGGTCTTACGCCGCAGATAACCGACGTACACCTCGAGCGCGTTGCCGGTCGTGGGGAAGTCGTAACCCCAGACGTCCTCCAGGATGCGGCTGCGGCTGAGCACCCGCCTGGGGTTGGCCAGCAGCAGCTCGAGCAGCGAGAACTCGGTCCGGGTCAGGCTGATCGACCGCTCACCCCGCCGGACCTCACGGGTGTCGGGGTCCAGCGTGAGGTCGGCGAAGCTGAGCACGTCCGCGCGGTCGTCCGCATCGGAGGAGCCGCGCCTGCGCAGCAGGGCCCGCAGCCGGGCCAGCAGCTCCTCCAGCGCGAACGGTTTGGGGAGGTAGTCGTCGGCACCGGCGTCCAGCCCGGCCACCCGGTCGGACACCGCGTCCCGGGCGGTCAGCACCAGGATCGGCATGTCGTCACCTGCACTGCGCAGCCGGCGGCACACCTCGAGCCCGTCGAGCCTCGGCATCATCACGTCCAGGACCACGGCGTCAGGGCGGGAGGCGAGGATCGCCGAGAGCGCCGCCTGCCCGTCGCCGGCCAGCTCGACCTGGTAGCCGTTGAAGGCCAGCGAGCGGCGCAGCGACTCTCGGACCGCCCGGTCGTCGTCCACGACGAGGATCCGCGGACCGCTCATCGCACTCCCTCGCCGGCGCCCGGGCGACCCGCTGCTGCCTTGGTCATGAGAACAGTGTGAACCGCGTGACTAAGAGCGACCTGAGAGCCATCCAGGGCGCGTGGCAACGACCATTCTGCACCCGAACGGGATATCGTCCGTAACCCCTGAGTGACCAAACGCGGGCACCCTGGGGGTCAACACGCTCGATCGGTTGTCGAGCGCGTGAATGGGGGATGCGTGAACGGGCGTACCGGAGTGCGGGACTCCAGGATCGTTCGATGTGTGCTGGCGCTCGTGGCGGTCGCGGGCCTGTCGGCCGGGGTCGCCGGGTGCGCGATCGCCGAGGCGGGCGGGGCCCGGCCCGGGGTCACCCAGCGGGCACCGACACCGCTGCTGCATGCCACGATCGCGTCCGGGGCCCAGCAGGTCGGCATCGTCGACCCCCTGGTGATCGTGGCCGTCGGGGGCACCCTGACCACCGTCACGGTCACCGGCAAGGCCGGCCGTCCGGTCAACGGGGTGCTGAGCGCGGACCGCACGCGATGGACGTCCGAACCGCTGGCCTACGACGTGGCCTACACCGTCGAGGCCACCGGGATGGGGAGCGCCGGCAACCCGATCGCCCCGCTCAAGAGCACCTTCCACACCGTCCGGCCCCGGCGGACGCTGCAGGTGGACGCCTTCCGGCCCACCAACGGGCAGGTGGTCGGGGTGGCGATGCCCGTCTCGATCTACTTCAACCACCCGGTCCGTGACAAGGCCGCCGTGGAGCGCAAGCTCAGCGTCGTCACGAGCACCCCCACCGTGGGTTCGTTCAACTGGATCGGCGACGACCAGGTCAACTGGCGCCCCAAGGAGTTCTGGGCCGCCGGCACGAAGGTTGAGGTCACCGCCGCGCTGCGCGGGGTGGACGCCGGAAGCGGCACCTTCGGTGGCGACGACGCGCGGTCGGCGTTCACCGTCGGGGCCCGGCACGAGGCGGTCGGCGACGTGGCCGCGCACACTCTCACCCTGTTCGAGGACGGCCGCCCCGTGCGGACCATGCCGGCCTCGTTCGGCCGCCCGCAGTACCCGACCCAGTACGGCATGCACGTGGCCTTCGAGAAGCACCTGAGCAAGCGCATGCGTTCCGACAGCTGGGGCGGCCCGAAGGAGGGCGAACCCGGCTTCTACGACGAGATCCTCCCGCTGGCCGTGCGCATCTCGGGCAACGGCGAGTTCGTGCACGTCAACAGCGCGACGGTCGGGGTCCAGGGCCGCTACAACGTCTCACACGGCTGCGCGAACCTGTCGCCGGCCAACGGCAGGATCTTCTACGACTGGGTGCAGATCGGCGACCCGGTGAACATCGTCGGCTCGACGCGGCCGCTGACGCCGAAGGACGGCGACATCTCCGACTGGCTGGTGCCGTGGGACCAGTACACCGCAGGCTCGGCACTGCACACCCCGCCGCCGGTGCCCGGGGTCCCGCTCGCCCCGGTGATCACCCGCGTGACCCAGTAACCCGGAAACCGGCGGGGCCGCTGAGCCGGCAGGGCCTCAGCCGAAGCTGGCGAAGTAGGCGGCGGCCATGTCCTGGTCTCCGTGCCCGAGCTGCTCGGCGCGGTGCATCCGGGCGGCGACCGCCTCGGCGACGTCGAGGCGCGCCCCGTTGGCCCGGCCGGCGGCGACGATCAGGTCGGCGTCCTTGCCGGCGTTGGACACCGTGAAGCTGGGCTCCCACTCGTCGTTCAGGATGGCCGCCGACTTCGCCCGCAGGTAGGGCAGGTCCAGCGGGCCCCCTTCGATCGCGTCCAGGAACCCCTGCGGGTCGACGTCGAGGGCCTTCGCCAGCGCCATCGCCTCACCGGTGGCGCTGGTGATGGCCAGGACCCAGCTGTTGGCGACCAGCTTCAGCCTGCTCGCCGCACCGGCCGCCGGGTCGTCACCCAGCCACACGGTCTTGCGCCCGACCGCGTCGAACACCGGGGCGCTGCGCTCGCGCGCCTGCTCCGGGCCGGCGGCGAAGATCAGCAGCTGACCCTGCTCGGCGGGTTGCCGGGTGCCCAGGACCGGCGCGTCCACCAGCACCAACCCGTGCTCGGTGGCCAGCTCGGCGAGCCGCGCCGCCGCCTCCACGCCGACCGTGGTGGTCTGCAGCCAGAGCTGACCGGCCGCCAGCCCGGGCGCGGCGGCGGTGATCGTCTCGGCGACGGTGTCGCCGTCACGCAGCATCGTGACCACCACGTCGGCCCCCGCGACCGCCTCGGCGGGGCTGGCGGCGACCTCGGCCCCCGCCTCGCCCAGTGGCGCGGCCTTCTCCGGTGTCCGGTTCCAGACCCTGGTCGGCAGGCCGGCGGCCAGCAGGTTGCGCGCCATGCCGGCGCCCATGATCCCGGTACCCAGCAGGGCCACGGTCGGTGTCTCGTCCATGTCCACGACGGTACGTGCGCGGCCGGCCGGACGCAGTCGCCGGCGGGCGAGGTCACCGCATTCCGGAACTCACTGGATCTTGACGTCTCCCCCGGGGTTGTCCCGGATCGTGTTGTCCCCGTCCGGGTGGTCGTCGGTGCCCTTGAGCAGCACCCCGACCCGGCTGCCGAAGATCGTGTTGGCGGCCACCTCGAAACCGCCGTCGCCGTCGACGTAGATGCCGTACCGGACGTTGTCGCCGATCACGTTGCGCCGCACCGCCGTGTGCGCGGCCTCGCTGACCAGCCGCACGCCGTCCTGCTGGTTGGCACGGACCTGGTTGTCCTCGACCGCGTTGCGCTGCCCGGTCTCACCGACCCCGATCCCCGACTCCCCGTTGCGGTAGGCGCGATTGCCCCGCACCACGTTGTCCGAGGACTCGTTGACGTTGATGCCCTGGGCGGCGTTGAGGAAGGTCTCGTTGTCCTCCACGGTGTTCCGGTCGGAACGCTGGTACAGCACGATCCCGTGGTGGCCGTTGCGGTAGACCACGTTGCCTCGGATGACGCTGTCGACGCACTCCTCGGCCAGGATGATGCCGTGCTTGCCGTTGTCGTGCACCACGTTGGCCTCGATCACCAGCCGCCGTGAGCCGGTGTGCGGGTCGATGCCGTACAGCACGTTGTCGTACACCTCGTTGCCCCGGATGACCAGGCCGTCGACCTGGTAGGAGTAGACGCCGTAGTACAGGTTCGACACGCTGCTGCCGACGAGCGAGCCCCTGGTCCCGAGCTCGCGCCAGGACAGCCCGTAGGACTCGACGGCCCCGTAGCCGAGGTAGCGGATCTGGGCGTGGTCGACGGTCATCTCACCCTTGCCCCGGGCGAGCAGGAAGGCGCGGCCGTCGGTGTTCTCGGTGTCCGCGCGGCCGGCGGCGGTGTCCCAGGAGCTGACACAGGAGCCCTCGATCGCCAGCCCCCCGCCGAGCGCCTTGACCGACACGAACTTGCCGGCCTCGCTGCGCAGCTTGAGCCAGCGGGTCTCCGGGGCGGCGATCCGCAGCGACGCCCCGGGCAGGATGACCAGGTCGGCGCCCAGCCACCACTCGCCCGGGCCCAGCTCCCGCAGGACGGCCGGGCTGCGCACCGCCGCGCTGAGCGCGGTCAGGGTGACGTCCTCGCCCGCGCTGAGGGTGATCACACCGGCGCGGAGGGCGGCGCGGACCGCCACCGGGGCCGGCCGGGCCGTCCCAGCCGTCCCGGCCGTGGGCTGCGCCGTGCCGGGGGCCGGCTGCAGGCAGGGCCTGGCCGGGTCGAGGTGCGCCGGCGCGGCGACGTCCTTGGGCACGAACGGCGCGTCCGCCGCTCTCGAGCATCCCCCGGCCAGGACGCCGCAGGCCAGTACGGCCGGAAGCATCAAGGCGACGGCCGTCAGGTATCGGGTACGCATCAGGCACCTGCCGGGAGAAGGGTGGGAGGGACACGTGGTCCGCCGGACGGGCGCCGTGGACCGCGCAGGCGCAACGCGCACAACGCCTCCAGCACGATCGCCAGCAGGACCAGGGGCACCCCGATGGCGCCCAGCAGGTTCAGCGGCGGCAGGCTCAGGTCGTTGAACCCGATCAGCTGGACGGAGCCGCGTAGCGCCTGCAGGGCGTGCACCCGCGACCCGGTCAGGCGGACCGAGGCGCCCGGGGCGGCGATGATCCCCACGCTGAGCGCGGCGATCCCGACGCGGTCGGCGGTGGTCGCCGCCGAGGCGCGTGAGCTGATGCCCACGTCCACCTTGGTGACGGTGGTGTCGGAGACGGCCGTGGCCGCTCCCGCCACGATGCCGGTGTCCGCGCCCTCGATCCGGCCACCGCTGATCCGGGCATCCGGGCTGAACGTCCGCACGGCGTCGTTGCCGATCCCTTCGGCCACGAAGTCGCTGAGCACGACCCCTGTCGTCCCCGGGTTGGCGACGAACCCGTCACTGCCCCCTGACAGCCGCAGCGCCCTGGTCGTGATCCCTCCGGCTCCGCGCTCGATCCGTACGGCGGTGCGGGCACCCTTGATAGACACTCCGTCGAGGGTGATGTCGTGGCCGCCGATCGAGATCCCGACCGAGCGCGGGCTGTCGATGACGCTCTGCCGCACCACCAGCCCGGCCGTCGACTTCTCCACGACCACCCCGCGCCGGCCCCCGGTGCTGTGCAGCCGGTCGAGCACCACGGCCTTGCTGCCGACGTGGGTGAAGACGGCTATCGGCTGGTCGGTGGCGGAGAGGTCGGTGACCGTCACCTGGGTGCACCGGTTCACCCGCAGGCCACCGATCTTGTCCGCGGCGGTGACGACCCCGGTCACCACCGGGGCGGTCAGCCCGACCAGCGCGACCCCGTACTCGCCGTTGGCCGACGTGGTGATGCCGGTGATCGGCCGGTCGGAGGCGCCGCCCTTGACGCCCTTGACCAGGACGCCGTTGGCCCCGTTGGCCCGGGCCTGCACCTCCTTGAGGGTGGTCCCCCGGTCGCCCTGCAGCACCAGTCCGTCGCCCACCGACTCCTGGACGGTGACCCCGTCCAGACTCACGCCCTGGGACCCCGCCAGCCGCAGCCCGACGGTGTCGCGCAGGAACGACGTGCGCACGATGGACCCGCCGCTACCGGTGTTGAACTGGACACCCGCGCGGCTGTCCGGGTCGTCGACCCCGGTGCCGAGGTCGCTGAAGATGGCGTCGGTGGTGTCCATCCGGCCACCGCCGTCGACGACCAGGAACGGTCGCCCGGGGCCGGGCGGCATCGGACGGTCACTCCCCTGCTCCACCGAGGTGACCGTGACCCCGCGCGCGGTGATCCGCCCGCTGCCGGTGTAGATCGACGAGGCGTCGGCGGGGGTGGGGCCGCCGGCGAGGCGCAGCGTGTTCACCCCGCCGATGTCGAGTGTGGTGCCCGAGGTGAGCACGACCGTCGCCGTGAGCCGCGCCGCTCCGTCGGCCAGTGCGACCCAGTTGTCGGGGACCATCCGGTTCAACGCGCTCAGCGTCATCAGCCCCGGTGCGCGGCCCACCTGGGTCACCAGCCGGCCGGCGCTGACCACGTCCACGCTGTCGTCCCGCACGATGATCATCCGCCGTGGACGTCCTCGGCCGGCCCAGGCCTCGGTGGTCCGCCGCCGCGCCGCGGCCAGCTCGGCCGCCGCCTCCGCGGCCTCCGACGCCTGCTGCCGGGCTAGCTCGGCCTCGGCCTTGGCGGCCTCGGCGGCCGGGTCCGGCGGCGTGGAGGGGCTGCTCTCCGGAGTGGATCCCCGGTTCCGGGAGGTCGGTGGAACGGGGTCGGGCTCGGAGGTGGAGTCCGACCCTCCGGGGTTCGGCGAGGTGGGATCGGCCGCCGTCGTCGGGTCTGGACCCGGTGCCGGATCCCGACCGCGGCCCCCCTGGTCAGGGGCCGGGGCCAGCGCGGAGGGCGTCGTCGCGCCCGCGGGGCCGGCCGGGACCACGATCACCAGACCGGCCGCCAGCGCGACCGCACCGACGACGCCGGCCAGCCCTCGTATCGCTCGCTTGCCGCTCATGCGGGGATCTCCGGTCGCGTCGACGGCTGGGCGGGTCCACGCTGCGGCGGGACCAGCGCGCCCGGGGGCCTGGGTGAGCACGGAAGGGGCGACGGGCGCGGGCGGGGCGAGGGGCGCGGCTTGGGCTCGGCGCCCTGGAACCAGCCGACCGGCTCGGGCGCCGGCTCGTCCACCGGCCCGGATCGCTGCGCCGGCACCATCGCCGGCATTCCCGGTCCCGGGTGCGGCATCCGGGACCAGGTGGCCGGGTGGCCGGCGACCGCGGCAGGCCGCGGCGACGTCGAGGCCGGTTGCTCCACCGGCACCGGGGGGCGGGGTCGGGGACTCGGCCTGGTGTGCGGTGTGGGGCGCGGCCTGGACGCCGCGACGGGTGCCGGGCCGGGAGTCGTCCTGGGACGTGGGCTGGGAGTCGGTCTGGGACGTGGGCTGGGGCGCGGGGCGGGTGTGGGGCGCGGAGCGGACACCGGGCTGGGAGCCGACCGGAGGTCGGGAGCGGACGGCGCGCCCGGCTCCCCCGTACGCACGACGGCTCCGCCCTCGACCGCCACCTCCCGGGTCAGCCAACGTTGCTTGCGCACCGTGAGCAGCGCCCGGAGCTTGATCAACGCCATCAGCCAGGACACCGCGACGTATCCGGGTACGAAGAAGAACGAGGACGGCCGCCTGCGCAGGTGTGGCAGCAGCTTCGCCGAGCGGCTGATCTGCCACCACAGTGCGAGCACACCGGCGAAGAGCCAGTTGTGGACGATCAGCGAATAGATCATGAACACCGGGCCGAGCAGCAGGGTGAAGCCGCTCACCGCCTTGTCGATCATCGTGTACGCGAGGAACGGGTGGCGCCATGCCCACCGCCGCGAGAGCGCGCGCAGGTCGGAGCGCCAGGTGTTGCGCGCCCACCGCAGTCGCTGCTTGAAGAAGACCTTCCAGGTGTCCGGGAAGGTCGACCAGACCTCTGCCGAGCGCTGCATGTAGGTCAGGTGGCCACGCTCGAGGATGAGGGTGGTCAGCCGCTTGTCGTCCCCGGACAGGCACGGAACGCCCCAGAAGGTCTCGTTCATGAAGTCGTCCTCGATCTCCATGAGCAGGGCCCGCCGGTAGACGGCCGTGCGGCCGGACAGGCAGGACACCGCGCGGCCGAGCACGCTCTGGCTGGCGTTCTCGTCGAAGTAGCGGTGGTCGAGGTACATGTCGGTGATCCGGGCCAGGAAGCCCTTGGAGCCGTAGACGTTCTGGCGGGTCCCGACCCCGCCGATCCGGGGGTCGACGAAGGGCTTGCAGACCTCGGCGGCGACGTCCGGGCTCCACACGGTGTCCGAGTC
>Ga0310811_10003998_pt1 | contig 18576 bp, 16 predicted proteins | sample YCmetagenome_FD_207642 | JGI IMG/M metagenome (GOLD analysis project Ga0310811, IMG submission 207642) | Soil microbial communities from experimental microcosm in Duke University, North Carolina, United States - YC | ecosystem: Engineered > Artificial ecosystem > Soil microcosm > Unclassified ...
TGGACGCGAGGGTTGCCCGACATGATCCCTTCGACGATCTGGGCAGTGCCGTCGGGCGAACCGTCGTCGACGACGAGGACCTCGAGCCGTGGATCCTGGCCGAGGACCCGCTCGATCAGGCGAGCGATGTTCTCGCACTCGTTGTACGTGGGGACGATGACGAGAGCGCGCTCCAACTCCAGCGCGCTTTCCTGTGCCTCGAGAGCCAGAGTCGATGGTGCGGTCACGTTGTCTGAAGAGCCGGCCGGCGCCGGCGGTCGATCACCGCGCCCGCAATCCACAGGGCCACGGCGACGGCCAATGCAAACAATGTCACGAGCTTTCCCTTGCCGTACGCCGCATCGACGAATCGGAGGCTCACGCTCCGGCCACCCGCGGGCATGGCGACGCCGATCAGATTGTAGTCCATGCGGGCAACCGGCGCGGGCTTCCCGTCGACGGTGGCCTGCCATCCGGGATAGAAATTCTCGGAAACGATGAGCGCCTGCCCCGACGTCGCAGGCCGATCCAGACCGACGTCGATCGCGCCCGGTTCGTAGCGAGTCACGGTGGTACGCTGGCTGGGCGCTTCCGGCATTGCCTGGAGCTGCGTGGCGGCGATCGCCGACGCTTCGGGATCGACGATTGCGGCGCGAGTCGGATCGAAGCGGGCGTCTCGCACGGTTGCCAACGCTTGATCGTCTGGAGCCTTGACCATGCTCGTGGCGAGCCAGGACGCCGGATTGTCACCAGGGAGCTTGTAGAGATAGACCGTCGATCCCGCGGCGTTTTTGACGGGGCCCACGAGTTTCGTGAACGTGCCCTCGAGGTGCGCCTGCGACTGCAGCGTGGGCATGAGCGAATCGGGGAGCGTCGTGTACAGGTACTGGGCGTTCTCGTGACGCCAGATTACGGGGTCGAGCTGTGGCTCGAGCGGATATGCGGCATCGGGCGCTGGCTTCGACATCAAGAGCTCGAATCGACCGAGCTCGTTTCCGTGGTAGCCGAGCAGCGTGCGGATGTCGTGGGACATCAACCCATCGCCGTGAAACGCAGGATCGCCGAAGCTCCCTGGCAGCAGTTCCAACGTTATGACGCGGCCCGGCTCCTTGGCGCGGCGCACATAGTCGATTGCGGGGTCCGACGCATACAGCACCGAGGCAGGCGGCGAGAAGATCCAGTACAGACGCTCGATGGACCAGAGGTCCAGTGCTACCAGCGCCGCGAAACTCATTGCCGCCGCGCGAACGGCGAGTCGGCCGGTCGTCACGGCCCAGCACAAGCCGGCGGCGATCAGCAACACGAGTGCCGACCGCAACGCGCCGAACACGACGGCGCTCAGGTTGGCGGCAATGCGCTCGTCTGCCTGCAGGTCCGGCGGAAAGCCTGCGGCAATCACGTGCGCCATGTTCGTGAATGCCCCGCTCACACCCAGCACGGCGAGGACAACGGCGATGCCGGCCCACACCACGGCAAATCGCGGCGTGACGCGGCGAGCGAGTACGCGCTCGGCGCCGAGGCCCGCGAGCACCGCGACGCTGAACATGCTGGCGAACATCATCGTGCTCGGCGCACGGAAGTAGCGCGTGCCCGGCACGAGCGCGTAGATCAGCCGATAGAAGGGCGTGCTGCCGCCGAGCGCCCACAGCACGGACAGCACGAGCGTGATGGCCCAGAAGCGGCGAAACCCTTTCACGTTGGGCCGAAGCGTGGCCCCGGCCGCGGCCGTCGCGAGGACGATCACCGCGGCGCCGGCATATTCGCTGTGGAAGTGAATGCCGTTGCGCCCCCAATAGAGCTCGAGGATCCCGCTGAACTGCGGGATGAGAGTGTTGATCAGCTCCTCGATCGGCATCGAGAACGACGTCGCGAAGTCGTAGCCGCGTCCGCCCACGCGCGGCGACCAGGGGACGTACTCGCGGACGGGCAGAAACTGAACGGCGCCGATCAACGCGCCGATGATCACCGCGCCGAGTGCAAATCCGAGCCGCCGAATCGCGACACGGCGGTCCAGCGTCCCTGCCCCGCTATCAGCAAACGCTAAATACAGCGCGAACGCGCCGGAGACGAGCAGCAGGTACTGCACAAGCTGAGGATGCGGGCTGAGCACGGCCATCCCGATCGTGACGGCGAGCGCGCCCCACGCCCAGCCGCGGCCGTCGCGAATCCCGCGCACGAGCAGCAGTAGCGCCAGCGGCAGGAGCGCGCTCACGAACAGCTTGCCGTCGTGACCGGGCGAGGCGTAGGCCGCGATCGGGCCACTCAGCATGTACGCCAGGCCGCCGATGAGCGCTCCGAAAAACGAGACCGACCACGATCTGAGGAACAGGTACGTGAACAGGCCGGCGAGAAAGAGGTGGATGATGAATTCCCACGTCATCGCGTGGTCAGTGGGCATCACCATCCGGAGGAGGAACGTCGGGTAGAAGATGTCGCCATGCATCGCCGCGACGTACGGCAGCCCGCCGAGCAGATACGGATTCCACTGCGGAAAGCCATGGCCGCTTCTGAGCCAGTTCGCGGCGAACTCTCGGAACGCGTAGCCGGCCTTGTACTGGTCGCTGCGGACGTTGATCAGGAACTGGCCCGCGAGCGCCGGATACGCCAGCAGCATCGTGCTGACAGCGTACACGAGCGACGCCCACGCCGTTGCGAACCGCGGCGTGGCGGGCGCCACCTGGGTCGTGCGAACCGCCGGCTTGCCTTCAACAGTTCGTGTCGGAGCGGAGGCCATCTCGGATCAAGAAGCGTGATGTCGCGCGCGCGTGCCGCGCAGCAGATACACGAGCGCCGGAACGATTTCCAGAAGGGTCATCCACAGCCGGGCGGTGATCGCCACGACCGCGCCCTGCCCCACCGTCGCCAGCCCGAGAATCGTCAGCGCGTCGGTTTGCGTGATCTCGCGAATGCCGATCCCGGCGGGCAAGGCGAGAGCAAGATAACCGATCACGTACGACGACGCCCAGACAGCGATATAATCGGGCGGCGTGCCTCGAGCCTGGCCAAGAACGCCGAGCACGAAGGCCTGGAAGGCCAGGCCGTACAACGCCCACGCGATCAAGTTGCCGGCAAGTGACTGATAGACTGCCGTTCGGGGCAGCGCACCGATGGCGAGAGTACGCCCACTCAACCGGCGCAGCAGCCCGAGCACGCGTGGCATGAGAGACGGCAGCGCGAGAAGGCCGGCGATGAGCACCGCGGCGGCGATGAGCCCAAGCGCCGCGTTTCCGTACGACAGCCGGTTCATGGCGCTCCAGCCGGCGAGAAAGGCGACGACGAACCCGGTCGCGAGGTTGACGACGGTGTTGATCACAGCGGCGCCCGCGGCCGTCGCCGGTGACACGTTGCGCCGCCTCGCCAGCTCGGCGAACGCGCCGAGCTGCACGACGACGTTCCCCGGGACATAGCGCACGAGCGCGGAGGTGAACCAGATCGCGGCGGCGTCGGCGAAGCCGACGCGCTCTCCCCACTGCACGACCATGCGACGCCACGTTTCGATCAGGACGACGTAGGCGAGGAGAACGACGGCGCAGGAGACCGCGATCCACTCCCACCGAGGGTGCACCTCGGTGGCCGTGCCCTGAAACCGTTTCCAGAGATCGACCAGTCGCAGGCCGACGAACCAGAGGATGATCGCCGTGACGGCGATCTGCACGCCGAACCAGAGTCTACTTCGGCGAGCTGGCGATGGCGGATCGGTAGATGTCGGCGTAGCGTCGAGCAACCGACTCGGGGGCAAAGGTGGCGACCGCGTGGATGCGGCCGGCGGCGCCGAGCGACGCGCCATGGTCGTCACGCTCGAGGAGAGATACGATCGCGGCCGCCAACGCGCCGGCGTCGATTTCCTGGACGAGGATCCCGGTGCGGTCGTGCTGCACCACGTCCGGCAAGCCGCCTGAATCGAACGCGATGACCGGCGTCTCGCAGAGCTGCGCTTCCACGGCGACGAGGCCGAGTCCCTCGCCGACCGACGGAACGACGAGCGCCGCCGCGGAGCGGTAAAACTCCGTCAGCTTGCTCTGTGGAAGCGTCCCGTGCCAGCGCACACGGTCCGCGATGCCAAGCGCGGTCGCGAGCGATTGGAGCTCCGCGCGGTCCTCACCGTCTCCCACTACATCCAGCGCGACCGAGCGATTCGGGATCCGACTGAGCGCGTGCAGCAGCAACTCGATTCCCTTCTGCTTGTTCAACCGACCAACGAACAGGATTCGGTCGCGCGAGCGCTTGCCGCCCGGGGTGAACAGCTCGGTGGCGACGGGCATCGGCGCGACGATCGGCGCGGGCGCCGAAACGACTTGCCGTGCTTCGTCGGCGAGCCAGCGCGAGACGGCGGTAACGACCGCCGACCCGTGCATGACGTGGCGAAAGCCCGGCCGCGCGAACGCCACGCTGCGTGCGAGCCGAACGTCGCTGCCGTGCAGTGTCGTGACGAGCGGTTTGTTGGCCAGGCGTCCGAGCCAGGTGCCGACCAACCCGTTCGGAAACCACCAGTGGGCGTGGACGACGTCGGGCTTCGTCTCGCGGCGAGCGTGCACAGCGCAATTGAATTCCGCGCCGAGAAAGCCGAGCAACGTGACGCGCGCGCTCCACGACGCCTGCACCTGCGCGGCCATGGTTCCGGTGTACGCCAAAGTCTCGAATCGACGCGGCGCGTAGTGAAAGCGCGTCACCTGAACGCCGTCGAGCGTGGCGTGCGCCGGGAGATCGGGGCCCGACGGCGCGACGACGGTCGCCTCGATGTCTTCGTTCCGCAACGCCGTGGCAAGACGCAGCACGAACGAGCCGGGTGCGTCGCCGTCCTGGCGGGGAAAAGAGTGAGTGAGGAAGAGAACTCTCACGCGCGGGTCACCGTTGCGATCGATCGGTAGCGGCTTCGTCCAGCTGCCGGCGAATCTCGCGAAGCTGCGCGCGCTCACCGGCAATCTGCTCGCCGAGCAAGCCGGTGGCGAAGAAGACGCTGCCGAGGATCAGACACGTCTGAATGATGGTCCACACGGGGCGGATGCCGTACCCGCTGACGAAATACACGGCGAGGGCAACGATCCCCGCGAGCGCTCCAAGCGTGAACAAGCCCGCGCCGAGCATGCCGAAGAGCAGCAACGGCTTTCGACCGAACTTGAGCTCGAACCACACGGCGAGCATATCGAGCACGCCGACTGGAATGCGTGAGAGTCCAAACTTCGACCTGCCCGCGTGGCGTGGATACAGCGGGACCGGGATCTCCGTGACGGTGAAGCCCTGCGCCGCGGCGATGACGATCATGTAGCGATGCCAGTCGGGACGAATCGGCAGCTCATCCATGATCTCGCGGCGGTAAGCCTTCACCGAATTGAGATCGCGTACCGGGACGTGGAACAGCATCCGGCTCAAGCCGTTGTAGACGTTGGACACGAAGGCTTTTTCGTACACGCCCTCCTTGAAGCCCGTCACCATGTCCGCGTCGCCAGTCATGATCGGCTCGACGAGACGCGGGATGTCTTCCGGTTTGAACTGGAGATCGGCGGGATAGAACACTAGCACGCCGCCGCGTGCGGCGAGGTAGCCGGTGCGGAGCGCGTCGGCGATGCCCCGCCGCGCACGGTGCCGCGCCAGTCGCAAAAAGTCATAGTGCTTGGCGAGCTCGCGAAGGACGGTCCAGGTGCCGTCCACGCTGCCGTCGTCGATCACGACGACCTCGTAGCGGTACGGCGAGCTCGCGAACGCGGTGGCCGCCTGCTCCATGAACAGCGGCAGGTTCTCCGCTTCATCCTTGGCCGGCACGAGCACCGAGACATCGACCCCGGGCGCGGCGAGTTGCGCCGCGGTTCGCATCGCCAGCTGGTTCGTGGTGGAGTCTGGCATGTCGTACGGCGCGGGGAGAGGAGGAAGCCCAGTTCCGAGAGTCGATTGCCGTGCGCCGCCGGTCATACGCGTTTGCGCATGCGTGCCGACAGCACTCCCAGTTGATCGCGGTACTTTGCCACCGTGCGACGCGCGATCTGCACGCCGCTTTCCTTGAGAATGTTGACGATCGCCTGATCCGTGAGCGGGTGCTTGGGATCTTCATCGGCCACGAGCTTCTCGATCTGCGCCTTGATGCCGCGCGCCGACACGTCTTCACCGGCCGTGGTCGACAATCCGGACGAGAAGAAGAACTTGAGCGGCAGCACGCCGCGCGGCGTCTGCACGAACTTCTCGTTCGTCACGCGACTCACGGTCGACTCGTGCATGTTGATCACCTCGGCCACTTCGCGGAGCGTGAGCGGCTTGAGGTACTGCACGCCCTTCTCGAAGAAATCGCGCTGCCGGTCGACGATGTAGTTCATGACCTTGAGCATCGTCTGGCGCCGCTGCTCGATCGCCTGGATCATCCAGTTCGCGGAGTTGAGCTTGTTGGAGATGAACTCCTTGCTCTCGCCCTCGAACTTCTTTTTGTCGCGCGCGATCTCCTGGTAGGCGCGGCTCAGCTTGAGGCGCGGCAGGTTAGCGTCATTGAGAAAGACGTGATATTTGCCGTCGATCTTCTCGACGATGAGGTCGGGGATGATGTAGTTGTCGCTGGCGTCCGAGTACACGAGCCCCGGCTTGGGGTCGAGCTTCTTGATCTCGTCCGCCGCCTTTTGCACGTCGGCCGGGTTGATGCCGAAGCGCTTGGAGATCTCGCTCCAGCGGTGGGCGATCAACTCGTCGAAACAGTCGCGCACGAGGCGGAACGGCACCGACTGCTCGAGCCCCGCTTCGCGGAGCTGGAGCATGAGGCATTCGCGCAGGTCGCGCGCACCGACGCCCGGCGGGTCGAGGCCCTGGATGATGCGGAGCATCTCCTCGATTTCGACGGGCGTGTAGAGCGGCAGATCCTCCGTATCGCGCTCGACCGACTCGGCGGCCGTGACCACCGCGTCGTTGACGGCGTTCCGGAGATCGTCGAGCGTGCAGGCGAGGTAGCCGTCCTCGTTGATGTTGCCGACGAATTCATCGGCCAGGAACTGCTGGCGCGGCGTGAGGTCGAGCAGCGTGATCTGGTCGAGGAGGTGGTCGGAGAGGTCGCGCGTGTCGACGGTGACCGGCTCGTAGTACTCGCGCTCCTCGTGCTCTTCGCGCCGTCCGCCGGCATCGAAGCCGTCGAGGAGGATCTCCTCCCAGTCGATCTCGTCGTTGGTACTGGTCTTCTCCTCGACCGCCGCCTCGGCCTCCGTGGCTTCCTCCTCGCTCTCCTCCTCTTCCTCCTCCGGCTCGACCATGTCGAGGAACGGATTGTTGAGGAGCTCCTGCTTGAGGTGCTGCTGGAGGTCCAGAAGCGGCATGTAAAGCAGATCCATCGCCTGGTACAGGCGTGGATTGATCTTGAGCTCCTGCTTTAGCTGCGTGCTTTGGGAGAGTCCAGCTTTCATGAGACGGTCGCTGCTCCGACTGAGCCTTCATCGGCTTCCGAGAACCGGGCGCGGAGGCGCGCGGTGAGCGTGGGGCCGAGATAGATGTCAGCAACAGTATCGTCAAAGACGAGCTCGCGCACCGTCCCCGAGACCTTGACTTGTCCGTCGAACATGATGTAGGCGCGGTCTACGATATCCAACGTCTGCTCCACATTGTGATCGCTGATCAGCACCCCGATGCCCCGGTGGCGCAGGTTCCCGACGATCTGCTGGATGTCATGTACGGCGATCGGATCGACGCCCGCGAAGGGCTCGTCCAACATCATGAACTTGGGCTGCGTGACGAGCGCCCGGGTGATCTCGAGACGCCGCCGCTCGCCGCCCGACAGGGCGAAGGCTTTGTTGTGACGAAGGTGCTTGATGCTCAGCTCGTCCAGCAAACTCTCCAGCCGTGCGCGGCGCTCGCTCGCCGACAGGTCCAACGTCTCCAGGATCGCCAGGATGTTGTCTTCGACCGACAGCTTGCGGAAGATCGACGGTTCCTGTGACAGGTACCCGATTCCCCGCCGGGCCCGCTTGTACATGGGCATGGACGTGATGTCGACTCCGTCCATGAGAATCTTGCCCGCGAGCGGGTCGATCAGCCCGACGATCATGTAAAACGTCGTCGTCTTCCCCGCGCCGTTCGGCCCCAACAGTCCGACAATCTCCCCCTGTTGCAATCGAAGGGCCACATCGTTTACCACCCGGCGACGTCGGTACGCTTTGACGAGCCCGGTCGCCTCGAGAATGCTTCCGCCAACGACCGGCGTCGCACGCGGCGTCGCGGCGTGGGCGGCGTCGATGCCGACGCCGGCGTGCTCACCCGTCTCCCGCAGGGCGAACGCAATCGCCTCGCGTGTCCCGGCGATCTCGGTCCAGACGCGCTCGGCGAACCGAACCGTGCCGCCCGTCTGCAGGGTACTCGGCAGCGGCAACAGCACGCCGTCGGCGGCGAGGCGCGGCAATACCGATTGCGTCAGGTGATGGCGTACTTCGTCGAGGCTCAACCGACCCGCTTCGCGCTCGGCGTCGCGGCCCGTGGCGCGGAGCGCGGCGAGATAGTCGTCGCGGTATGTCTTGACCGCGGACTCGAAATCCGCGGTCCCGGAGGCATCGGCTGCGCTGATCAACGCGTGCAGCGCAAGTGCCGTCGACCGGTCACCGCGCGCGAGCTGGTCGACGAGCGCGCGGATGCGCGATGGCTCAATCGGAATGGTCACGGGTCGGGGGAGGACGTTTGGTGGAAGCGGGCGCCGCGACCGGCGGCGCGCCCGGCTTGGCCGGCGTCGGATTCTTTTGCGGCGGCGTCTTTGACTGAGGCGTTGTGCGCGCGCCAGGCGAGCCCGGGGGGGCGGCATTGGCGCGGCGTCCGGTGCTGTCGCTGCGAGGCTCGATGAACACCCCGTGCACGGAGTCGACCGTGGTTACCGTGGCGACCTTATTGGAATCGAAGTCGATCGTGATGATCCGCGCCGTCACGTAGTTCATCGCCGCGCGCCGCTCGGTGCTGTCGTTCGGCGCCATGTGGTAGAGCGAACTGGCATTGCCGGACGCCACGAGCTGTTTGATCCTGGGATTCCGCGACGTGTCCTTTGGCGCCGCGACCGTATCGAAGTGCGCGACGATCGTGTCGCCGTTGAGCCAGTCGGTCGTGTCGGGCTTTTCGACGATGAATCGATTGGTGTCAGGCTTCCCTTCGGCGAACGCCTTGTTCAAGGCGCGTACGAGCTGCACGCGCTGGCCGGGCATCGACACATCGAGGGAATCGGCGATCATGTTCTGACTCGGCGACACCACCCGCGCTCTGCTCGTCGCGCCCCAGGCGTACGCGTGATCGAGCAGCTCGTTCTTCACGCGGAGATCGATGGTGTCGGAACGCAGCGTCATCGAGTCGCTCACGGCGGTGGCATGCGCGCGAGCGATGACACGCTGCAGCTTGCGATTCTTCGAGAAGAGATCGATCAGGTCGCCGGTGAGCGTGAACGGACGCTCCTTCTTCCCCGTCAGCTTGGGGCCCCGCATCAGATGCATGAACTCCTTGTCCTCGTCGATCATCGCCGAGTCGCCGCTGGCGCTCATGTCGGGGCGCGTGATCGTGACCTGGCCGCCGCCATAGATCAAGCTCGCGCTGTCACCATCCACGAATACGGTGTTGGCGACGACTACGGTTGGCGGCAGCGTCTTTCCGGTCGAGTCCTTTTCGAGAATGTTGATCGTCGGCCGGCCGATGGCGTTCATCTGCGCCTTGGGACGCACGCGCGGCACGGCGCGACGATACTCGGCCTGCGGGCCGTCCAGCGTCGATCCGTTCGCCAGCCTGGCGTGGACGTCACCCACGGCAACGACGCGTTCGTCCGTGGGAAAGTAGTTGAGGAAGTTCGAGGTGACGTGAAAGCGCGGCTCGTCGTACACCGCGTGGCCGATCATCTGATCGTGATCGGCGAAGCGCTCGGCGCTGTCGCCCTTGAGCGTGATGCCGCGCGCCGGGCACTTGAGCAACACCGCGCCACCGACGAACACCACCTGCCCCTGGCCGGGGAGTGAGTCCACCGTGAGACGGGTGACCGGCTGCTGGACCAGCTCACAGGGCGTGGGCCGTTGCGCGCTTGCCGCCGGCGCCAGGGCGCCGACGACGACCAGGGCGGAAAGCCAGCGAGCGATCATTTCTCGGGAAGCAGCACCGAGAAGTTGCCGCCGCAGTTTCGCATGCATGTGAACTTCGTGAACGTCTGGTTGGCCGTGAAGCCGGTGCCGTATTGCGTATCCGCGCGGCGGGCGATCGTGTACGTCGTATCGCTCGAAATCTGGTGCGTGATCTGGTTGTACGTGACGTGCGGCGACTTGAGCATGCGGCCGTCGACGAGCTTGACGACGACGTCGCCCCAGCCCTCGAGGATCTGCGTCCGCGTGCTGTAGATGCCGCGGTGTGCATCCATGGTTCCCTCGGGCGCGCCCACTTCCGTGGTGAAATTGACATGCGCCACGCGGAGATCGATCCGCGTCTGGTCGTCCAGCACGTAGGCGGTGTCGGCGGTGAGAATGCCCCGCTTCACCCCGTTGGTGGTCAGCACGAAGCTCGCGCCGAAGAATACTTGGTCCGCGCTGTCGGCAACGGTGGCGCCGGCGGCGACCGGCGGCGGCTGGGTGTCGCGGCATGCCGCGAGCGCGATCGATGCGACCGATAACAGGAGCAGCGTGCGCATCAGATCACCCTGGCGCGCATGAGGTCGTGGAGGTGTACGACACCGCTCAATTGTTCGTGCGCGTCGACGACGGGAACGGCCATGATGCCGTGCTGCTCCATTCGGTATGCAACGGCGCTCGCCAACTCGCCGACGTGCGCGATTTTGGGAGCTCTGGTCATCACTGAGTCGACCGGAGTCGGCAGGAGGTCTCCGCCACGCTCGATCAGCCGGCTCAGATCTCCGGCGGTCAGCACGCCCTGCACGTGCCGGGCGTCGTCGAGCACGATGGCGATGCCCCGCCGCTCGGCGATCATGACGATCGCTTCGCGCATCGTATCCGACTGCCTCAGCACTGGTAGATCTCGTAGAAGCATTATTTCCTCGACCCGTACGACGAGCTGGCGACCGAGGGCGCCGCCCGGATGGATCCGGGCAAAGTCCTCGCGCTTGAATCCCTTCTGCTGCAGCAACGCCACCGCCAGCGCGTCGCCGAGTACGAGCGCTGCAGTCGTGCTCGTGGTCGGCGCAAGATCGTGCGGGCAGGCTTCTTCGCGAACACCGGCGTCGAGCGCGACATCGCAATTCCGGGCGAGCGCCGAGGCCAGATTGCCGGTGATGGCGATGCTTCGTACCCCGAACCCCTTCAAATGCGCCAACAGGGCCAGAAGCTCGTCCGATTCGCCACTCTTGGAGATCAGGATCGCCACGTCATCCCGGCCAACGATCCCCAGATCACCATGGACGCTGTCGACCGGGTGAAGGAAACTCGCCGGGGTGCCGGTGGAGGTCAGGGTTGCCGCGATCTTGCGGCCGATGAGGCCTGACTTGCCCACTCCGGCGACGATTACCCGGCCCGGGGACTCCTCGATCAGGCACACCGCGCGTGCGAACTCCTCGCCGAGCCGCTCCTCGAGCGCGGACAGCGCGTCACGTTGCGCCCGCACGACCCGTCGGCCGCGTTCGACCAGTTCCTGGTTCTTCATCGTGCCGTGAGGCTCGAGTCCGACCGCTCGCTGACGTAGCCCCGCCAGGCGTCGTCCCAGGCGCCGCGTGCCTTGAGCAAACGCTCACAGAACTCGCGAACCGCGCCGTGCCCGCCGTGTCGCTGCAGGTGCACCCGGCACTCGCGCCGGATCTCGGGCGCGGCGTTGCCGACTGCCGCCGGCAGGCCGACGACGCGCAAGATCGCCAGGTCGGGAAAATCATCGCCGACGAACGCGCACTGCTCCGGACGCAGTCCGTGCCGCTCAAGCATGCGCATGAAGGCCGCGAGCTTGTAGCCGTCGGGATCCTGCGCCAGGTCCTCGACGCCCAACTCCTGCGCGCGAAGCCGGACGCTCTCCGACACGCGGCCAGTCAGGATGGCGACGCGGATCCCCGCGCGCCGGAGCATCGTGATTCCCAGGCCGTCCTGAATGTCGTATCGCTTGAACTCGAGTCGCCGTTCGTCCACGTCGCCGAGGTAGATGCCGCCGTCGGTGAGAACGCCGTCGACGTCGAAACCGACGAGCGCGATAGAACGCGCCAGCGCGGGATCGATCACGCGGAGACCCGATGCCAGATGTCGACCGCGCGCATGACGAGATCATCCAATTGGTCGAGCGGGATCATGTTGGGGCCGTCGCTGGGCGCGTGGTCCGGATCGGGGTGCGTTTCCATGAACAGTCCGTCGGCGCCGGCGGCAGTGGCGGCAAGCGTGAGAGACGGTATGAACTCTCGCGCCCCGCCGCTCGCACCGGCCGCGCCTTGTCCCGGGCGCTGCACGCTGTGCGTCGCATCGAACACGACCGGCGCGTCGCAGGCCGCGCGCAGACGCGCAAAGCTGCGCATGTCGACGACGAGGTCGCCGTAGCCGAAGAACGTTCCGCGCTCGGTGACGGCGACAGAATCGCTATCTCGCTGCTTGGCCGGGCGCGCGGCGCGCACTTTGTCGACGGCGCCGCGCATGCCTTCCGGGTGCATCCACTGCCCTTTCTTCACGTTGACGGTCTTGCCGGTGCTGCCGGCGGCAAAGAGGAGGTCTGTCTGGCGGCAGAGAAACGCCGGGATCTGCAGGACGTCGACGACTTGTGCAGCCGGAGCACACTGCTCCGGCAGGTGCACGTCGGTCAGAATGGGCAGGCCGGTCGCCCGGCGCACGCGGTCGAGCGCCGCCAGACCGTCGTCGAGTCCCGGCCCGCGATGCGCGTCCGCGTTCGAGCGGTTCGCCTTGTCGAAGCTCGCCTTGAACACGATCCCGCCCGGAACGTGCTCGGCGAGCCGCGCGAGATGCTCGGCGACGCGGATGTTGAGGGCGTCGCTTTCCAGCACACATGGACCGGCAATGAGAAACAGCGCATCACGTCGGAAGTGCGAGGTCACGTCAGTCGGCGGCCTCCACCAGCGGCGCGTTGCCGTGGCTCGTGCGACGCGTGCGCTTGGCCTTGGCGGCGGCGGCGATGAATCCGGCGAAGAGCGGATGCGGGCGCGTGGGACGTGACTGCAGCTCGGGATGGAACTGGCAGCCGAGGTACCACGGGTGCGCCGGAAGCTCCACGATCTCCACGAGCTGTCCATCGGGCGAGAGACCGCTCAACCGCATGCCGTTCTGCACGAACAGATCGCGGTAGCTGTTCGAGACCTCATAACGATGCCGGTGGCGCTCGCTCACCTCGGCCTGGCCGTAGATCTCCGCGGCGCGCGATCCGCGAGCGAGCCGGCAGGGATACGCACCGAGCCGCATCGTGCCGCCCATGTCGGTGACGTGCTGCTGCGACTCCATGAGCGAGATCACGGGGTTGTCGCACTCGGGCGCGAACTCCGACGAGTGGCTGTCGTCCAGCCCACAGACGTTGCGTGCGAACTCGATGATAGCCGCCTGCATGCCGAGGCAGATGCCGAAGAATGGCAATCCGGTTTCGCGCGCCTGGCGAATCGCTTCGACCATGCCTTCGACGCCGCGGACGCCGAACCCGCCCGGCACGAGCAATCCATCGACGCCGCGGAGAATCTGTTCCGCGCGCTCGGGGCCGGCGAAGTCCTCGCTCGACATCCATTGGATGTCCACGCCGACGTCGTTGGCGATGCCGCCGTGGATGAGCGCCTCCTGCACGCTCTTGTAGCTGTCGGCGTAGTCGGTGTACTTGCCGACGACGGCGATGCGGACGCGCTCGTGCGGCACGAGGATGCGCTGCACGATCTCGCGCCACGCGGACAGCGCCGGCGCCGGACGCTCGAGCCCCAGTCGCTCGAGGACGCGGGCGTCGAAGCCCTGTTCGTGGAAGCGCAGCGGGATCTCGTAGATCGTGCGCACGTCCGGACTCTCGATGACCGAGCCGAATTCGACGTTGCAGAAGAGCGCGATCTTGCGCTTGATGTCGTCGGAAATCGGGCGGTCGGTGCGGACAATGAGCATGTCGGGCTGAATTCCGATCTGCATCAGTTCGCGGACCGAGTGCTGGGTGGGCTTGGTCTTGAGCTCTCCCGCGGCCGCGATGAACGGCAGCAGTGTGAGGTGCACGAACACGGCGTTCTCGCGGCCGACGTCGTGGCGGAACTGACGAATGGCCTCGAGGAACGGCAGCGACTCGATGTCGCCGACGGTGCCTCCGACTTCCACGATCACGACGTCCGTCTCCGGCGCCAGGCGTCGAATGGCCGACTTGATTTCGTCGGTGATGTGCGGGATCACCTGGACCGTGGCGCCGAGGAACTCGCCGCGTCGCTCCTTGGTGATGACGTTCAGGTAGATGCGGCCCGTCGTGACGTTGTTCGCCTGTGAGAGCGCTCTGTCGATGAAACGCTCATAGTGGCCTAGGTCGAGGTCCGTCTCCGCCCCGTCGTCGGTGACGAACACCTCACCGTGCTGGAAGGGCGACATCGTGCCGGGATCGACGTTCAAATACGGATCGAACTTGAGCATCGACACGCGCAGTCCGCGCTCGACGAGCAATCGGCCGAGCGACGCGGCGGCAATACCCTTGCCGAGCGACGACACGACACCGCCGGTCACGAAGATGTATTTCGTCGTCTGAGTGCGTTGCGTCTGTTGCATCGGTGTCATCCTGTGGTGAATGCGGACCAGTTGCGGTTCGCCTGCTCCAGGTCCTGCTCGGTATCGATGCCGGGCCGCACGGGCTCGTCGATCAGCGCCACGCCGATCGGGATCCCGGCTGCCAGCGGCCGAAGCTGCTCGAGTCGCTCGATTCGTTCCAGTGGGTTTGGTGGGAGCTGAACCCACCGGAAGAGCGCGGAACGATCGTACGCGTACACGCCGATGTGCTGCCACACGCAGGTACGCTGCAGTTCGGCGTCCTCGGCCTCGCGCAGGTACGGCACAGCCGCCCGCGAAAAATACATGGCGCGGCCGTCGTCGGCGGCGACGACCTTGACGACGTTGGGGTCGCGCAGGATCTCCGGCGTCGCGATGACCGCGGCGGTACCGACGGCGAAGCGCGAGCCCGCCACCAGCTGAGCGCTCTCGATGAGCGCGCGGCGGGAGACGAACGGCTCGTCACCCTGAACATTGACGACGACGTCGAAGTCGCCGAAGTCAGAGCGTCGCGCCACTTCGGCGACGCGCTCCGTGCCGGAGCCGTGCGACGACGACGTCATCACTGCGTCGGCTCCGGCGGTGGCGGCCGCGTCCGCGACCTCTCGGCTGTCGGTCGCGATCACGACGCGATCGGCGAAGCCGGCGTCGACCACGCGCTGCCATACGCGAACCACCAGCGGAAGTCCGGCGAGGAGGCGAAGGGGTTTTCTGGGGAGACGCGTCGCGCCCAGTCGGGCTGGGATGACTGCGAGCGTCCTCATGCGTGGCGCTCGGGAGAGGTGGGCTGCGCGCTCACGACCGCGAAAATCACGTACTGGAATGTACCGGCAGCCCGGACCCGGCGCAAACCGACGGCGTCGACTCAGCGGGCGATTGAAATTCCGAATCCGGTATGCGACCGATGCCGCACTGGATCGACCAGGAATTCGACGTGAATTACGGTGAGGGAGACCCGGAAACCCGTGGCCTGCTGTAAGGTCGGGATGCGCCCGGGCGCGGCTCCGCCGACGGCTTCACGGAGCGTGAACACGGGCGAGCCGACGAGCGGAAGCGCGATGGCCGTGATCGGGATGTTGTAGCGGGCATCGAAGTACAGCAGCTGGTCGCCGCCAAGCTCCAGCAGATCCAGCGTCGGCAGGCTTCCCGGCCCGCCCAGGTATGCCCAGCGCTGGCGCGGCGTCGTGCCGTGGCTGGTGAAAACGGCATGCGCGTCGAACCGGAAGGTCTGCAGGCCGAAGGTCGGAAAGCTCACTGTGCCGTCGATCGTGGTTTGGCCGAACATGGTGGCTGACGCCGAGTCGATCCGGTTGCCGTCGGACCAGCGACCCACTTCCACGTCGGCCCGGGCGTGCGCGACGATGCCCTGGTCTTCCCACTGCAAATCAATCCCGGCGAGTCCCGAAGCGATGCGCCCGCCTTCGACGGCCGGGTTGGCCCGAAGGCGATCGTCGCGATCCTTTCGACCGAGGAAGCTGAATGGCCCGCCCTGGGCCGCCGTATCCGGACGGACGCTCGACGACTTCTCGACGCGGCCGCCGATCCGCGGCTCCAGCGTCCACGACGCGCCTTCCCAGCGTCTGGCGACCGTTGCCTCGGCGCGTGACGCGCGGAAGTAGTTTCGCGAATCGTGACCGAGGAGCAGAAACTCCGCGCTGTTCACGAGATCCGACCAGATCCACGCGTCGTTCGAGAAGGTGCCGCGCTGTGCAACGACCTGCGCGAAGGTGCGCCGGTCCAGGGAGTCGGTGACGGTCAGGAGCGGATCGAGCCGGCCGAGCTGCGAGCGGTAGGTCATGCGCGGCTCGAGCACGAGGTGGCGCGGCACCAGCGTGAAGCGCGGTCCGAACCCGAGCGACAGCCCATTCGATCGGTCGTATGTTGGGATCGCGAATCCGGACAGCCCGGGCCACGTCAGCGGAGATGTCTCCTCGAACGAGATCTCCCGATACGAGAGCGCAAACCCACGCGGCGTTGCGGCGATGTCGTATGTGAAATCGCGAAAGGCCTGCGCCCCGCCGCCGATCTTTGCGAGTGTGGACTGGTACACGCCGCCGCCAATGGCGATCGCGCGGCCCGCGATGGAACCGCCAGGGTGCATGTACAGATCGCCCGCGATGACGATCACGTCGCCTTGAACGGAGCCCTCGACGACGACGTCTCGACCAAGCACGATGACGGTACTGCGATAGACCGAATCGCGGCGCAGCAATGCGAGCTCCGTCGCCGGCGGGATCACCCTGTGCGGTTCGGCCAGAGCGCGCTCGAGGATGGCGGGCGCGATGCCCGGTCCGGCGTCGCGAAGCTCGACGACGATGGGCGCCTGCGCACGCGCCACCCCGCCCCACGCGAGCAGGGCGAGGAGCGCCGCGCGGCGGATCACCGTGCGAGCTCCAGGAAATTCTCGAGCAATGCTTTTCCTTGCGGTGTCATCACGGATTCGGGGTGGAACTGCACACCATATACCGGGTGCTCTCGGTGCTTGACCGCGTGAACTTCCGTCGGGTCGTCCGCCGCCACCGCGACGATCTCCAGCGCCTCAGGCATAGTCCGCCGCTCGACGATGAGCGAGTGATAGCGCATCACCTGCATCGGCGACGGAAGGCCGGCGAAGACGCCGGTGCCGTCATGGGTGATCTGGGAGGTCTTTCCGTGCATCACGCGTTCGGCGCGAACCACGTCTCCGCCGTAGGCCTCGCCGATCGCCTGGTGGCCCAGACATACGCCGAGGATGGGGATCGACGGTCCCCAGCGTCGAATCGCCTCGACACTGACGCCGGCCTCCCTGGGCGTGCACGGTCCCGGCGACAGCACGATCGCCGCCGGCGCGAGCGCGCCAATCTCGTCGACGCCGACCGCGTCGTTTCGCCGCACGACGACCTCGGCACCCAGCTCGCCGAGGTACTGGACGAGGTTGTAGGTGAAGGAGTCGTAGTTGTCGATGACGAGAAGCATGGTGGAAGGCTAGAGGGGGGAGGTCGAGGGAGCTAGAGCCCTCCGCCTCATCCCCGCGGGTGATACTGCCGATGCACCTGTCTCAGGTATTCCCTGTCGACGTGCGTGTAGATCTGGGTCGTCGAAATGTCGGCGTGACCAAGCATCTCCTGGACTGCGCGAAGGTCCGCGCCTCCCTCGAGGAGGTGCGTGGCGAACGAGTGACGTAGCGTATGCGGCGACACGTCCTTCGTGATACCGGCTCGCTCGACGTATCGGCGCAGGATCTTCCAGGCGCCCATTCGCGAAAGGGGTTCGCCGCGAGCGTTCAGGAAGAGGATGCCCTTCCCGCTTCCCTTCTCGAGGCGCGGACGCAGCTCGCGCAGGTACGTCGCCACCGCGCCGATGGCCGTTCTCCCGATCGGCACCAGCCGTTCCTTGCTGCCCTTTCCAAACACGCGGACCAGCTTGTCCTCGAGCAGGGCGTCGCGCACGCCGAGTGTGATCCACTCGGATACGCGGAGACCGGCGCCATATGCCAGCTCGAGCATCGCACGGTCGCGAAAGGCCAGCGGGTCATCGAGGGTCGGCGCGGCGAGCAGTCGCTCGACTTCCTGCACCGTGAGAACATCCGGCAGCGTGCGCCACCGCTGTGGCGTCTCGAGGCGCTCGCTGGGATCGCGCACGACGACGCCGTCCGCCATGAGAAACCGGAAGTACGTTCTCACCGCGGAGATGTTCCGGCGTATGGAACTTGGGGATAGCCCGAGATCCTTGAGGTGATACACGAACTCGCGAAGCGCTCGGCTCGTCACGTCCGTGGGCGTCTGGATGCCCTTGCTGCGGGCGTAGTCGACCAGGCGCTCGACGTCGCGGCGATATGCCTCGAGCGTGCGCGGCGAGCTGCCCTGCTCCAGCGTCAGGTAGTCGCTGAAGCGATCGAGCTGGAACCGGAGAGCCGCGCCTTCGTCGAGCATGGTCGAATCATCGCTCGACGGACGCGATCGTCGCCACTGCGATGCAGGCGATTCCTTCGCCGCGACCGATCCAGCCC
>Ga0310811_10004000_pt1 | contig 18575 bp, 32 predicted proteins | sample YCmetagenome_FD_207642 | JGI IMG/M metagenome (GOLD analysis project Ga0310811, IMG submission 207642) | Soil microbial communities from experimental microcosm in Duke University, North Carolina, United States - YC | ecosystem: Engineered > Artificial ecosystem > Soil microcosm > Unclassified ...
CAAAGACAAACATTGGTATAGCCCACCTCACTTGGTCGCCACTTGTAGTTTTTCAGGACAGTGTTGATAAGCCGGCCCGAAGGCCCAACGAAGGGAATCCCTCGTTGGGCCTCGAACTGTGTCGGTGCTTCGCCAACTACAATGAGCTTTGGCTCAGCAGGAAACTTGCTTGGTACGTAGGCGTTCTCGGCTCCCTTTAGCGGACAAGATTCGCAATCCGCCATTGGGTGTTTATTCACCACGCGCCCACCTCTTCATGACATCAACGTTGTGCCGTAGAGTCGATGTCTCTCCGACATGGTAGAATGACTTGTCGAAGTAATCACTAGGTCGTTTGATCTTGTAATTGTTATCGTTCTGCAAACGACAATTGGCGATAGCGTAGTTGAACGGCATCGACGTGTCAACAGAACGAACGGGAACCTGGTACTTGGCTGCGAAATAGATTTCGCGTACCCACTCGACGGACGTTCCCAAGAAGTGTACCTGGAAACGTTCTGGGTACTTCTCAGCAATCCATCCAGCAATGTCGATCCGAATGGAGTACCGATCAGGGTTCACCAACCAACGCGGAATGCCAATCGTTGTAATCGGTTCCAGTTCAGCGAACGCTTCGATTGTACGTTTCACCGTGACTGATGAGAGCCCTTGCGCGACGGCCATGAACTTAAAGGAGTCCACAGGGCCTTGGAGATTGAGCAGGAACTTCTTGACTCGATCGACGGTAGCCGTACCATCCCCTATCACATCCGGGAGAACGACTTCGTCGGCGCCAAGCGTTGTTGCTACCGTCATTAGTCGCTCCGGAGATACCTGCGCGCCTTCTGCTTCGCCATTGTCAAGCATGAGGAATCGCTTGGTGGAGAGCCCGGAGTAAACGCGACGGTATTCTTCGTCGGCTACCATATGCGCGAGCGACATATCAAGGTCGCCACGCGATGTCCATCGATACAAACCCTTGGGGGGAATCAAGGCGAGTTGCACGGGTTAACCCTTCATGAATGATTTTGCACCCAGGACTTCCGGCTGTTCACCCAGCTGATGCTGGATCTGCTTGTTCAGCACCCACAACTTCATGAAGGTGTACATCGCGTAGTTAGCCAAGTCGACAACCTCGTCCATGGCTTCCAGTAGCGTGTTCACTTCCAAGAACTTGATGGGACCATATTGCTCTTCACCCATCAAGTGTCGGCGCTGCATTGCTTCGAAGAACGCTGCTGACGCAGCCTGCGTCTCCTCGGTAATGTCGATAGCAGCTTCGTGGGCGTCGTTGCTATCGTCTAGCGTTGTCATGCGGCAGCCTTCCTGAATCTGTTGTCATTAAATTGTCGCTTGCTGTCGTACGCCTCTTCGAGGTTGATCCCGAACATCCCTGCAATACTGAATAGGTAAGTCAGTACATCGGGGAGTTCCTGTTCGAGTTCTGCAATCATCTTTTCCCTGGTCATCGTACCGCGGTCATATTTCTTGACCACGTTAGCAACTTCGCCTGCTTCCCCTGCAAGGCCAAGAGCATGATGTACGACGTCTTCTGCCAGATTGGGAAACCAATCTACATTGTCTGAAAATGCCTCACGCGACCTCATATTGAGATCAGGCACTTCGAATCTACCTCCCATCTTTGATCATGCTGAGGAACTCAGCTTTGGCAGTGCGGTCGTGGTCTGCAAACACGCCGCGCATAGTGGAGGTGGTGGTCAATGTACCTGGTGCTTGTGCACCACGGATCGTCATGCACATATGCTCCGCCTGAAGCACCACAGCGACTCCCTTGGGTTGTAGTTTCCTTTCAAGGTAGTCCGCGACTTGGTGTGTCATGCGTTCTTGCAATTGTGCTTGATGTGCAAAGTGTCTGACGACACGAGCAAACTTACTGAGTCCTGCCATTCGTTCGCTAGGCACGTATGCAATGTGCGCCTTGCCAATGAAAGGTAGAACGTGGTGGTTACAGACACTCGTGAACTGAATACCGTTGATCACGATCATGTCTTGCATCTGGCCTGCATCGAAGTCTTTCCACTTGATGCAGGTGTCGAAGTGCGACAGGATATCGGCTGTTGCCAGGACATCACTTTGCAAACGGCAACTTGTCAGTTCGTCGAGTGCACTCAGGAACCGCTGTCCTGTTTCCTTGCCATGTTCGTCTTCTTCAATCCCCGCGAAGTTACGGAGAAGGTTTTGCATGGAGGTGGCGTCGTCCACTTCACTCCTTACTTATCGACGTCGTCGCCCCAGAGGGCAACATGAAGACGCATGGACATGCTGTAGCCACGCTTCAGGATCTGATCGGCGAGGTCGCGTCCTGAAGCAGCCAGTTTCTCTTGTGTTGTCCCTTCGGGCATGATCATGACATTGCTCGGAGAGATTCCGGCGCTCTTCACGATCGAGTCCACCTCGGGGAGATCAGCCGACTCGCGTACAACGAACTTGAATCGTGCTTTGCCCGTACTGAGCAGTTCACTGAGTGCGTTTGGCCGATACCGCTGAAGCAGTCTATTGCCACTGTGTTGCAGTTTAGGCGAAACGTTGTACTGCGTTACCTGTGCATCGAACCCGAAGGTGGGTCCAAATGTACCTGCTGTCTCAACGTGAATCTGGTGTCCGCGATGGGTTAACAGGGACATTACACCTACGAGCTTGTCCTGCTGCATCATAGGCTCGCCACCAGATATCACGATCATGGTCGGCCTGTAGTCGATGTCCCAAAGCTTACGCAGCTCGTCCAGAATCTGACTATGCGTCATTTCCTTTGCGCCGAGCTTTGGATCGAACTTACTGTACTTCCTTCCGCTCTCTGTCAGAGCTGCCTTGTAATCGGTATCTGCCCAAGTGTAAGCAGTGTCACACCAAGTGCAATGCAAGTTGCATCCGTAAGTACGAATGAACAGACAGTGCTGACCTGCAGCTGTTCCTTCACCTTGGAACGTAGGTCCAAAGATTTGGCTGATGAGTACCTTATCGGTACCGTCATCGAGTGTCAGGGCCACCATTAAAGTCTCCGTACGTAACTGCGTTGGACTTGGTCTCCTGGATCGTGACAATGCAGGGCAAGCTGAACGAGTAGCGCGCCCAGTAGTACATGTACCTGCACAAGTTCTCAGTGGTCGGATCACCTTCGCAGATTTGTAGACCCGGAAGGTATTCAGGCTCTGAAGTCCCATCGTAACCTTCGATACTGCTCGTCAGGGTGACAGGACTCGCCCACGGGTCGTTCTTGTTGAGCAGGAGTCGGTGGTCGTAGTTGTTCTTCAGGTACTCGCGGAAGGCCTTCTTCATGTTGACGAAGTCAAGACCTTCGAAGACACCCTGAGAGTCAGCGAAACCCTTCCAGGTTACAGTGACTTGCATCGAGTGCCCATGAATTTGCTGGCACAAGCCAGGCATCAAGAACAAACGGTGAGCGATTTGAATGTCTTCGGTCAGTGACACAAGATGCGGCATCTTTGGCAACTCAACCAATTCAGCGCCCTGTGGAGCTTTGGTGTCTTGGGGTTCGGTCATGGCTACTCCCATTCGATGGTGTCTGTGAGCTTGGTTGGCGGGGGCAAGTACTTCACACCTGCGCCGGCCTGAATATTCTCTCCGTAGTTACTGGAGAGTGCATACTTACCAGCTTCGGCGTCTGCACGGTTGTAAGGTTCGTCGCAGTCGTAGATGTTTGACATGCGCTGACCCACCGATAGTCCTTCGAACGGGATGATGACTTGATTCACACCGTTACGAACAAACTCTCGGATAATGCGCTCGCGCTCGAAGTTACCTGTGTACAGTGCAATGAGAAGAGGATTCTTCTCGCACAGGTCCTTGATGTGCTGACGCATCTTGAACCACCAGCGAAGCTTGTCCGCCTGGGTTCCGTTCTTGAGATCGATGTCATATGGCTCGATGACGAACTCAGGCTTGATCAGGCCGTACTTGTACGACATGACGTACACCTCGTCATAGAACATCTCTGCATGTGCTAGGACCAGTTGAAAGTGACTACCGATCCAAACCTCACGTGCAGGGCCGCCGACGTCACTCTTCTGATTGGTGCAGGGAATGATTCCGACGGTCAAGGATGATGCCATAGTCTGTTCTCCCTCGGTGGGTAAAGGACTTCTCTTCGATGGGCTCTCCGTACTCGAGAAGCATGCGACGCACTTCCTCGTACGTAGGCTTCACGCCTGACACGTACATGAACAGGATGCGCTTAGTCGGAATGTTCATCAGCTGACGGAAGTTAGCCAGGGATACTTTGCTTGTCCATTTGGGGAGTGTCTCAACTGCTCCGTGCATTGCTTTGTTTAGGACATCGAAGTTGCTGGAGTAGACATCTCCACCAACGACGACCTTAGGTGGATCAACCTGCATGAGGTCAAAGGGTTCGATGTCCTCGAACTTGTAGTCGAGTACGGAACCTTCGTGATGAATGAACTCACCAGGTGCATTGAGGAACGGGAGGTTGTTCTCTCGCGCTCGCAGGAACCGAGCGTACAGCTGTTCAACGTTTGCATACCATTGAGTCATGCGACCCATAAGTGTGCACCGAACGATTGCTGAGGACATTGCGGCTTTGTCAAACATGGTACCTTCGTCGGCTACCCAGTCGATGAAGCCTGCGCTGCGCTCGTCGATGTTCTTCAGGCTACGTGTTTCGAACATGTAGCCTTTGCGGTACCGAATAGCGTCGACGTTAGTCTTCATCTCCTTGGCCGCGAACACGCCTTCTACGACTGCACGACTATAGAACTGTGTGTCCCAAGACTCAATGAGTCGATCAGGTCCAGCCATCGAGAAGATGTCACGGCCACTACCGGCGAAGGGAACACAGATGGTCCTTGCGTCACCAACACTCTGTGCTACCCACTGCGTTGCCTCTTGAGTTGATGCGCCGATGAATCCTGTGCGATACATTACTTGGCCTCCGTGTTGCGTGCAGCGATCGCTTCGCGCCAGTACTCGCTGTCCGCATATACGGTCTCGTCCTCTTGGTATCGAATGTACTTCTCGCTCAGACGAGCTTGGGCCTCATCGATAGCCTCGAGACGTTCAACACACGTTCCACAACGCCCGCAGTGGTATTCACCGCCCTTATAGCAGGACCAGGTGTCATGCAGAGGCACATCGAGCAACAGCGCGCGCTCAGCAATGTCTGCCTTGGACTTGTTCAGGAAGGGTGCGTAGATGGTTCCGATCTCTTCAGTTGAGTCCACCAGCATGTTCAGGTTGCGTGCTGCGGTCTCGTACTCGACTTGGCGGTCACCCGCGATGTGATACCCTGGAGTGGTTCGCATCGTTGCTGGATTGAGAACGTGGAACCCGTCGTTGGCCGTCAGAATAGCCTGTTCCATGAGGCTGATGAACGGTGGTCGGCAATCGGGGTACACGAAGTGATCACCTGCATGAACTCCGATACCGATGGTGTCCGCCTTCTCGTTGACAGCGATCGCAGCGGCGATAGATACCATGATCATGTTGCGGTTCGGTACGACCGTCGCGCTCATGTTCTCTTCGGCGTAGTGTCCCTCAGGCACGTCGATGATATCGTTGCCCGAGGTCAGTGCTGAGTTGCTGATGAGGGGCGTGAGTCCACTCAGGTCGATGACATCGTGCTTCAACTGCAACCTGCGCGCCGTGTACTTGGCGTACTCCAGTTCCTTCTTGTGTCGCTGACCGTAGTTAAAGGAAATCATATGAGGAACAAGTCCTCTCTGAAGCATGTCGTACACAAGCGTCGTACTGTCGAGGCCACCGCTGACGATGGCTACTGAATCGCTCATTTCCTCTCCTATGCTAGAGCGTTGTATACAGTGCCCTTACCTGCTGCTGTACGTTCGATCAACCCACGTTGCTCAAGGGTAGTGAATACAGCATCAGCCTCACGAGCACTGAGATGGTAGTTGCGCATAAGGGTGGAGCGGTTGATACCTGGGTTGCGTCTGATGTTGTTCAGGATGGTGGTCATCTGGTTCTCTGTCGCCGATTGACCAATACCGTTGACAACATCGATGGCGTATCCCATCCATCCCTTTGCGTACTTAATACCAAGGAGGACATCGTCAAGAGTGATCAAGACGCTTTCCTCTCTAGATCTTACCGTGGCAAGCAACAACATCGCCTTCAATGCGGACTTAGTTAAGCGGTCATACAAAGGCGTCATGAGATCTGAACGTTCGCTCTTCAATCCGAGTTCCAGCATTTGTGACTCGAACTGGCCGAAGCGTGTCCATGCCTCAGGCGTAAGTGATGCTTCCCAATGCTTCCTACGTTCCAATCGCATCCCACCAGCAATGTACTCTTCTGTGCGGGTATAGAAGTCACGCAGGTCGATCAAGTACTGAGTTAGACGATCCCGTTCGCTAGTATCCAATTGAGTTGGTGGGCCCAAGGGTCGGACCTTGGAAGCGTCTGACTCAGCAGTAAGAAACAGAAATCGAGGGATGAACCCTGAACTAACATGATCGAACTTGAGCAGTTGTTGCACTCGTGTCTTGATGCCACCTGCAAAGATGATGAGATTCGGGTCCCTGACTTCAATGACTTCCTTCCTGAGCAATCGCTTCTGCAACTTACCATCGTACAGTTTGGTAAGCACTTCAGCCATGCCAGCGTAGTAGTCCTTCTTGGTCATCTGTTCGATAAGACCGCTGAATTCATCTCGCAAGAAGATCGAAGGCTTGCCTGGTCTTGTTGATAGGCCCTGCATAAGACCTTCAATGGAACCGTCCGTTGCCATGATCACTTCGGAGTCCACGTCGGCTAACATGTCGATGGCTATATCCATAGCTGTCGACTTACGAGTCAACGTCGTATCTGCCAGGATCATAAACCACAAGTTAGGCTTAATCCGGCCAAAGCTAGTAGGCAAAGACACGCTCCCACCGAGCAGAGCGCTAAGTACAATGAAGGCGCCTCCTTGATGATACTGGACAGCTGCATCACCCAACGAACTGGCCCAGTCAATATATTCCTCAACAAACGTACGAACGTTCTCGACGCGTTCCGCTTCATCTCGACTGAGCAACTCTTTCGTGTCAGGTTTTGAAACTGTTGTTAGTTTGGTCATGTTTTCGTTATGCCGCCCGTATGCACGGCAAACGTCTTCCCAGAGGTACCGCGGGTCAAGTCCGTTGCGCCTGAACTTGTTACAAGCAGCATCTCCACATACTACGAACACTTCTTCCTTGGACATTCCTGCTTCAAAGCAGTCCATCTCAAGTTGGAACAGTGCTTTGGACCAATCACCCTGTGGAGTATCGGCGTGCAGGGCCCAGTCCATTTGCTTGAGGCGGTGCCTATGCTTCTCCATGATTGCCAGCCCAGGTCCTACTGGCAATGCGGTTGGCATTGGAATCCGCTCATAATCTGACATCGTTACCGGTGGCAGACTTAGCATATCATCTTCGCGGTATACACCACGACTTGCGCCGTCCCCAATAATACGAACCACCACAGGGCCTTTATCATAATCCCTGTACTTGTGATTCGTTGTTCCTGGGATACGAAGTAGCTGAGTCAGATCCCAACCAGATCGGTCGGCTCCCTGACTGGCGTACTGGTAAGCAAGGCGCTTGCTATATTCTGCGGCCTTCGCCGGTTCCATTAAATCATCTAGGACCCAGAGGGCTTGAAACCTACCAGGGGAAGATTCAGTGACTAGCGAGGGGCGCAGTTCAAGAACATCTGGAGGACACTCATCAAGGTCTGCCCAAATGCTAGGGCACGCCCTGACAAATTCCTTTCGACGCACCTTCTCCGAAAACACTTGAGGGCAAAAATATGCATCGACAGGAGCACCAACAAGGCCGTCTGTGAAGTCGACCATCTGATTGAATTGTTCTGGCAGCGTAAACCAATGTTCTTCTAATCCGCCTTTGCCACGACGGAGTAGTGCAATACAGGCATATCCCTCTGCGCGAGCAAATGCAAAGCGGAAGTAGCCTGCACGTTCAGACTGTGAAATGTGTCTCACCTCCTTTCCCACGGCTAAAAAAGAAAGGGGGTGACAGGCCCCGCCGCGACCTGATTGGTCAAGCTTTGGGGCCTGTCACGTTAGGGGGTGTTTACGGAGCCAGCGGGTCCGCGTTGCTCGAGAGAGCCTTGGCCGAGTTCAGAGGGAAGTAACCCTTGACCTCAGGCCGAGCGTCGTAGGTCTTCCCGTCAACCTCACGGGCCGGCTGGATACGAACACGTGCCATGAACTTCTGGCCGAGCAGATCCGGGATCTTCGGAACGACGAAGTCGCCCTGGTTGATGTCGACGCCCAGAGCCTTCATCAGGTTGCTCAACGAGTACAGTGCGGGGGAGAAGAGCATCACGTTGTCGAATAGCTTCCGACCGACGTGCGTCTTGTTCTCCGGTTGAACGGTGTACTCCAGGTTGTAGTACGGCTTGCCCGGGTTCTTTGCCCCGGGACCGCACTTCTTCACCTTGCCGTCGGTGATAGCCACGATGTACTTGCCCGCAGGAAGGTCGTCGAACGAAGTAGACTCCGCCTCCTCCTTGCTGAAGTTGACGCGGATCTCACCGAAGTCCTCGTCATCGCCTTCACCATCAGTTGCCCAGGTCTCGCCCTCAGGCAGAAGCGAGGTACCGGTGTCGCTAAACTCGACAGGCGCAATAGCAGTGGTGGTACCAGTCTCGTCGTCAAACGTTGGCTCAGTCACTTTTTGATTTCTCCAGTCATCGTGTTGTAAAGGTGAGTCATTGTACAGGTTTGGACAATCGCGTCAAGCTTGTCAGTACGATCTTTAGCCGTGATACGTTCTGTTGCGGAACTCATAAGCAGACGCAGTTCCTTCTTTTCCTTGGTCTCCGGGTTCACCACCTCCTTCGAATACATATAAAGGACGACATCGAAGAAGCCGGCGATCTGCCGAGCAAGCTTTCCAGGAAGGTCTGGTGCCTTCTTGGTGATGCCTGTCTTTTCATCCTTGTCATCCTTTACGTGACAGGTCATGAAGAAGTTCAACGGGAGGTCACGATACTTCCGAACGACACGCCGTACCTGCTCCTGAGTGATACCCCATTCGCGCATACTCGGTACGTCCGGATCGCGTGCCTCACCCTTCTCCGCCGCCTTAATGACGACGTCCCTCATGATTGCTGCCATGCTATACTTCTGGGCTTCAGTACCAGTATCGATAGATACAGTCTGGAACCCATGACTTGCATCAGCATGAAGGTCTCTGTGTACAGCCTCTAGCTGAGCGAAGTTTGTAATGCGCAGTCGCTCGACGTTGGGGTACACGTCCTTGACAGACAGAGCACCACCGTCGACATCGAGGATCAGAACTTTTCGCATTTGCGGAACAGCATCAGCTGAACCGATAAGCCGCGTCTTACCGACACCTGGTTCACCGTAGATAAGGGCATTAACATGCGGTGACATCTCTGAGACCTTACCCAGAGGAAGTCCACCCAGGCTACGTGGAGTCAAACGGCTAGGAGCAACACCTTGCGTGACAGTCATTTTACCCTCGCGTCGGCTTGTCTGTAGTAGACTCGGCATCCTCGTAATAAAGACGTGTGCGCTTCTCAAAGAGTGACTCGAGGGTAAACATTACGTCCTCGCCTCGGTTAGTTCCAAGGCATGGCTCTCTGAAGGCACAGTAATTACAACCAAACCTACCAGGACTAGGATAGACCCGCAAATTAGGATCAGTCATGTCCAAGGCTTCAAGAGCGATGTTCATACCAGCCTGACGGAGCTCTTCGGTGTTCCGATGAATGACGTGTCGCTTGAAGAGGCCGTTGGAGTTTTCCTTCAGATGCTCCAGGTACTGATCGTATAGGCCTGCGGCGTAGGCACCGGGGTCATTCTCTTGAACAGTCGTCAGGTACGTCTGGTAGTCAACGTCATTGGATTTGTTTTGGCTGTACATACAACCCTTCCAGACCCGCTTCAACGGCTCTGGCTCACCAGGGTTTGACTTCTTGATCTGGTGATAGATGAAACCTGCAACGTCAATCCCAAGGAGCCACAGGGCCCAGCAGTAGGATGTGATCTGGTCATCGAGCCAGAGGTAGTCATCAGAGGCTCCGGCTTCGCCAGTGGACAAGCGAGCGGCAGTCTTCCAGTCGACAATCCAGATGCGACCGAAACGATCTTGGAACAGACAATCGATTCGACCACCGTACGTGACTGGCAGTCCTTGCCACATCTTCCAGTGCTGACCGCCGTAGTTGGCGTCGACGATTTTGATGGAGAAGTCGTTAGGTACGTTGTCTGCTCGGTCTCGCTCAGCCTGTTCTTGTTGAGGCTTGACCCAAGTAACCCACTTCGTCCAGCAACGGATGCACTTGCACCAGATGTCGTTGCCGTCAGGATCCTTGATCGGGACTTCGAAAGGGACTTCAACCCCAACCGGACGATACTCGGCATCGATTTCGTAGGACGTCTTGAACATGTTGCGTAGCATTGCTTGGCCAAGTTCAACACGCTCTGCGTAATCCTCTTCGACTTCCGGATCTAGTTGGGCATTTGGGTCGCCTGTGTCACGTCGGAGATGTCCCAGGAATTCCCTTTGCTGGCGCTCACACTCACGCCGGAAAACGACAAGCGTCTCCACTTCGCGGCTCTGGTCGTCGACACCCCAGCTGTCGGGGTCGAACCAGTGTTCCATGGCCTTGTGGAATGCGATTCCGAACTCTAGGGGTTTTGCCGTAGTCGTTGGGTAGTACAGATCACGATAGACCCAACGCCAACGTCTACGACAAGCTCGGAAGCTCAAACGCTCTGAAACGTGAATGCTGTGTACTAGTTTTACGTCGATGTAGTCGTCAACAGTTTTAAGCGCTGCCATCTCACCTCCTTTTGTACTTTAATTATACTCTGGGTCACAGTAGGTCTCAAGTGGTCAAAGATGTTGAAAGAGGGGTCAAAATTGCGAATTAAGCCCTGTGGAGATCCGCGTGTCAGGGGCCCGGTCAGGCACCCTTGCAATGTGCAGAACTTTCACCGCCTCAAGAGGTTTCGCGCATGCTGTGCAGACAGTGTTACAACCTACCGCATAGTAGGGGAAGTCGTATATGACGTAGTGTTTGCATGATAGCAATGCTGCAAGTCTCATTAGTGTTTCGCAATCTCTCGCATGCAAGCTTTGCAGAACTTACGAATACGTAGCTCGTTCCACGTTTTACGATTGCATTCCTTAGTATAGGTCATTCCGCAAAACGACGTTGCTATGCCATTTATGGTACTGATTACGATGTGTTCCAAACCGTTGCCGTGTTTCTTCATGATCACTGGGAAGGGGGAGCCAGTCAAGTCTTTTACGACCTGACTGGCTCTTTCCCAGTTAACGCGGGCCGAGCCCACGTGCCATCAGATAGAAGGGCTTCTCTGCAGGTGGAGTCCCTTCCGGGTCAAGCAGATTCTTCGGCTCGTGGAATCCACTTAGGGCGAGGTTGCATTTAGGACAGACGCGCCATCCGTACTTGGCTCCCTTGGATGCTGCTGCGCGTTGGTCTTGATCAGGGCATTCACAGAACTTGGTCGGCTTTCCGAAGAGGCCAACGGTTCGTGCTTGAATTTCTACGACGGTGTACTCGCGGGCCTCCGGACCGTTAGGTACGGTTACGAAGGACTTGCCCGCTTTCATCGACTCCATGAATGCTTCGGCTTTGTCATTGTCGTCGATCTCGATGAGAAGGTATCTAGCCACGTTTCTTCCACACCTCCGTTATGCTCGCGGGTCGTCCTGTTCCCCGCCGAACCCGTTCGGACTCCATCCGCGCTCGGCTCGGTACGCGTCGATGTCCGCGACCAGCCGGCGCAGGTTTTCCGGGTCCACTCCGGTCATCCTTGCCTGGACGACGTCGGCGTACATCTCCACCACGTCGCGTGAATCGAACAGCAGCTTCGACAGGCGTGCGCTCTCACTCATCTGCATAACTCCAATTCTCGATGAGAAGGTATCTAGCTACGTTTCTTCCATACCTCCTTAATGGTCTTCACGTACGCACTTGGACGGAACGACAGACTGTAGTTCCACCATTTTGGATCCTCCCCAGGTAACAGGTTGTTAGGCGTCTGCGGAACGAACTTAGCTCTGTTACATGTCACGCAGACGTTCCAACCGAATTTCGCTCCCCGCTTGCTTCGTGCGTTCAGTCCATAGCTTTCAGGACATTCGCAGAAGTTCGTGGGCTTTCCGAAAAGGCCGACGACGGTAATAGTTCCTCCGTCACTGAAGGCTTGGTACTCGTGTACGAACCTTTCTGCCTCTTCATTGTCCTCACAGGACAGTAGGATGAACCTTGCCATCACTCCTCCCATAGTGCTCGTGCATGCTAAGGTCATTTTCGTCACAGACGGCGTACTTGTCCTTGGGGTGGAAGTGAATGATGCTCTGTTCCGCATTCTTGTTGTGAATGCCTTTACCCCGGGCACGGTTATTAGCGTCCGAACGAATTACCGAGATGTCAAGCTTCTCGGGGTCGTAGTAGTAATGGTGCAATTTACAAGCCTCTCAACAGGAAGACTAGGAAGAATACGAATACCAGGAGGGTCTGAATACTCACCATGGTAAGGATAGCGAGTAGGATTTTGTTGGGAGAGTCAGTCTCCGACACCGTCAGTTCTTGCTCCGGGGGTGGTACGTACGTTGAGTCTAAGCTCGGAGGGAACTTATGGACTTCCGACGTGGGGTTGAACTTGATGTCTTCGTTGAAGAATTTGTACTCACGCCCACGAGGTTGCGGAATTTCAGGATCCTCCCACCGTGCTGATTCCATGTTATTCCTCCTTCATGTTATCAAATTCTCCGCGCTTCACTGCTGCGACGAACTCTTCCCATGAGGCATAGGGAATGGGGATCATTCCCGGCTCACTTGACTCCCAGAGCTTGACAGCATCGAGGTCCTTGCTGTAGACACCTCTGACGCAGTTCGACGATGCGCACTGCAATGACGTACGCTCCTTGTTCATTACTCTTCCTCCTTGGTCTGTTGACGACCAGCTCCTAGGCCGTCTTTGATAATGGTAAGAACTACTTGCATTGCTTCAGCACGTGTGAATCCGGCCTTCATGTACGAAGTCAGGATCTCGTGCTGCATGACAGCCATCTCAAAATAGACACCGAACACTAGCTCGTTCGTGCTCTCTGGGTCTCGTCGTTGCCTGCTCATGGCGTGATGTCCAAGGCTACGATTAGTTCTTCTCCCCATGAAGCAATGCTCAAGTCTACTTCATCGAGATCCATGCCTAATTCACCTATAGCAGATGCGAGTGACCCCAGGTTGGTGAAGTTAGTGGGGGTACCCGTATCATCTAGGACGCGCCAGGTGATTTGTTCTCGATCCCGTGCTAGTTCTTTCAGGATCACTAGATGTATGCTCCTTCCGGCTTGGTCTTAGCGTCCTTGTCACCAAGTAGCTTCTTGATGAACTGCCAATTCTTTTCGATCTTCTGAAGTCGTCCTGCATCGATAGTACCGCGTGCTACGATGTCGATGACCTGAACGGCACTCTTTTGACCGATACGGTGAAGCCTGTCTTCCGCCTGTCGATTAATAGCCGGAGACCAGGAACGATCCAGAAAGATGACCGTCGAGGCGGCTGTGAGAGTAATGCCAACACCCCCAGCTTGGATCGTACCTGCGAACACCTGAAGCTCACCGTTTTGGAAGGCTTCGACCATTCGACCACGATCCGCCTGTTCAGTATCGCCAGTGAGAATCCCGTGCGAAATGTTCTTAGCCTTGAGTCTGGCTGCGAGTAGGTTGATGACTTGTTTTGACTGGCTGAAGATGACGAACTGCTTCTCTGGATTGTCACGGAGAATCTCCATCGCAGCATCGAGTTTAGAACTCGGTTCAATAAGGGTGACGCGTTCCTTATCAATAAGCACGAACTCCCCCGTATCAGGGTCGCGCTTCTTAACCTGGATCATATCGATCTTAGCGTATGCACAAGCTAATTGTTGCAACCGAACTAGCTTGGCAATAGCCATAGGTGCTGCAAGTGGTTGATCTTCATTCGCGCCGACCCAGGCGAGCATGGCGTCTCGCATCTGAAGGTACACTTTTCGCTGTTGCGGATCGAGATCCACGTTGACCTGTGTGTAGTATTTCTCAGGCAGGTCTTTTAGGACTTCTTCCTTAAGGCGCCGGATGTAGTACGGTCTGATCTCATTGAGCAGGGTATTTTCATCTGCAATACCGATGATGACCTTGAAATTGTTCTTATGTTCTTTACCGCATATGAATCCGTTTACCACTGCCTTGCAGTAGTCACCCTTACTATGTTGCACGTAGATGACATGATGATTAAAGAAGCGGTGGAATGAAGTGAACACACGCGGCTTCGACCAGTTTAAAAGTGACCAGAATTGCTCAGGCCTTGTAAGACACGGTGTACCAGTAAGTTCTGTCAGGTACGTACGTTTCAGTTTCTTACTACGGATAGTTACCTGCGCTGCACGGTTTGCTACACGATGTGCCTCGTCGGCGATGATATGAAACCAGTTGAACTTAGCCAGTTCAGGCAGGAGACGTACGACATCCCAGTGCAGAATGTAGACGTCGTACGTCCCTGCCGTCACTGCCTTCAGGAATGCTTCCCTATTCTTTCGGTCGAGAACGAAAGTACTTAGCTCTGGCTGCCCGCGATTGAAGTGGTCTTCCCAAGAGGACACAACGCTCATGGGCGCGATCACTAGCGTACGCAGCTTCACACCAGGATACTTCTTGCGTCGAGCTTGATCCAGTGCGATGCCTTCGATCGTCTTGCCGAGACCCATATCATCGCCGATGATTACGTCAGGCTGATCGACAAGCAGATCAACGCATTCCTGTTGGAATGGCAGCAGAGTGAAGCTCATAGGTCAGGCTTTTCCTTTCAGGTTATACGTACCTTCGCGCATGGCAGCGAAGACCTTACCGGGGATTCTCCAATGGCCACCTAGTGTCTTGATGGCCTCGGGGATCAATCCTTCCTTGCACCACCGAGTGACTGTTCGAGGATCGGCGCGTAGAGCTTTGCCTACCTCAACGGTAGTATGCATGCTGTCCACTTCGGTTACAAGCGAAGAGCGTTGGAATTCGTCTTTTTCCACGTCAGTCACGCGGTTCGATCTGGTATAGCCGAACATTGATGAGTGGAAGCTCGACACGAGGAACATCGTGTCCGATGATCAGAACGTTTCGATGAGGTGCAACGTGCCAACCCTCTTCCGGAACGAACACGTGCGTGGATCCGTCCAAGAACTCCACACGGATCTGAACCGGGCATCGCGCCACGCCGTTCATCGCCATGGGCACTTCCTGGACTACCTGAACCTGGTCCTCGGCCAGTTCGACCTCTGCGTAGATACTCTCTGGCGTGATCAATTCCTTGGCCTTTGCAGGACCATGCGCACGTGTCTGGTGTATCTTCAAACCACCTTGCGTACCGAAGATACGATCGCACTCAGGGCAAGGGAACTTACTCACGCTCTTCTTCGGTGCTGTTTTCTTCGATGCCGTTTTCGTCGCCATCTTCCTCTTCCTTCGTGGTGAACTCGAAAATCTCATCAGCTTTTTTAACGTCGACAACTTTGCGACCGCAGTTGCAGTATTCGAACTGAAGCTTACCCGTCCTGAGATGGTAGTACACTCGCTGGGGTGCAATACCCCTGAGCTTGCCGTACTCAATCGGGGTAAGCTTAGTCGCTAACGTTGCGCGGTCGTGCAGTTCGTCCTCTTCGACCATCTTTACAAAATCGTCGATTCCGGACATGATTTACTCCTTAGCGGGTGTCCGCCCTGTTCGAACGCCGCGGCTTCGGTGCCAGCGACTTGGCGGTGCTAACGACCTTCTCACGAATCGGACTAGCCGGCGCGAGACGGATGACGTTGTTCGGCGTCACGGCGATGCCGCTGACGAAGAACAGAACCAGGTTCTCCCAGGTGTACGGGAAGCGCCCGACAACCGGTCCCGTCAGGTAGAACTTGTCGGCAACCTTGCCGCCCCAAACGGTGTAGACCTTGTTGTCCACGTCGTAGACCTTGTCGAAGGTGAAGGCGTCGCCGTTCTCGAACGGGTCGCTGCCGTACTCTTCGACCAGCTTGAGCTTGGCCTCGATCTCTGCCGCTTCCTGACGCTTGCGAAGCTCCTCTGCAACCTGTGCGTCGACACTGCTGTACACTTTGTTCCTTCCTTGTTACGTAGTTGAGCGATCTTTTTTACTCTGACGGAAGTGCAGTTGGTTTTTCCTGCCACCCTACGCGACCGGCCTCTTTCCAGAGATCCATTGGCTTTCTTCGTGTGGCCCATCGATGGTCAGCGTATACGTCTTGCCGTCATGCATCTCGATAGTGATACGATCATCTATGGCAAACGTGTTGATGACGCTGGTCACCAGGGACGAGTCCTTTACCCGGTCAGTAATGATGCGTGCTACCTGTCCTGCGCTACTCATTCCGACCTTCCACTTTGTCAGCCATATCGCGCACGCACGCGTTTGAGCATAGGTCAAACCCGAACTTGAATGTGGTGTCGACGCCTTTCGGATGTTGGTTCAGTCGCCACCATCTGACGATGCCTGACCCTGTGACCTTTGTGCCACAGTTGTCGCACGTCAGCGTCGTTACGGTGTGGCTTTCGGAAGCCATTGCGATCCTTTCTAGTGATGTCCGACGTTACCTGTCGAGGCTAACCAGAGCATGAACGCGATCAAGCCGCCCACAATCAGCCAGCTCCACACGCGCTTCATTGCCATCGCTTCCGATCATACGCACGTGCCGCTGTCAGCTGCTCGTCAGTGACAACGAGACCAGCATACTGAGCTGCCAGCATGCGTGACTCCTGGTCGCCAGGTTCGTACTCATTGGTTTTCGCTTCGGCTTGAAGATCTTCCTTGATGGACTCTTCCCACTCCCGCTTCAAGCTACGTACCTGGAAGTGGTTACGCTTGATGGCATCGAGGATCTTTTCCCACTGAGGAACAGTGAAGACGATGTAGTCTTCCAAGATTCCGAGTGAGATAAAGGCAGTACCCGGTTCAAATGGGCCATCACCACTGACGTCATACTGGGCCCATACGGTCTCCGATCCAGGAAGCTTCATTACTCCTTCGCCTCCAGCTCTTCCAGCATCGCATGCTGCTTCTTGTTGAACAGGATTCCGCCTGGACCGGGCTTCAGGGGCACAGTGTCCCAGGTCTCCCGAAGATCGCCGAAGATGTCGTCAATGTTCAACGTGCGCTTTTCGTGTTCCGGCTTACTGAACCTTGCGAGATCACAGATCACCACACGGCCCTTGTTGTCAAGGTCGTTCTCTAGAGCGAAGTGGTGGTCGCCGATAAGGAAGTTCTTCTTCCCCTCGTTACGCAGCTTCCGAACCCTCCGGCTCTTCTGTGTTCGTGTCTTGCTGAACGTTCTCTCCGCGTACGGCTTTCGCTTTGGCACTGACCCTCCTGTGTCCGATTGATCCGCGGTAGTGTGCTCCGTCCTTACCGATAGCGCTGAAGCCTGAAGTGGCTATCTTGCCCCTCTTCCAGGGAATGAATCCGCATTGTTCTTGCTCGATACGAATCCATTCCTCGAATGTGACCTCTTCGCCATTGATCAGGTAGTAGGTCTCGATTGACTTCGGCAAATTGTGTCTCCTTCAAAAATCGCCCTGTGGTCTCTATGCGAGTCTTTCCCATTGGTCTATCTGCGAGTCTAACACCTTTGTCCATCGAGGCTTATGAGATACCCGTAGACGATTGATTCAGTTGTTAGACCAAGCTTAGAACCTGTTAGACTCACCTTAGACTTTGAAGCGCTAGCAAGCTAAACTAGCGCTTGCGGTTCCGAATTTCACCGCCGTGCAGCGATGCTTCTTGGACCGCCAAAGCGTTCTGGCGAACCTGTTCAACGAGCGCAGCATCGACAGGAGCAGTGAACTGCTTCGGTCGCTTTTCGTCAGGGTCAGGAACTGTTCCGTCCGGATTCACTTGGACTGCCCAAGTGGTCCTGAACCAGCGGCATCGCGAGTTCATGCACATGAACAGAATCAATTTCGCGCCTCGAGTCACACCAGAACCCTTCTCAAGGTTCTTGCTTCCAGACTCAGCACCAGTCAACCCACATTGTGGGCAGGCTTTGGCTTCCTCAAAGCTACCGTTCGCCATTGACGATCTCATCCCACTTTCCGTCTTTGGTGTCTTGCACGAATTGTTTGAAGGTCGACATTGACATAGACAGACAACCTGGACCATAAGTGAGCCAGACGATGTCTACGCCACGTACCTTCTGGATACCGACGTCCATGACGCCACGTGGAGATCCAGGGGCAGCCCACTTGATACGTGTGTTGTTCTCATCCTCTACTAGTGCCATCACTGTGCCGGTTCCACGAGAGCAGACAAATGCGATACAGCATCTGACAGCCTTGAGATCTGGACAGTGATCTTGTCCAGCGCGGAAGCATGTGCACGACTGTTGGTCTGCAACTCCTGGAGAGCTGCGAGGTGCTGTTGTATCTGATCCTCGATAGCAAGGAGGCGATTGTTGAATGCGTTTCCTTGCTGCTTGAGCTGCTCCATGGACCCATCCTTGGGTCGCTTACGGGACTCAGCGGCATGGAAGAGCTCCTCCGTCGGTTCGCGAAGAAGGCGCCACTTA
>Ga0310811_10004001_pt1 | contig 18573 bp, 14 predicted proteins | sample YCmetagenome_FD_207642 | JGI IMG/M metagenome (GOLD analysis project Ga0310811, IMG submission 207642) | Soil microbial communities from experimental microcosm in Duke University, North Carolina, United States - YC | ecosystem: Engineered > Artificial ecosystem > Soil microcosm > Unclassified ...
CAAACAAAGGTGCCTGGGCCAGTGAAGTGCTCCCGCCGGCTGAAAATAAAGCCAGGTCGGGCTTCTGTTTTATCGCATCCTCGGCAGAAACCACCTTATACTGCTTACCCTTGAATGTTACTTCTTTGCCAACACTCTTTTCTGAAGCTACGGGGATCAATTCTGTTACCGGGAAGTTGCGTTCTGCCAGAACTTGCAACATTTTAGTGCCCACCAATCCTGTGGCACCTACTACTGCGACTTTCATCTTTTCTAAATTGTTACTTATATAATAAAATAATTGATTATTGAACCCCAAATATCCGAATTTTTCTATTCTAAATGTGCAATATCGGCTTGGAATTGTTTGAATCTTAATTTAACAAGTAATTGGAGAGCTGATATTTAATTAATTGTAAAAACCATGCTATTAATTTCAAAATTTTCAAATAACTAAAAACTGTCAATTTGGGTTCAGGCAAAAAAATCTACCTTTGCGAATCAATAATTAACTTCATGAGCGAAAAGATTTTAGTGATCGGCGCTAATGGCCAGATTGGGACAGAACTGGTCACCGCATTGCGCGATAAATATGGCGCCGAACAGGTAATCGCATCCGATATTAACAGCCCTACCTATGCTATCCGTCACAGCGGCCCGTTCGAGTTTGTGAACGTGCTGGATAAGGACAACCTACATCACATTTTTACCAAACATCAGCCTACACAGGTGTATTTGCTGGCGGCTATTCTATCTGCCGTAGGCGAACAAAAACCTAAAATGGCCTGGGACCTGAACATGACCGGCCTGATCCAAATACTGGATTATGCTGTAGAGTTTGGCGTAAAAAAGGTATTCTGGCCAAGCTCGATAGCTGTTTTTGGCCCGCATTCGCCACAGGAAAATACACCGCAATATTGTGTGATGGATCCAAATACCGTTTATGGCTTCAGCAAACTGGCGGGTGAACGCTGGTGCGAATATTATCACGAAAAACATGGCTTGGACGTACGTAGTCTGCGTTATCCGGGCCTGATCGGCTGGCGTGCAAATCCAGGTGGTGGCACTACGGATTACGCGGTTCATATATTTCATGAGGCATTAAAAAAAGGCAGCTATCAAAGCTTTTTATCAGCTAACACAGCTTTACCCATGATGTATATGGATGACGCCATTCGAGCTACCATCACATTAATGGATGCACCTGCTGAGCAGGTGACTATACGCTCATCCTACAATCTTGCAGGTATCAGCTTCACTCCCACCCAATTGGCTGAAGAGATCAAGAAATTTATGCCGGATTTTGAGATCAGCTATGCTGAAAGTGATCCTCGGCAAGCTATTGCCGACAGTTGGCCAAAATCAATTGATGACAGCTACGCACAAAAAGACTGGGGCTGGAAATTGGAATATGATCTGAAAGCGATGACAGAGGATATGCTGAAGAACTTGAAGAGCGTCATATTAGCTTAGAGGTGCTTTCGTTCAACTAAGCAAATTGCATATTCTACTCACCCGGTCATTGCTTCGCTCGACCACCCTCTCTCCGCTTCGCGCAAAGAGGGGATTTATATTTTCTTTTCACCCTCTTTATGGCTTGCCATAGAGAGGGTCGAACAGCGTAGCGCATTCGGGTGAGTCCACTCTGCGAATCATTAAACACCTCAACTCATTAAAACAAAATAGCTATATTTACCGCCTCTTTTAACACAGAGGGTTTGGATAAATTTACCCCCATTATCCATGAACCATTAACTACGAACTAAAAGAAAAATGGGAAGAGCATTTGAATTCCGTAAAGAAAGAAAGCTAAAGCGCTGGTCGAAGATGGCGGTACAGTTTACACGCCTCGGTAAGGAAATTGTAATGGCTGTTAAAGCCGGTGGCGGCGACCCAAACACCAATTCACGTCTGCGTACTGCCGTGCAAAATGCCAAAGCAGTAAACATGCCGAAAGACCGTGTGGAAGCTGCTATAAAAAGAGCCACAAGCCGCGACGAAAAAGATTACGAAGAAATTGTTTACGAAGGATATGCGCCGCATGGCGTAGCAATTCTTGTTGAAACTGCTACTGATAATATTAACCGTACCGTTGCCAATGTGCGCAGCTACTTTACTAAGGTGGGCGGAACATTGGGTAAAACAGGCTCACTGGATTTTATATTCACCCGTAAATCAGTATTCACCTTTGTTCCTGGCGACCGCGATCTGGAAGAACTGGAATTTGAACTGATCGACGCCGGTTTGGAGGAACTGTTCATAGAAGCTGATGAAGAAGGCAACGATATTGCCGTTATCCATACCGCTTTTGAAGATTTCGGTAAAATGCAAAAGACTCTGGAAGGAATTGGCATTGAAACAAAATCGGCCAAGCTGGAACGTATTCCGCAATCTTTCCACGAAGTAAACGAAGAGCAGGTTGCTGACGTTATGAAATTAATAGATAGACTGGAAGAGGACGATGACGTTCAGGCGGTTTATCATAATATGGCTGAGTGATTTGAAAATGTGATAATTTGAAGATTTGAAAATTATTAAACCTTTGAATTAGAATCATCTTCAAATTTTCAAATCAATTAATTTTCAAATTAAAAAGATGCCCCTTTTCACATCACGCAGGCAGGAGAAGAAAGTTAAAGTGACCTTTAGCAATGGCTTGCTTTTTGTTGAAAAGGAAGATGGTAAGTCGGAGGCTTTTCCGCTGGAATTTTTTCCTAAGTTGATGAATGCTACCGATGAACAGCGTGAGGATTGGACGCAGACGGATAAGGGGATACATTTTAATCAGTTGGATCTGGATGTAGATGTGAAGTATTAACCCCATGTCATTTCGACGAACTTGCGATGGGCTGAGCATAAGCGTGAGGAGAAAACTTATACAAGCGACTTAGGCGCAGATGTATGGTGCAAAAGATTTTTCGCTCGCGGAGGCGGGACACGGGCCGCTCAAGAGAATAGTTTCTCTTCGCCCCAAATCAATACCCTCGCCGCTCATCGAAATGACATAATAGTTTATAAAATGACTTTCGAAGAATTTTTTAAGAAGAAAAAGATCAGCCTGGTTGCTCTTGAAGCGGGTGAACCGGGACTTTTTTCAGAATTTAGAATTCACTTCGAAAAAATGGGCGAAAAAAGTTTCGACCATACCAAAAAATATTGGTTCAATAAATTAAGATTGCGCTTTCCTGCACCACCGGAACCTAAGGTAGAAAAGGTTATTATTGAAAACCCCTTAGCTGAGCAAACCATTACCGAAACTTTAACGGAGAAACCTGAACAACCAGCTCCTAAAGTTGGGTTCACACCTCGCTTTAAAGCGGGAGCAACTAAACCTGCGGAAACTACACCCGTACCAGAGGCAAAACCTGAAGTCGACAAATCTGAAGAAGCAGAAAAACCTGTTGCACCAGTTGGCTTTAAGCCAAGATTTAAAGCGGGGGTTACAAAACCTGCTGAGCCTGTTGCCAATACAGAACCGACGCCGGAACCTGAAAAACCTGCGGAGGAAGAAAAACCGGCATCAGCGCCTGTTGGTTTTAAACCACGTTTCAAGGCTGGAGTTACAAAGCCTGCCACCGAAGTTGAGCCTACCGAAAAGATAGAAGAACCAGAGAAGCTTGCGGAAACCGAAAAACCTGCATCAGCGCCAGTTGGATTTAAACCGAGATTCAAAGCTGGTATTACAAAACCTGCCGCACCAGTTGAGCCTATCGAAAAGGCAGAAGAACCCAAACAGGAACCAGAGAAACCTGCGGAGCAGGAAAAATCTGCATCAGCACCTGTTGGTTTTAAACCTAGGTTTAAGGCGGGAGTTACTAAACCTGCTAATACATCTTCAGAACAAAAAGACGAGCAAAAAGAATAAGAATAATCAGAGCGTTGTCAGTCTGAGGCTCTCGAAGACTATGTGAGCAGGCCATTACAGACAGTCTTTCCAATAGCGACAATCATAGTAATCTTTTAATCAAGTAAATCATGGTTCCGACAATATGGCGAAGAGGCCTTTGCGCACCATACTTCGACTGAGCTCAGCATGACACCTTTTTCTTGGCTACTTCTTATGCGCAAACAACCACGGGATCAACTGCGGTTCTTTAAACGCATCATCCCAGCTATTATGGTCATCATTAGGGTAAACGGTGAACTTCGGGTCGCCCCCTTCGGCTTTGATGGCTGCTACCATAATAGATGAGTGATCGAAAGGCACTACGCTATCTTTTTGTCCGTGGAATAGCCACATCGGAACTTTCTTGGCGTAGACCTTCGCATTCAGCGTATTATCACCACCGCAAATGGAGAATGCCGCGGCGAACCATTCAGGTTTACGACGCAATAATTCAAATGTGCCCATACCCCCCATTGAGAGTCCTCCTACGTAGATGCGATGCTTGTCGACAAAAGGTTTATCGAGCCATTGGTCTATCAATCCTAATAATCCTGTCATAGCCGTAGTGGGGTCACCGCCCTGAACGAAGGTCCAGGTTAATTTTCCTGAGGCATCGTTTCCCATCTTTACGTTGCTCCAGAAACTATTGGCAGGGCATTGCGGGAAGATCACTATCGCCGGGTACTTTGCGCGGATGGTATCGTTCAAAAAAAGCTGTGTGCCATACTTTAATTGAGACTCGTTATTGTTGCCGCGCTCACCTGCTCCGTGCAACACGATGATCATCGCATACTTTTTGGTAGGATCAAAATTTTGCGGGAATATAAAACGATAAGGAATCGTGTCGCTTTTATTAATATAACTACCGCGATCAAATCTTGAAGCGTCAGTCGTTTGTGCAAAAACAGGAAATGCCAGGCAAAGGCCCAGCATTCCGGTTAAAAATATTTTCAATGATTTCATAAATGTTAAAATACAATATCGGCGTAAATTAACATCTTTTCTTCAAAACTCACTCTGTGACTCTTTGTGAAAATCTCGGTGAACTTTGTGGTTTAGATATTTTACCACAGAGGTCACCAAGGTAAGGCACAGAGATCACAGAGGACCCGGTTAATTAATTCTTCGCAAATGCAGGGCTTTGGAAACCAATTTTCTTTAATCCATGCTGCACTTCGGGGCAACTCATGAATAATTTCCAAAGCAAACCACTGCGGTAATTCTCGATCATTACTACCTCTGGCCCCTGGTCAATTGCCAGATAGGATTTTGCATACCAGTTATGCGATTCGCTGAAAGCATCTACAAAACCATATTCACCCCAAATTTTATCGCCCAGGTCATAGTAGAAATGGCGTAATGCCTTCATCGAATATTCAGGTGTATATGGGAATGCTGATAAAGCTGCAGTAGGACTAATCACGCCAAGGTCATTTGTTGGTGAATGAGCATTATAGCCCTCGTAATTATCGCTGGCAGTCAGTCCCCAGCAATCTTCGCCATAACCTTTGTAATGCTTTGGATTATCGACGCAGTAAGCATGATTGATAAGCGTATGATTTTTATTCTGTTCCCAATAATCGGCGTATTGATCTTTTAGGCCGCGGGGATCAAGCCCCATAAATGAATAGTGAGAAAAGAACAAAGGGCCACCATAATCAAACCCTAAAGGCAGCTTGAAACCATAAAACGTTTTACCGTTTTTAAAGAAGTCACTCTGTGCCCATCCTCTGTCATATATCTCAGCTTTTACCGGGTAACGTTCGGCCGATTCAGCCAGAATATAAGCGATCAGGCATTCATTAAAGCCACGGATAGGGAAATTCATCACCCAACCATTGTTAGGCGACCAGTGCCAGTATAAATTGTCTCTTCCATCTTGCGTGTACCAGCTCCATTCCATTTCGCCCCACATCCAATTGATCACATCTCTTATATGTTGCTCTTTTGAATTGTTCCCCGTAAAATATTGGCGAGCACAAAGCAGTCCTTCAAACAAATAGGCGGTTTCGACAATATCGCCGCCATCATCCTTACGGCCGAAGCGGATCACTTTACCCGTTTCCCCATTCATCCAATGTGGGAAAGCGCCGTGAAACTCGTCGGCCTTATTTAGAAAATTTACGATTTTCAGCATTCTGTCAACCGCCTGCTCATGGGTAATAAATTTACGGTAATCGGCTACTATTAAAGCCATGATACCAAAGCCAGAGCCGCCGGTGGTTACTACTTCATCACCATAATCAAATGAAGTGTTGCTGCGCTCGCGCGCCAGGCCGCTTACCGGGTGACCGAAGTCCCAGAAGTAACGGAACGTCTGTTTCTGCACCACATCAAGCAATGCGCTATCTGACAATCCTTTTATAATACCGACGGGCTTTATGCCTTCGTCAGCTTTTTTTGATTTATTTTGAGAGAAGCCCAATAAGGTAACTGAGCTTAATACAATTGCGATAAAAAAAGATTTCATCTGCTATTAGTTTTTAGTTTTATAAGTTCGGACTTTGAAAGCCGAGATTTTTCATGCCGGTTTTTACTTCGGGGCAGCTCATAAATAAACTCCAGAGCAAGCCGCTGCGATAGTTTTCTATCATATCGATTATCGGCCCCTGGTCTATGGCTAATGTTGAATTGGCGAACCAAACATCATTTAAATTGAAAGCGTCATAAAAGCCATACTGACCCCACATTTTATCCCCCAGTTTGTAATAAAAATACCGTAAGGCGGCCATAGACTGTGTCGGCGTATAAGGCAACGATGATATAGCCGCAGTTGGCGCAATCACCCCGACATCATTTGTTGGCGAACTGGCGGTATAACCATTTTCTATATCGCTTGCAGTAAGTCCCCAGCAATTAGCACTGTAACCGCTGTTGCCCTGTGGGTTGGCAACGCAATAGTTATAATTGATCATAGCGTGCGCTTTATTCTGCACATCATAGCTTGCGTAGGCATCGGTCAATCCATTGGGATTGATACCCAGGAATGAATAATGAGCAAAGAACAACGGACCACCTTCAGCCGGGCCCAAAGGCAACTTGACACCGAAATAGGTATTACCATTCTTCATGGCGCCGTTAATTGCCCAGCCATTATCATAAACTGCTTTGGTTATCGGGTGCGTGGTTGATGCCGCTGCCATCACATAAGTTATCAGCGCTTCATCCCAGCCATTCACCTGCATATTGGTGGACCATGCATAATTAGGGCTCCAATGCCAGTAAAGGGTATTTTGCCCGTTCTGTGTGAACCAATCCCATTCTACCGCATTCCACAAAGTATTGATATCATTCCGCAAAGTCGTTTCAGGCACACCGGAATCATTGAAGTACTGCCGTGCGGTTAGTAAGCCCTGCATCAGATACGATGTTTCAACCAAATCGGCACCATTATCTTGCTGACTAAATGGAACAACAACACCTGTCACTCCGTTCATCCAATGCGGAAATGCACCATGAAATGTTTGAGCAGTTTTCAGAAAGCTGACGATCTTTTGCATACGGGTTAACCCATCAGCGTGGGTAATAAATTGCCGGTTGATAGCTGCTACAATAGCCATAATACCAAACCCTGAACCACCTGTAGTTACTACATCGCCTGAAGTATTCCGTTCACGCGCCAAACCACTTGTTGGGTGACCGAAATCCCAGAAATATTTAAAGGTTTGCTTTTGTACCAGATCGAGCAAGGCATCATCTGATATGACGGGGAATTTGTTTGCAGTATCCACAGCCGTTATCAGGTCAACTGAAACCGGCGTTTGCAAACCACCATCAGAAGATGATTTGAGCGAAGTAGAAACAGCGAGCGTATACTGTGTAATGGCCTGCAATACCGATGGCGTTATCACGATAGTACTGTCATGATTATCATAGGCCGTTGTAAAGGCAACTGATGTTCCGCTTTTGCTGTTAAATGTCACACTACTACCGGTTGAAGTATGGCTGATAGCTGCCGAGAAAGATATCCTGATAACAGGTTGGGTATTGACATTTTTATATACCGATGAATTATTAGAAACGCCATTTACTTTCAAACTTGCAAAGCTGAATGAAGAAGGTGTTACCGGAGTTGGTGTTACCTTACCCTGTTTCGAGCAGCCCCAAATTTGTGAAAGTAAAGCCATAGCTATCGAGTAATTTCGAATGCTTCTCATCTTCTCAATTATCCTGTCAGAATTTATAAATCGGCATTAAAAAAGGCTGTAGTCCGCCAAGTTGACGGACGTACAACCTCAACCTAAATCAATCAACTGTTATCTTCCGGCCTTTTCAAGATTATATAAGCCGTCAATCTGGCTTGACGTTAACGGCGTATTGTATACTCTAATCTGGTCTATATCACCATTTACCGGCGCAGCCCAGCCTTGTGCATCTGAGCCTGATGTAAGTGATGGCATAGTCTGGAATTGTAAGGTTCCGAATACCATCGGACCAGCCTTAGACCAATCCAGCGGCGCAAAGCCTTTTACCTCGTTGGTACCCACTGATGCTCCGTTATAATAAACATTTACCAATGAAGTGGTATCGGTATAATGCCCTTTATAAGTTACAGCTATTTGCGTCCATTTATCCCATGGATTTGTAACTGCATAGGCACCTTCCCAGGCGTTCGAACTGCCATTGCCTGGTGCATCAGCCAATGCCGCATTGTTAAATACGTGCACTTTAAGTTGTCCGGTTGTGGCATTTCCTCCATTATCATAAAAAATGTCGAAGTTGCCCCAGAAGTTACTGGTGTGCGATACGCTTACAATGCCCGCAGCGCCCGTATTAATAGGCATTTTAACCCAAACACTGATCGTAAAGTCAGTCAGCGATTTAACGGCATCGGGCGTATTTGCAATAACGTAGCTATTTCCTGTAGCAACCAGGCCTTTGCCTTTGGTACCATCCCCAAATCCGGTACCTGTACCTACCCCAACCACCGAGGATAAGCTGTCTTTCAAATCGCCATTAAATGGCCAATAAGCTACCAGCGCGTCTGGCTGGATATCTTTTGAATTAGCATATCCGTCAAATTTCGGCAGAGGTTTTTTTGGCGCATATGATTTAGCGTCAAAACCTTTCTGGCATGAGGATAGTGCAAAAACTACAGCCATTGTACCGATACCGGCTATAATTATATGTCTAAATGTTTTCATCATTTTTTCTTTTTTAAATTAATAACCGGGGTTTTGAGTCAGGGTACCTGCACTCAGGTCTATCTCATTTTGCGGCAATGGCCAAACTTCATTTTTACCTGCTTTCCATCCTCTTCCACCAAATAAGGCAGCGGCCCTACCCTGGCGGATCACATCGAAATAGCGATCGAACTCCATAGCTAATTCAATGTGGCGTTCGTTCCAGATTGCAGTACGCAAAGCGGTTTGATCGGTAGTTACAACCGGAGGCAAAATTGCGTTGTTTCCAGCTCTTGCTCTTGCACGTACCAGTTCTAACGAAACCAGCGCAGCAGCAGCATTGCCCAACTCATTATTAGCTTCTGCATTCATCAATAACACATCGGCATAACGCAGGCAGATCTTATTCTGCTGGCATCCTTCATTAAAACCAGATACATACAAGCTAAACGGCACGTATGATTTTTGGTTGTACATATTGCTATTGCCTCCTGATGTAGGGATTACGTCGCCTTCCGGAGTAGTTTCGCCCCTGAAAATAATGGTAGCATCACGACGCGGGTCTCCTGTTTCGTAAGCGGCGGCCAGACTTGCACTTGGTACGTTAAAACCCCATCCGCCACCGGTTGAGCCATCTACACCCTGCACCTGTGAATACTGAGAATTAGACGCATCCGGATTGTTAGGGATCAGGTTACATTGGATCTCGAAAATTGATTCAGAATTGTTTTTATTAGTAGTTCTGAACATTTGCTCGTAATTAGGAAATAAGGTGTATCCCAATGCCATAACCTGGTTGGTATAATTCAATACATCATTCCATTTTGCCTTATTTGTTAATGTTTGATACATGGCCACTTTTGCGTGAAGCGCCAGGGCGGCACCTTTGGTGATACGACCAACATCGGCTGCAGCGTATGATTGCGGCAGGACAGATGCCGCGTCGGTCAGGTCAGTTTCTACAGCTGCCCAAACCTGTGCTTTAGGTGTGCGCGGAATGTTATATTCACTTGCGCCTTTAGGAACATGCAAACGCAATGGTACATCGCCAAATGCACGCACCAACCTGAAGTAGCACCATGCCCTGATAAATTTTGCTTCAGCCAGGTAGCGGTTCTTCAAAGAAGCGTCCATGTTAATGTTTGGTACATTATCCAATACCTGGTTGGCAAAATTGATGGTTTTGTATTCACCACCCCAAAAGTCTGAAATTTGTCCTTCGCCGGAGTTCGCCGAAAAATTATGGAAATCATTCATAAAAGTGGCGTCATCCGCGCGGCTGCCTTTGTTCACATCATCCGAGCCCATGCTTTCAACCGCGATAGAGGCGAAGGCGATATTTGACCACTCGTGCAGGTTAGCGTACATGGCGTCAACGGCCTGGGTTGCATCACTCTGCGTTTTCCAGAACTGGGTCGCTGCCTGGTTGCCCGCAGGATTAACATCCAACCAGGACTTTTTACATCCCTGAAATGCAACCATACAAGCAATAAGGCCAAGCCCCAAAGTTCCTTGTAATATTTTCTTATTATTTTTCATCATCGTTCAAATTAAAAAGTAACGTTAACACCTAAGTTATAAGTAGCAAACAGTGGATACACATCCGAATCTATTCCCCTGCCAAGTGCTTCTCCGCCAATTTCAGGAGTGAAGCCTTTGTATCCGAAAATGTTGATCGCATTCTGGGCGTTCGCGTAAATTCTCAGTCTTTGTATACCGTACTTCTTTAATGACAAGCCTGGGAAGGTATATCCCAATTGCGCATTACGAACGCGGAAATATGCACCGCTTTCTACAAAGAATGAATTTGGCTTGGAGTTGTTATTTGCACCCACATTGGTAGACGGATAGGTATTAGATGTACCCGGTCCATGCCAGCGGTGTTCGTAAAAGTCTTGTGTAAAGTTCTCACCGCCAAAACGGTAGCCAATATTGGCATTATAAACATCTACATCTGCTACACCCTGCATATCTAATGCCAGGTCGAATTGTTTATAATTAAACGATGTATTAAATCCGTAGCTGATCTTGGGGTTCGGATTACCGATCACCACACGGTCTTTGCTATCGATTGAACCGTCATGATTGGTATCTTGATAGATAAAGTCGCCGGGTTGAGTATTGGTACCTTTTTGGGGTGATTGATCAACCTGAGCCTGTGTTTGGAAAACCCCGGTTACTTTGTATCCATAAAATTCACCGATTGGTTCGCCTACTACTGTACGGGTAGCCAGGTTACCATTTGCGATACCGGCACCACCTGCATAAATAGGGTTCTTACCGCTCTCAACGCCCAGCACTTTATTGTTGTTGACGCCAATATTACCGCTTAGTGAATAGCCAAAATCGCTGCCAATTTTATCTTTCCAGGTAATTAATATCTCAAAACCCTTGTTTTGAATAGTGGCCTGATTACCTACAAGGTTACCACTGTTGGTACCGATTGAAGCAAGCACAGGTATTGCGAATATGGCATCTTCAGTTTTACGATTGTAAAAATCAGCCTCGAAAGACAACTTATTATGTAAAATCGCTCCCTCTATACCGAAATCCGTCGAATTTGAAATTTCCCAACCCGTCGTTGGAGGAACTATAGTATTAATGCTAGCGCCCTGGTATGCTACCTGGGGGTTACCAAAAATAGCTGTCAAATATGGATCAGCGGCAACTGTTTGAACCGATGGGTTAATAGGTACGCTGGAGTTACCGTTTCTACCCCAGCTTGCGCGAAGCTTCAGGTTATCAAAAACATGCTGATCTTTCATGAATGATTCATTACTGATGACCCAGCCAGCACCCGCTGAAGGGAACCACCCGTAAGCGTTTGGAAAGAACTGTGAAGCGCCGTCATGCCTGATCGAGGCATTCAGCAAGTACCTGTCTTTATACGAATAGCTTAAACGGCCAAATTGAGACAACGCGCGGTTATGTAGCTGATCTCCTGCATTTCTGATACGGGTTACAGTCGTGTCGCCCTGCGGAAAAGAGTCGTACAAATTGCCACTTTTTACGTAAGGGACACCATTTGCATTGGCAACAATCTCATAAGTTCTGTAGTTCTGGGCACTATAACCAAGAAGAGCGGTTAATTTATGATCCTTGTATTGATAATCATACGTAAGAGTATTTTCCCATATCCAGTTTTTTGTCTCCGTATGCTCAATGTTCAAATTAGTTGTCGTTGTTGTCTGCGCAACTGTCGCGGCATATATCGGTGTGAAACCTCTTGCCTCCAATTGGCCAAGGTCGCCGCCAAAGCTGGTTCTGAACTTTAAACCCTTTATTATTTTCAATTCAGCATGCACATCACCTGTAAAGCGATGGTCAACGGTACGGTGATTATTATAATCCAGGGTCACCTCAGGGTTAAAATTGTTCCCGGAGCCTGTACCGTAATCGGTCGGATCTCCGTATTTACCATCGGCATAGTACACCGGCAGAGTTGGCGATGCAGAATAAAGTTGATGAAATATTCCTCCCGGTGCATCTTTTGAATAGCTGTAAACACCGTTTGCATTATAACCAATAGACAATATGCTTATTGGCTTAAATTCATTTGAAAGGTGTACAGTAAAACGCTGGTAATTATTGTTTCTAACCAAACCATCCTGATCAAGATAGCCGAAGGAATAGTCATACGTTGTTTTCTCTGTACCTCCGCTTAGTGATACCTGGTGGCTGGTTGTAAAAGCGTTACGTAGTATCTGGCCATACCAATCTGTACCTTTGCCGAAACTGGCAGGATTGTCAAAAATAGGTGGCTTAACGTCGTCTGGTGCAGCAAAGGTATTACCGTATGCTACTGTCTCGTTAATTGCTTGCGCATACTCGGACGCTGTAGCCATTTTAGGTTGATTTGTTGCAGCCTGGTAGCCAACGTATCCACTATAGTTGATGGTAGGTTTACCTTTTACACCTTTTTTGGTTGTGATGAGTACAACACCGTTTGCTCCTCTTACACCGAAAATTGCAGTGCTTGACGCGTCTTTTAATACGGTGACATTTTCGATATCACTGCTGTTTAAGAAAGTGATATCATCATACCAAACACCGTCGACAACATACAGGGGGGTTACGTTGCCATATACAGTACCTAAACCCCGTATACTGATAACTGGGGCCGAGCCTGGGGTACCATTGTTGATAATGTTTACACCGGCAACTTTACCCTGTAATGCACTTACTGGATTCGGGTCGGGTTGTTTGGATAAATCAGCACCTTTTACCGTCGAAACTGCTCCTGTATTATCAATTTTACGTTGTGTACCGTAACCGATGACTACTACCTGCAGCAGTTCGTTTGATTTTGCCAATAATTTAACATTGATCGTGTTTTGTCCATTTACAGCAACTTCCTGGGTGGCATAGCCGAGATAGCTAAACACCAATGTTCCGTTTGACGGAGCCGCCAGGGAAAATGCGCCATTAACGTCGGTTTGTGTACCGTTCTCTGTTCCCTTCACACTTATGCTTACACCTATCAGGGCCTCGCCTGTGGTTGCATCAGTAACCTTACCCTTTAAGGTAGCATTCTGCGCATAAGCAAATGTGAAAAAAAAGGAACACAACAGTACCAACCCTGAAATAGTAAAGATTCTTTTCATGTGGTTTCTTGAAATTAATTTAGGAATTGATATTAATTGGTTCGAATTAACTACGAATTTCAAGAGATAATACATTTTTAACAAAAAATGGCACTCTACATTAATACATCATTTAAAAAGTAGTTTCTCAAACTGCTTTTTAAAAAACATACAAGTAATTGATAATTAAATGCTTAATATCACAAAAGTGTATATCCAACGTACTACATTTAAGAAGTATGACATACTACATAAGAAGAGGTCTATGAGAGGTAATGATGTAGTGTTAAAGCTCCATGAGAAACTCCACGAGATTTTTGTCATGTTCCAGGTTGAGCTTCTTACGCAGCCTGTAACGCCGGATTTCGACACCGCGTAGAGAAATGTTCAGTAGCGAGGCCATCTCCTTACTGTTCATATTCATGCGCAGATAGGCGCAAAGCTTAAGATCGTTTGGTACAAGATCAGGGTGTTGGGCCTTTAATTTTTTGAAGAAACTTTCATGCGCTTCGTTAAAGCTGCTTTCAAAAAGGTTCCAGTCACGCTCATCGCTCATGCCGTCATCAATTACTTTTTGAATCTTTCTGAGCTGATCTTCTGAAAGCCGTTTACCAGAGCTATCCTTCAGTTGCGTCATCTCGTGACTGATCTTTTGCAGCAGTTCGTTCTTATACACAATATTCATTGCCGAGTTGGCTAATTCACGGCTTTTGCTTGACAGATCGGCCTGCAGTTGTTCATTCCTTACTTTGGCAATGCGTTGCTCGTTTGCGATCGATTCCTGCTTCAGATACTCATCGTGTTCTTTTTTCATCCGCTCCTGGATGTGGTGCTGATGCCGTTGTAATTTTATCCGGTAATACTTTCTTACCAGGAAGTAAGCCAGTATGATCAACAAGATATAGCAAATAACTGCTACACGTCCCGCATACCATGGAGCAAGTACAGTAAAGGTTAAAACGGTTTCAGGCGATACATTCTGCTCATTTATTTTAGCGCGAACCCTGAAATGATAAGTTCCCTGGTCGAGATTGGTGAACTCTTTCTGACTTTGTGTACTCCAGTCGGACCATTGATGTGAGTAGCCCTCCAGGTAATATTGGAACCTTATTTTCTCCTGCCGGTAAAATGGCAGCGAGTAAGATATCCGGATGTTATTCTCAGAATGTGGTATCTCTATTTCACCCTGGTTGCCGTTGTTTGCTATTGTGGTGATCTTATCAGTAATGTTCTCTATCCGCCTGATCAACACATAAGGTAGTTTTAGATCACTCTGCCTTAGGGCATCTTCATCGTTCATGATCACAAAGCCGTCATCAACACTGATCAGGTAAATAGAACTATTGATACGGCTGATGTTCTCATAGTTCTGCACCATACGCCCTTCAAGGATACTGAACCGGTTTGAATCGATGCTCATTTTACCCGGCACAGAAAAGTCAGCCAATGAAACATGCCCGTGGTTAATAAACCAGTATTTTTTGCCCAAAGCAGGTATGATCTTGTTTGACCGTGCAAATAACCCCAGCTTTTTGTTCAGCTCCTGGTATTTTGAGAAGCGGTCGCTGATATCATCATAAACATAAAACCCTGAGTCGGAAGCGAAGACTATCCGGTTGTCCAGGTTGAAAACGTTAATATTAAAGCTACCCGGAAGGCCGTATTGCTTGTCGTAATATTTAACGGAAGTTGCCTTCTTCAAGTCACTGCTTAGGGTCACTTTATAAATCCCTTTATAAGCGTGACTTACCCACAACTGCCCTTTGTTATCCTGCTCCACATAGCGGGACGGTTCGCCGAAGCCATCTATCTTATGATCAAAAACCCAGTTGCCTGTAGCGTCCTTTTTGTAGATGACCAACCCGGTATAGGTACCTTGAATGAGCTGATTGGCGTTAAGCTTCTTTATCGTCCAGCCACCGCTAATAGTAGTGATCTTCGAGATAGCAGCGCCATTTACCTGGAACGTGCCCGTATTATGCCCGCAAAGTAGCTTGCCATCCTGTAATGATAACTCCCAAACTTGCCCCTGCGAACCGGGGATCAGCTTAAAATCAAATGATTGAAAGAGCCTTTTATTACCATTCTCTATCCAATCACTGTAAAATAAGCCCTGGTTAGTACCAAGGTAGACCTTATTATTAAAAATGATACTGGAATAAACTGTACCGAAATGGCCCGTTTTATCGAAATAAAAGTAAAGTGGTGAATTGATCTCGATGCGATCGATCCCATTATCCAACCCTGCCCAAAGATTTTGCTCGTTATCGATATAAAGGCTTAAAACAGTATTATTCTGTAAACCACTTGATTTATTGATCTGCTGAATTACATTGCCTGTGGTATCAATAATAATGATCCCATTAAGGATAGTGCCATAGGCCACATATTTGCCTATCCGCGCACCATTGTTTAACTGATAATTCTTTAAAAAATCGCTGGCCTGTGTATTCCATGGCTTTATCTGGCCGTTATCATAAATGAACAAGCCATTACGCGCCGTACCGATCAGGTATCGGTTGGCCGACAGCTGCAAAATGGACAGCACGCCGCTATTACCCATGATATTGCTGCCGTTTACGTATTCAAGCTTCCCGCCTTTTAACTCGTACAAACCGGAGTTAACCTGTTCTACAAAGTATCGGCTTCCTGTCTGGAATAAAAACAGGAATGGCTGCGGTCCCTTTACCACATTAATTTTGCCATCCTTATAAATATAAATGGAACCGAACGACTGGAAAATAACCTGGTCTTTGTCGACATATATTTTCCAGATCTCTTCATTTATGGGCTGATATTTTTTGGGGACCAACTGATTGAGTGAGTGGTATGTAAGTTGTCCATTCCTGTTATTCTCCCAATAGCCCAATTCTCCAAAACCGCCTGAATATATCTTTCCATTGCCATTGGCAGCCACGGCACGAACGATCAATCCATTAGGCATGCGGTACGATTGCCAGTATTTGCCGTCAAAAGTAAGCAGGCCCTCTGAGTTACCAAAGTACATGATGCCGTGCTCATCGCGTGTTACCGACCAGTTTTGGTTACCCGATTGATAAATAGCTTTGGTATAATTCTGAACATAAGGCACTCCAATGCTTTTTATATCAGTCGCCACTGCATGCAATGAAGCAAACAGCAAAAAATATAAAATAATCAGAATGGGTTTACGCATAGTTAAGTTCAGTCGTGGCCTGAGGCAGGCGAAGACGAAAATACAACTTATACACGATTATAGGATTCGCGGGATGAAAAGAGATTTTGTAGGAGACGCGATGCATCGCGTCTGTACGTTATTCGGTTAGTATCTTGATTCCCTTTTTAACATTCACCGGTTGAGGAACCTTCACATAGTACCCAGTTCCATCGTACACTCTTTTCCGCGGATGCTCTTTACAGGTATCGCTGCAGCAACCGTCCATTGTCGCACCGCATTCATCGCATTGGGTAAAATGTTCATTGCATTCAGGGTTGGCACAATTGATCATCTTGTCCGTTTGCTTTCCGCAATTAAAACAGGTTGATATCACAACCGGATTAACAGAATTAACATCGACAGCAAGACGGTTATCGAACACATAGCATTTACCCTCAAAATCTTCGCCACCTGCTTCTTTACCGTATTTAATGATGCCGCCATGTAACTGGTATACATCTGTAAAGCCTTCGTGCAGTAATAAAGCAGAAGCTTTCTCGCACTTAATGCCACCGGTGCAATAGGTCAGAATCTTTTTGTCTTTGTACTGGGCAAGCTCATTTATTTTTGAAGGGAAATCCCTGAAATTCTCAATATCCAGCGTTACGGCGTTTTTGAATTTACCCAGCGAATGCTCGTAATTAGAACGCACATCCAGTATCACCACATCATCCCTGTCCTTCATTTCCAGGAAATCCTTAGGTTCAAGGTGTTTTCCGGTTTGTTTGTTGGGGTTGATGATATGCGGATCACGCAAACCAGAATGCACGATCTCTGATTTATAGCGCACGTGCATTTTTACAAATGACGGCTCGTCAACCTCATCGATCTTAAACTCGGCAGCCGCAAAACGCGGATCGGCATGAACAGCATCCATATAGGCTTTGCAGGCATCAATTGCGCCTGAAACTGTACCGTTGAGACCTTCCTCAGCTACGATAATACGTCCAACCAAACCTAATGATTTGCAAAATTTGAGATGATCGGCAGCAAATTGCTCCGCATCTTCTATTGCCGAATAGCAATAATAGAGTAGTGTATTATACTTTGTCATAAACATCGATACTGCTGCAAACAGCGTTAAATGAGCCGCAAATGTACTATTTTTAATAATATTCTGAAAACTGGCCTGCAGCGTTGTTTAGATGATCTTTATAATTAATTACTGCACAATTAATTATTTAATGGATAAAAATTTTGCTTTTAAAACAACTTTTATATCTTTGCAGCACCCTAATTAATTCTTTATACCTGAAATCCCTTGCCGTACAAGCAGGGGATTTCTACTTTATATACTGTCTATCAAGCATTTAGATGAGCATTATTTGATACCGTAGAATATCCTGAAGCCCTGTAAAGTCTTGTGATTCCCTTCGAAAACGAACCCATAATCTACCCGGAAGATCAATCGTTGTATACCGAAATAGAATTCTGAGTAGTTGTGATTATTGTTCTCACTCAGGTAGTTGACACCGATTATCTCGTCCAGTTTCAATCTCCTTAAGCCGGGTATATTGTTAAACAGGTAACCCGTGAAGTTATGCTCAAAATGTGCCTCGACATAACCCTGGTTGGCGCTGTAAGTATAAAATGGCAGGAAGTGGAAGCTGCCAGGCGTCGGGTCGAAAGTAGTACCCTGGTTACCCTGGAAATGGTTATAGTCCATAAAGTACAGCTTGTTGCGGTTAAAGAAATCACCCGCTGCAAATTTGAATGATGAAAAGCCGGCCATGCCTGTATTCAGATGCTCCTGGAACACCTCTACCGATGCAAAATCATAATTAACGTCGGACCCCAGAAGGCCGT
>Ga0310811_10004003_pt1 | contig 18555 bp, 14 predicted proteins | sample YCmetagenome_FD_207642 | JGI IMG/M metagenome (GOLD analysis project Ga0310811, IMG submission 207642) | Soil microbial communities from experimental microcosm in Duke University, North Carolina, United States - YC | ecosystem: Engineered > Artificial ecosystem > Soil microcosm > Unclassified ...
TTCTGGGACCGCGCCGCCGTCGTGCTGCGGGACGCCGCGGGTGCCACCCACGTCGTGCTGTGCTACGAGGGACATCACCAGCGCGGGGTGGTGAAGACGGACGGCCAGCCCGGCACCGCTCCCCGGCTGGTGATCTGGAGCGACGACACCGGTCGCCGCGTCGAGGCGGAGCTGCACGCGCTGCCCCCCGGCGAAACGGACCAGGCGATCGAGGCGGCGCTCGAGCTCACGGCGCAGCTGGCCGCCATGGTTGGGCAGCGGACCGCGCTGGAGAAAGATCAGCGACTCGGCAATTTCGTGATCGAGCTGTCGCGCTGGCTGCTCGCCGCCCCCGAGCGCGACCTGATGCTGCGCTACACGCTGCAGAGCGTGATGCGGTTGTACGACGCCGAGGGCGCGTATGCGGCGCTGCTCGAGCCGCCGGACGATCACCTGCGGATCGTCGTAGCGCTGGGCCGATCGGCCGAGCTCGATGGAATGCGGATCCCGCTCGACCAGAGCACCACGGGACGCGTCGTGAAGAGCGGCGAAGCCCTGATGACCGACAACATCCGCGAAGAGCCGGACATCTTCGTGCCGCCGTCGGCGCTGTCGGCGGCGCTCGCCCGTGCGGCGCTGATCGTTCCGCTGCAATCCGCGGGCGGCGTACTGGGCGCGATTGGCCTGGTCCGTTACCGGCGCGCCGGGGCCGATGCCCAGCCGCCACCGGCATTCGCGCTCGCCGACCTGCAGTTCTTCATGGGTGTCGCGGCACACGTCGCGGCCGGCCTCGAGCTGAGCCACGTCGTGCAGACGACCCGCGCGGCCGCCGACAGGGCGGCAGCGATGGTGAACGCGAGCCCGCTCCCGTTGCTCCTGGTGGATACCGACGGCCGCCTGCATCTCGTCAACGAGGCGGGCCGGCGCGTGCTGGGCCTGCACGACCGCGCCGCCGCCGTGGGGACGCTGCTCGCCGACCTCGGCATTACCCGGGCGGAGGGAACGCTCGCCGATGCCTTGTCGGCGGCCGCGCACGACGCCCCCTGGCACGGCCGCGTCCTCGTGACCCTGGCGTCGGGCGACCGCCGCATCTGCGACTGCACGGTGACCGATCTCGAGGGCCTCGGTTCGAAGGATCTCCTCGTCGCGCTCTACGACCGGACCGAGGAGCTGCGTGCGCAGCACGAAATGGTGGCCCGCGAGAAGCTCGCCACCGTCGGAGAGATCGCGAGCGGCGTCGCGCATGAGGTCAACAACCCGCTCGCCACGATCCGGATGGAAGCGGAGCTTTTGACCGCGGACACGAACCCCGAGACCGGTGCGGCGGCGCGCACCATCATCCGCGAAGTGGACCGGGCGGCGAGTATCATCAGGAGTCTGATGCAGCTGGTCCGCCGCACCGACGCGACGCCGACGCCCGTCCAGCTCAACAATATCCTGCTCGACCTCACCGAGATCCGTCGCAATGTGCTGCGCTCCGATGCCGTCACGCTGCAGACCGATCTCGACGACACCGCGCCCCCCGTCCTCGGCCTGGGCCAGGAGCTGATGCAGGTGGTGCTGCATCTCGTGAACAACGCCGAGCACGCGGTGCGGGGCCGCGCACCAGGAGCCATCCGGATTACGACGCGCGCGCGCGACGGATGGGTGCGGCTCGTGGTGGAGGATTCAGGACCGGGCGTCGGCCAGGACATTCGCGGCAGGATCTTCGAGCCGTTCTTTTCGACGAAGAGCCCGGAAGAGGGATCGGGACTCGGGTTGACGGTCTGTCAACGGGTAGTGAGTGGGCTGGGCGGCAGGATCCGGGTGGAGGATTCGGACTTGGGGGGAGCGCGGTTCGTAGTAGAGCTGCCGGCGGCCCCAATGAGGAGTGTAGAGGAACTCGATATCAGGTAAGAATGAGGCGTCGGTACATCACGAGAACGATCAAGCCGTATGCTCCGATCGCGGCGAGCAGCAGCCCGAACGCGTGGTCGCTCCCGAACTTGTATGCTCCTGCCGCGATGTATCCCAAGCTCGCCACGAATCCGAGCGCCAGTACTTCCTTGCGCCCCATCAGGATTCCGAAGACATAACCCCAGCTGAACCCCCCCAACGCCAGCAGTGGTACGCCCAGCCGCAGAATGTGTCCCGGATCGATCAGATTGAGTCCGCCCGCGAACATGCAGAACAGCCCCAGGACCGTATAGCTCGCGAGATGGAGCGCCAGCGGCAGGGGGATCGTGTGCATCACGGCGCTACGGGATCGCGTGGTCATGCTGTAAAATAACAGACAAGACGCACCCATGCGAGTGACGCGCACGTACCTCGAGCTCTCGGAACCCGGTCAATTCCGGCCGGCGTTTGGCGACTTCCCCGACGTCGAGCTGGCGCACGTCCCCGCTCCGGCGCCCGAACTGTACCGCGAATGCTACCGCACCGTGGGTGAGGCGCATCACTGGCGCGACCGGTGGGACTGGACGGACGAGGAGATCCGGACGCATCTCGCGGGTCCCGGCATCACGCTCTTCGTCGCGCGGCGTGGGGACGTCCTCGTCGGGTATTACGAGCTGCGCGAAGTCGCAGACGACCGCTCCGTCGAGGTGGCGTACTTCGGGCTCGCTCCGGCCGAGGTCGGTCGCGGATTCGGGAAACATTTGCTGTCGTGCGCGGTGCGCGACGCCTGGAAGCTCCGTCCCTCGCGCGTGTGGTTGCACACCTGCACGCTCGATCACGCCAACGCGCTGCCGAATTATCTGGCGCGCGGCTTCGTCCCTTATAAGCGCGAAGAGTACGAGGTAGATTCCGTAACATGAACTTCTCATTCCAACTCTCCCGTCGAGCCAAATGGATCATCGCCGGGATCATCGTTGTCCCCATACTCGCTTTCTCGCTCTATACATTTTCCGCCTTGACGTTCACCTACTCGAAGGGTGAGCGGGCGGGATACGTCCAGAAGTTTTCAAAGAAGGGCTGGCTCTGTAAGACGTGGGAGGGCGAGCTGGCGATGGTGTCGATGCCCGGCACGATGTCCGAGAAATTCCTCTTCACGGTCCGCGACGACAAGGTCGCCGACTACATCAACAATTCGCTGGGCAAGCGCGTGGCCCTGAGCTACCAGCAGCACGTCGGGATTCCGACCAGCTGTTTTGGCGAGACGGAGTACTTCGTCACCGCCGTGAAGGTCGTCTCCCAGTGACCACGGCCAACAGCTTCAGCGCGCGCGCCAGTCTGGCGGTCGGCGCGCGGCGCTTCGAGATCTTCCGCCTCGACGCCCTCGAGCGGCGCGGGCTCGCGGTGGCCGGCCTCCCCTACTCGCTCAAGATCCTGCTCGAAAACCTGCTGCGGCTGGAGGACGGTCGCACCGTCACCGCGGCCGACATCGAGAAGCTGGCGCGCTGGGCGCCGGGCCGCGTGCCCGACAGCGAGATCGCCTTCATGCCGGCGCGCGTCCTGATGCAGGACTTCACCGGCGTCCCGGCGGTCGTTGACCTCGCGGCGATGCGCGACGCCATGGCGCAGATGGGCGGCGACCCCAGGCGCGTCAACCCACTGCTTCCCGCCGAGCTGGTGATCGATCACTCGGTGATCGTGGACGAGTTCGGCACGAAGACGGCGTTCCAGACCAACGCCGAGCTCGAGTTCCGGCGCAATCGCGAGCGCTACGCCTTGCTGCGCTGGGCGCAGCAGACGTTTCAGGGGTTCCGGGTCGTTCCTCCCGATACCGGCATCGTGCACCAGGTGAACCTCGAGTATCTGGCGCGCGTCGTCTTCACCTCCGAAGGACCTGATCCCCAGGCGTATCCCGACACGCTCGTAGGGACCGACTCGCACACCACGATGATCAACGGCCTCGGTGTGCTCGGCTGGGGCGTCGGCGGGATCGAGGCCGAAGCGGCGCTGCTCGGCCAGCCGGTCTCGATGTTGATTCCCGAAGTCGTGGGGTTCCGGCTCACCGGGAAGCTCGCCGAGGGAGCCACCGCCACCGACCTCGTCCTCACCGTCACCGAGATGCTCCGAAAGAAGGGCGTAGTCGGGAAGTTCGTCGAGTTTTTCGGGCCCGGGATCGCCACGCTGCCGCTCGCGGACCGCGCGACGATCGGCAACATGGCCCCCGAATACGGCGCGACGTGCGGCATCTTCCCGGTGGACTCCGAAACGCTGCGCTATCTCGAGTTCACCGGACGCCCCACGGAGCAGGTCGCGCTGGTCGAGGCGTACTGCAAGGAGCAGGGGCTGTTCCACACGCCCCAGTCGCCGGAGCCCGCGTACTCCGACAGCTTGAGCCTCGATCTCGGCACGGTCGAGCCGAGTCTTGCGGGACCGCGGCGGCCACAGGACCGCGTGGCGTTGGCGCGGGTGCGGGAGAACTTTCTCGCCGCGCTGCCGACGCTCGTCAAACCGTCGTCTCCGATCGCCGCGCCGAACGCCCAGCCCGTCGGCCGCTGGGAGAGCGAGGGCGGGGGCACCGCCGTCGCCGCGCCGCCGGCGCAACCCTCCCACGTCACCCTCACGATCAACGGCGAAGATTGCCAGCTGCGCCACGGCTCAGTCGTCATCGCGGCTATCACGAGCTGCACCAATACGTCGAATCCATGGGTGATGATCGCCGCGGGACTGCTCGCCAAGAAGGCCGTGGAGAAAGGACTCCGTGCCGCCCCGTGCGTGAAGACCAGTCTCGCTCCCGGATCGAAGGTCGTGACCGACTACCTCGATCAGGCGGGATTGACGCCCTATCTGGAGCAGCTGCGCTTCAACCTGGTCGGCTACGGCTGCACGACTTGCATCGGCAACTCGGGGCCCCTCCCTGAAGAAGTCTCGGCGGCGGTAGCCGAAGGGGAGCTCGTCGTCTGCTCGGTGCTCTCGGGGAATCGCAACTTCGAGGGGCGCATCCAGCAGGAGGTGCGCGCGAACTACCTCGCGTCACCGCCGCTCGTCGTCGCCTACGCGCTCGCCGGGACGATCGACATCGATCTGCAGCACGACCCGCTCGGCACGGGAAAAGACGGTAAGCCTGTTTACCTCAAGGACATCTGGCCGAGCGAAAAGGAAGTGGACGGTCTGATCCGCACGTCGATCAAGTCCGCGATGTTCCATAAGTCGTATGGAGAGGTGTTCACCGGTGACGAGCGGTGGCGCGGGCTCCCCGTCCCCGCCGGCGACCGTTTCGCCTGGGAGAACGACTCGACCTACATCCGCCGGGCCCCCTATTTCGACGGGATGCCGCGCACGCCCGCCCCGGTCACCGACATCACCGGCGCACGCGTGCTCTGCGTCCTGGGCGACTCCATCACCACCGATCACATCTCGCCCGCCGGATCGATCAAGAAGACGAGCCCCGCCGGGCAGTACCTGGTATCACGGGGCGTCCAACCGCTCGACTTCAATTCCTACGGCGCGCGGCGCGGCAACCACGAGGTGATGGTGCGCGGAACGTTCGCCAACGTGCGGCTCAAGAACCTGCTCGCTCCCGGCACCGAAGGCCCGGTCACACGGCATCTCCCCGATGGGCAGGAGATGACGATCTACGATGCCTCGGTGAAGTACCAGGCCGCGGGGACGCCGTTGATCGTCCTCGCCGGGAAGGAGTACGGCTCCGGGTCGTCGCGCGATTGGGCCGCGAAGGGCCCGCGCCTGCTCGGCGTGCGCGCCGCGATCGCCCAGAGCTACGAGCGGATCCATCGCTCGAATCTCGTCGGGATGGGCATCCTGCCGCTGCAGTTTGCCGCCGGCGAGAGCGCCACGACGTTGGGCCTCACGGGTGAAGAGGTGTTCGATTTCACGGGCCTCGGGAGCCTCCTGAGCGAGGGATTCCCCCGCGGCAAGGAGTTGTCGGTGAAGGCGACTCGCGCCGACGGCTCGAGCGTCTCGTTCAAGACCACGATTCGCATCGACACGCCGCAGGAGCTGCAGTACTACCGGCACGGCGGCATTCTGGAGTTCGTGCTGCGCCAGCTCGCCTCCGGCTCGTAATCGCGAGCTGCCGTCTTCCTGTTGACGTCCGCAGGCATTCCGGGGTCTCAGGATCGAGTGGCACACTGACCCGATCGTGAAGACGCCGTGAAGCTGTACCGTCTTCCGAACGCGCGATCTGCTGCCAGATTCCGGGCTGGTATTGAGCGCACACAACGTGGAGGACGGATGAGACAGTTTTCCCTGGCCATCAGTGTGGCGGCTGTATCGGTGTTGGGCGTCGGTCGGCTGGCGGCGCAGACGCCCGACGGCAAGTCGATCTACAGTGAGGAGTGTCGGACCTGCCATGGTGTGGCGGGGAAGCCGACGCAGCGGGCCGTCAGCCAATACAAGGGCATGCCCACCTTCGACGCCGCTTTCTTCTCGAAGCGGTCTCAGGACTCGATCGTGGCGGTTCTGAACCACGGGGCCGGAAAGGACATGAAGTCGTTCAAGAGCAAGCTGTCGTCCGAGGAGATCGCCGCGGTTGCGAGGTACGTGAAGGAGACGTTCGGCAGCCAGGCGGCCTCGAGCCACTGACGGAGCTTTCGGAATGGACCACGGGGCCGGTCTATTGCCGACCGGCCCCGTGGTGCTGTTCGACATCAGAAGTTGAGCTGTAGCTCGGTCGCCAGATCATTCGTCTTCGGCAACCCGCCCTGGGGACTGTCCAGCCGATACTCCAGGGTCCAGCGCAGGTACTGCGGCAGGTTGATCGGGACGACCGCGCCCGCCACGAAGTGCCGTACGCCATCATTCGAGGCATCGGTGTTAGGATCGACGAACTCGTACCGTCCGAACAGCACCAACGGCGTCCGGCGAACGTAGTACTGACCCGAGACCCAGTACCCGATCCCCTTATTCTCGTTGTTCGGGAACGCCAATGCCGTCGGAAGGTCGAAGTCCTTGCCGTACACGACGCCGCCTAGGAACTCCCAGTCTTTGTACAGCTTGTTGGCGGTGAGCGAGAGCCGCCAGAAATGCGAGTCGAGGCTGGGCGCGCCGACCGTGTCGACCCCCCGCAGCGTGCCGTAATAGCCCACGGCCTCGACCGCGGAGCCGACGCTGTCGTACAGGAGCTGTTCGATCACCGCGACGTCCTTGGAATTCCCGCTGGCGCCCGGAGCCCCGCTCCCGGTGAGGTCGATCCCGTTGGTGACCTGCACGGAGAATCGGTTCGACCCTTTCACATAGTACCCTTCGGCCCCGACGCCCATATCGAACGAGAACGGGATCGCCGCTGTGATCGTGCCGAGCGGAGCGATGTCGTTGATGCTCAGGTGACGATCGAATCCCGCTACGCCCCATTCGTTGATCGTGTGCATCTGCCCGATTCGGAATCCACCGTACGCGCGCGGTTTGCCCCACATCCCGGAGACATGGGCGACGAGATCGGTGGTTCCATCGGAGACCCGCTCGAACTCGAAGAAGCCCGAGAACGCCCGGCCCACTGGACCGGCGTAGAACAAGCCCACCTCGGGAACCGCAAAGGCTCCGGTCGACGGCTCGCCCTTCGTCTTCGTCCATTCGTACTGCATCACCCCGTGCCCGGCGACATAGTTCTGCACCCGTTCAACATCGATCTTTTCGCCGATCTCCTCAGGCATCCGGTAGCCGGCCCACTTGAACCGCATGCCAGTCGCGTTGAGACGGGGTGGGGCTGGATAGTGGCATCCCGAGCAATTCATGTTGTACTTCCGCGCCCACGCCGGGATCATGAGATGCGCGGCCTTCAGTGTACGCGTCGAGTACGTCGCTACATATTCGCGTACCCAGGCCCGCGCTTCGGTCCCGGGTGCCGCAGCGGCGGGTCCGCCCACTCCCAGTGTCGCAAGGAGCAAGAACAGTGGTGTTGCCATACCGATCCTCCCGTTGCCGGTGAGACGTACTGGCCGGAATCCACCTAATCTCGTGTGGACACATTGAGGATCTTCCTGAAGGCGGCCTGAGGGGATCTTCAGCTTGCGCACCCGTCACTTCGGCTTCGGGGGCTCCGGAAACGTGTCGACGAATTGCGGTTGCGCTTCCAGCCCCGCTTTGCCACGGAGCGTCGCCACGTACTCCGCCAGCTCCTCGATCTCCTCATGCGAAAGCACCGGTGGGCCGTACGCCGGCATACGCGATTCCGGATGAAACCGCGTGGGGAGCTCGATGTAGCTGTGCAGCCAAGCGGACGTATGGCGCAACCCGACCGTGGTCAAATCTGGACCCTGCTCACCGCCCTTGCCGAGAATCTTGTGGCATCCCACACACTGCTGCGACTGAAACAACGCCCGCCCGGCGCGCTCCATCGAGGTGAGGGGACGGCCGACCTCCGGAGGGATCGGCGGCCCCGCTGAACGGACGGCGGCACCGATCAGCAGTCCCGACCCGCCGAGGACGACCACGAGCGCGGCGAGGCCGATAGGACGATGCAGCAGGTTGCGGGTGCTGCGACGGTCGAAGAACGGCAGCGCAATCAAGACCACGACGAGCGCCGTCGGCACGCCTACCGCCACGAGACTCTCGAGCGAGCCCGGAACGAGCTTCAAGATCTGATACAGCGGGAGAAAGTACCACTCGGGACGCGGGACGTACGCGGTGTCGGTCGGGTCGGCCGGTGCTTCGAGCGGCGCTCCGAGTGCGAGCGCCAACAGCACGATGGCCGTTACGACGCCGAGCGCTACGATCGCATCCTTGCCGACGACGTCAGGCCAGAAGCGCACGCCGGCGCGCTTCGTAGCAGCGTAGGCTGCGCGATAGTAACCGGGATACGTTGGGGCGTTCGTGCGGGCGGGAGCACCCTGTTCCAGCGCGTGTGGCCGGGGAGCGATCCCTTGTCGAATCAGGATGACGAGGTGCACCAGCACCAGAATGCCGAGCAAGGTCGGAAACCAGAGCACGTGGAATGCGTAGAACCGGGTGAGCGTCGCGGCTCCGAGCTCCCCACCGCCCCGCAACAGCGTCGCCAGCTTCGCACCGAGCAGCGGCGTCGTCCCCGCGATGTTGGTGCCGACCGCGGTCGCCCAATACGCCTTCTGGTCCCAGGGGAGCAGGTATCCGGTGAAGCTGAAGGCGAGCACGATGAAGAGCAGCCCGACGCCGACGAGCCAGTTGATCTCCCGTGGGTATTTGTAGGCGCCGACAGAGAACACGCGGATCAGGTGGGCCAGAATCAGTACCACCATGGCGCTGGCGCCCCAATGGTGCATCCCACGCAGCAGCGAACCGCTCAGCACCTGGTGGTCGATGAACCGGATGCTCTCATACGCGTGATCGGGAGACGGAGAGTAGTAGGTCGCGAGTACGATGCCGGTGACGAGCTGGACGGCGAAGGCCGCAAGCGTCGCGCTCCCGAGGGTGTGCCACCACGTTAGCCGGGCGGGCACCTCACGATCGAGCAGCGCGCGCCGCGCGCTCCCCAGGTCGAGCCGCTCGTCGAGCCAGCGGAACGGGCGGATAATCGTTACACCTCGACCTTCTCGGCGACTCCTACGCGATAGGTCTTATAGGCACAGTAGAGATTGCCACCGTCGATCTTCGTCGCAAGACGGTCGAGGACCCGAGGCGGCGGCCCCCCGAGCACGGCCCCGGTCTGCACGTCAAACACTCCCTGGTGACAGGGACACTTGAATTGCTTGGATGCCTTTTCATAGCCGAAGCCGCACCCGAGATGCGTGCAACGACCGCTATAGGCGATGAATTTCTCGCCGTCCTCCGTGTAGACCCACACGCTCCGGAGCACCCGGTTCTCGACCCACGCATCGTTGATCGTTTCGACGAAATCCACTTTGATGGGGACGCCGACATCGAATAGATCGGCCTCGCCGAGCTTGATCCAATCCTCGGGAACGGGGCGCCGAAAGGTGGGGGACACGAACGCGCGCAGCCCGGGAACACCAGCCAGGACACCGGAGACGACTGCGCTTACGCCCGTCGCCCACTTGAGAAAAGTGCGACGACCCGCGCTGGGAGCGCCTCCCGATTCCGTTTCACCCATTGACATTACGTCCCCGCTGCACGATGCCGTTGCTCCTGAAAGTCCACGGTCCCGTGGTGACTCGCGAACGTGATTTTCGAACGTCCATCGAGGATGGCGGAGCCATTCTGAAAAAACGCTGAAGCCACTGTGAGATCGCTGGCGCCGGCTGCGCCGCGGAGACGCCAGGTTGGCCCACCACGCGCCGACCTGGCGTCAGTTCCCCTCACGGAAATGCCCCGCTGCACGAACGAAGATCGTGGCCGTGGTGGGAGGCCTAGCTCACTAGTGGAAGGTGATACCCAGTCCGAATTCGTACACGTTGTGTTTCCAGCCGGTTTCCAGCGTGGTGCCGCTCTCCTTCAAGTCGCCATCGGATCCGAAGTAGAAGTTGCCGACCGGAGTGATGGAGATGTTGGTCCCAACCCGGATATCGTACCCCAATCCCGCGACAAACCCGAACCCGTTGGCATCCGCCGACCCACTGTTGTGGAGCCGCGTGGTGGCGAATCCCACCCCGCCCTTCACGAAGAAGCCAGACTTCGGCTGGGGATAGTAGTACGCGGCGAACGATACGTTCCCCAGGTCGGCCGTGACGCCGTTCGTCGACTTCGTCCAGGCGTTGACCTCCCCGCCGAGCAGCACCTTCTCGCTCAACGTGCCGCCCATCTTCAGGAACCCTGTGGCACCGCTTTCGCGGTTCGACGAGCCACAGCCATCGCAGCTCACGTTACTCGAGCCATACCCGAATCCGAACCCGATCCAGAATCCCTTTCTGATCTGGGGCTTCTGTGCGGCGACGACGGATCCACCCAGGACGCAGAGCACGATGACGGCCGTCAACGAACGAAGCGCTGCGCTCCGAATCGAACCCATATGTCCTCCCGGTGACAGGGTTGAGCTAAGGTCGAATCATCGAGCAGGCCCGTCAAGCATGAGTCAATCGTGGAGCGCCTCACACTCTCTTGAGACAAGCTTCACGATGGGGCGGGTAGGTTCGCAGCAACGCCCTCCGCGAGGCGCACTATGCCCGACATTCAGCTCGAGCCCTACATCGAAGCCATCGACGAGTTTCCCCTCACCGGCACGGCGGCGGAGAAACTGCGGGCGGCAGTGCGGTATGCCGTACACGCACCTTCGAGCCACAACAGCCAGCCGTGGCAGTTCCGGATCCGGGACTCGAGCCTCGAGCTCCGCGCCGACCGCACGCGCGGGCTGGCGGTGGTCGATCCCGATGATCGCGAGCTGGTGATCAGCTGCGGTGCCGCGTTGTTCTTCTTGCGCCTGGCGTTGCGGCACTTCGGGTGCGCCCCACAGGTGGAGCGGTTGCCGGACGCTACGGAACCGGATCTGCTGGCTCGTGTGCGGATCGCCGGGGTCTGGGAGCGCACTGCGGTCGACGAGGCGCTGTTCCGGGCCATTCCGGCGCGCCACACCAATCGGCTGCCGTGTCTGGACCGCGTTCTCCCCGAGCACCTGCCGGACACACTCGAAGCGGCAGCGCGCGAGGAGGGGGCGTGGCTGCATGTGTTCCGTACGGCAGCTGCCCGCTCGGCCGCCGCGGACCTGATCGCCGAGGGCGATCGGTGGCAGATGGCCGATAAGCGGTTTCGCCGCGAGCTGGCCGCCTGGCTGCGGCCCAACCGCAGCGCCCGGCTGGATGGAATGCCCGGCTATGCGATGGGGTTGGGCGATGTAATGTCCGCGGCGGGCCCGTTCGTCGTGCGTACGTTCGACGTGGGACGAGGGGCTGCTGCCCGTGATCGGGAGCTGGCGGCCGGCTCACCGATGCTGGCGCTCGTGGGAACACGCCGCGATACCCCTGGTGACTGGCTCGCCGCCGGGGAGGCCGTCGCACACGTGCTGCTGCGCGCGCAAGTCGACGGCGTCAGTGCCTCGTTCCTCAACCAGCCGATCGAAGTCCCGGAGCTGCGGTCGAGACTCGAGCGCATCTTGGGGCGCGATGGGTTCCCGCAGCTGTTGCTGCGGCTCGGCTTCGCGCCGCCGGTAGCAGCCACGCCCCGCCGTCCCGTGTCCGATGTGCTATCTGCATGAAAACAACACCGGGGTCTCGGATTCGAGGCCCCGGTCAGTCCAACCCTCTCTAACTCTTCGGCTGTTCAGGCCTTCAGCGCTTTCGCCGGCGCGATCTCCACCGTAATCTGACGGGCTTTGGCCTTCTCCAGCTTCGGCAGCAGCAGCGTCAACAGGCCGTGCTCGTAGTTGGCTTTGATCGCCTCCGGATTCACTGTCCCGGGGAGCGTGAAGGTCCGCTCGAAGGCGCCGTAGGTGCGCTCATAACGATGCACCTTCTCGGCCTTCTCCTCGGCGACCTGCTCCTTCGTGCCCTTGATGGTGAGGACGTTGTCCTCGACGGTGATCCTCACGTCTTGCGGCTTCACACCGGGAATCTCCGCGACGATGCGGAGGCCCTCCGCCTCCTCGAAGATGTCCACCACCGGCACCCAGGCCGCGGTGGTGATCTCCGGAATCCCCCAGTCCACGTAGGTGAGGGGGTCGTTGAACACCTTTCCCATCCGGCGCTCGAGGTTATAGAGCAGGTCGAGCATCGGATCACGAACGGGTTTGCGAATTACTCCGAACATTGGTTCTCACCTCCTTTCATGAGCGCAACGTAGTGCGGCAGGCATGAACCAGCCTTGAAAGAAACGTGAGTCTTTTGCGACGGCCCTATTGCGGGATGTTCGTCCCGTGGCAGGCGGTGCACATCTGCGGGTTCTTGCGGCGCAGCCGGGCGGCATCGAACCCCGGCCCATGCGGATCGAAGCGCCGCCCACCGAACGATCCGTGGCAGCCGACGCAATCCCGCTCGACGTGGCACCCGATGCAGCTCTCGAGATTCTGACGAGCCGTCTGTCCATGCCCTAGGAGAAAGAACTGATTGGCGTCGTGGTAGCCGGAGGTGCCGAGCGGTCCCCGGGCGACGAGGCCCGAGGCCGCATGGCAGGTGACGCAGAAGCTGCCGTTGTTGTGACAGTCGTTGCAGCTCGTCTCGCGCGCGTACGCGGCGACAGGGTGCCGTGCCAGGAATCCGGCGGGATGGTATCCCGGGCCGCTTGCGGCCGTCGGACGGTGACAGGCGAGACAGTCGGCCCGTACGTGGCACCCGGCGCACGTCGCGCTCCGCGCCGAGGCGAGCCCGGCGTGCTGCTCGGTGAACCGGGCGCCATGGGACATGGGCGGCCGGCGAACGATCACGGCTCCCGGCCCGCGCTCCGGACTGCGGGCAAATAACGCGGCGGCGACGCGTGGGGTCCCGGCGTGGCACGCGAGGCAGCTCTCCTGAGTGTGACAGGTGGCGCATTGACGCTGCTCGGCGCGCACTCGACCGCCATGCCGCTCGAGGAAGTCCGGCACCGCGTGGGACGGCGGGGCCGCGAGCCGGACGGGGATCGCCGTTGCCCGCGCATCCTGCGCCAGCGCCTGGACCGTCGGTTGCTCCGGCGCGTCCACGTGGCAGGTCAGACAGAAATCGCGGGCGTGACAGGTGGCGCAGCTCGCCGCGATGCCGCCACCGGGCACCTTGGCGAGAGCGCCGTGGCCCACGTTGCCGGCCGCCATAAAGGCCGGAACGCGATGCGAGGGTGGCGTATCGATCGCCGCGATGTCGGCTCGCGTCAACCGCGTCGCCCGATTCAGCGGGAGGTGGCAGGTGGCGCAGGCCGTATCGGGAGCGGCGAGGTGATCGGGCCCGAGCTTGTGACAGGAGAAACACCGTGCCACGACCGGGGGCTGCACGGCCATCCACGCGGCGCCCGCGGCGGTGTGGCAGTCGAGACAGGAAGCGGCCGCCGCCGCCGCTGGTCGGAGCGGAGCCTGAGACTTCGCCAGATGGACGAGATGATCGAACCGCAGGTTCGTGCGCAGCGACTCCGGCACCTGCCAGGCAACTCGCTTCTGGATCCGTCCGTCGTGGCAGCTCGCGCAGCCGCCCGAATCCGGCCAGAGCGCGCGGCCCGCTTGCGCGGCCCCGGCGTGGCATGACGTACACGACGGGAACAGCTTCGCGTGCTTCGCATGATCGAAGGCGCCGGGGGCCTGCTGTCCCGCGACGCGGGCCGCGCCGCACGTCACGACGAGGAGCGCGGCCGCCACCGCACGGATCATGGACGCTCACCCACCGGCATACGGCGCACGGCTGGCGGCAGACTACGGAAATCGCCCCCCTTACCGAGCGCCACCGTCGCGAATGCCGTCACGCGGAACTGATTCCAATCGACCGACTGTGGATCGGGTCGGCGCCGGTTCTCGGCGTAATACACGCCCCCCACCCCGACACGCAGCATCGTGGTCACGTTCACCTGGAGATCCATGCCGATCGACTTCACCCGCGACTCGTCGAAGCGGAATTCCAGCGGACGTTGCAGCGTCGCGCCCTGCAGAGTCACGAGGATCCGTGAGTCTGGAGCGTACGAGATGGTGCCGGTGGCCCCCGCCGCGGAAGCCCCGGGACCGAAATCGGCCTGGTAAGCCCCATCGATCGTCATGCCGGGGACGACACTCGCGGTGGCGCCGACCTCGTAGCGCCACCCCGAGCTCTCGACTGCCACGAGGGCGGTCGACACGTCCGCCGGCGCGTAGGAGTAGCGCTCCCCACTCGCCCGCAGGTCGAGCCACGACATAGCCCGGACCCGCACTCGGCCGAACGTCGCGTGGTAGGGCACCGGACTGAAGGCGCCCCAGATGGTCCACAGGGCGAAGTGCGGCCGGTAGCGGCGCGCGCCGACGGTCGCCGTAAGGCGCGCCTGCGTGTAGCTCGCGGATGCCTCGGCGCTGCCCCATTCGCCCATGGCAAGATCCCAATCCGATCCCCCCTGGAGGGTGAGGCCCCGCACCGGTGGCCGCAGGACCGCCTGCACGCCCGCTCGCTCCGACACGAAGTAATCCACGTCGGGATCGACCTCGCGCAGGTAGTCGGCGTGGACCTGGCCCCACGCTCCCGTCCACCCGCCGCCCCCGCCCGCGACGATCTGGCGTTGGCGCGGCTGAAAGTCGTCCAATGGATTGAGGGCGGGGCTCGTGACCGGCAAGGCAACACCCTGCGCGAGTCCCCACCCCAGGTATCCGTCGAGCTCGAGTCCGGAGCCTGCGTCCCGCAGCGACAGACGGCCGCCGTCGAACCCCTCGTAACCCAGGCGCGATGTCACGATCTGGCGGCCCAGCCGCGCGGTCAGCCGTGGCGTCGCGTAATCGAGATATCCCTCGAGCAGCTGGAATTCCGGCGACGTGCCCGGCCAGACGTGGTCGTTGCCCATCTCCCCTGCCGCGCGGGCGGCAACGCGGGCGGAGAGCCCCGGGAGGCCGAGCCCCCAGAGGGTGAGATCCGCCGAGCTCACGATCGGGGCGCCGTGCAGGATGGGGCCGGGCCGGTAGAAGAAGCAGTAGGCGTCGCCGCCGCCGCAGGTGACGGCGAACCCGTCGCTCGTCGCCGGCCCACCGCCGGTACCGCTGACGGTGTCGGCGACCGACACGCTGTCCTGCGTGAGGCCGCGGAACGACACGATCTGCATGCGGGTGTCGAGTCGCAGCCGGTACCCCTGAGCGGCGGCCGAGCCCGCGAGGCCCGCGATGACTAGTGCGACGGCCGCCACGCGGCGCATCACGAGCCGGCTCCGGCGCGCCGCAAGTGCGCCTGATACTCCGCGGGCGCCGCCTGGAAGTGGCACACGGTGCATTCCTGCGCCGGATAGTGGTCCTGCTGCTTGGCGTGGCATGTGAGACAGAGCGCCCGGTCGGGGACGAGGCGACCGACGATCTCCGGCAGATGACAGGCATCGCACGCTTCGTGCGCGGACGCCCGCAGCGCGTGCGCCGTCTCGAGCTCCGGCCCCAGCCGGCGGTGGCATGACGCACAGCTCCGGGACGCAGCATGATGGTCCTCGTGGCAGGCGGTGCACCGCACGACATCGACGCGGGGATCGAGCGAGACGGGCGTGGTGTGACACGCGACGCACTTTACCTTGGTGTGCTTTGCATGATCGAAGAGCGCCGGATGCGAGCGCTCGGGCGCCTTGGCCACGCGCACCCGCACCTCCACCGACTCCGGAGTGGCAAGTGCGTTTCGCGTGTGACACTTGGCGCAGTCCGAGGTTGCCGGCGCCTGGTGATGACAGATCGTGCAGCCACGCGGCGCGTCGAACGTGAGGCGGCCATGGGCCTGTTTGGAGAGGTGGCAGGTGATGCAGGTGAGGGACTTGTGACGGTCGTGCGGGAAGGAATCGGTGGGGATGACGGACGCCCGCATCACGGGCGGGTCATCGACAAATGGGGCGTCTCCCTTCCCCTTCGCCGGAAACCACCGCCGCGGCACAAGCGACACCCGGCGCAGCGCCGCCGTCGTGTCGAACGGCATCGGCGGATTCAGACGACCGGCCCGCCGGGCTTTCACGGCGGCATGACAGCCGGCGCAGTCCGATGGATCGACGCGCGCGGCGTGCGGCTCGTGACAGGTGATGCAATCATCCCCGAGCTTGCGGTGCGCCGGTCCGACGTGGAACGGCACCTTGCGCCAGTCGGCGTGGCATTGGGCGTTGGTGCAGCTCGCCTTGGCCTCCGCGGGCGTATGCTGCGTGTGCGGGTTGTGACACATCCCGCAGGTGCCGCGGTGCGGATCCCGCTCCGGGTCGAAGCTGGAGAGCACCTGACGCATTTCGTGGCAGCCGAGGCATTCCTTGTTGCCCGGTACGAGCGTGCCGCGCGCCGAGTCCCGTGTGACGAACGGCGGAACGTCGGCTTTGAACGCGTGACAGGCCGTACAGTGCAACGACGTCTGCTGGGCCATCTTCCCCAGCTCGATGGTGTTGTTGATGTGGCAGTGCGCCTGCGCGCAGGTGCTGTCGACCGGCGCGAAGTGATGCACTTCCACACCGTGGCAGGTGACGCACTGCAGGTTCTTGAGTACCGCCGAGTCGGACTCGAGGTGCGTGCGATGGCCGGCGGTCGTCGCGATCCGCTGCCACAGCTTCTTGCCCTCTCCGGTCACATGGCATCCCGCACAGATCCGATTGGGGACCTTTGCGTGCGGCGGAATATCCAGCGGCCGCTCGGCCACCCAGAAGTACAGTTGTTTCGCGCTCGCGAAGATCGACTGTTGGTGGCACTGGTGGCACTGCAGGGTGTCGTGCTCGCTCTGCGTGAAGCGCTGGTAGGCCGGCGCCATGACGTGGCACCCGGTGCAGAAGCCGTTGTCGTGCTGCATGTAATGCCAGCTGCCCGCGCCGAACGCCGTCGCCCCGGCGACGATCAGCACGACAACGGTGGCCAGCGCCACTTTCACCTGCGCGCGTCGCGTAACGATCCACGTCCAGATCCCTGCCCTTCGCCGCCAGAGATACACGAGCACCAGCCCAGCGACGATGAGTCCGAGAATGAAGCCGACGATCTGGATCCATTGGGGCACGCTGAAGAGAAACCGCACGACGGTCGCGATCCCCCCGGGGAGGGGAGACGCGACCTTCGTTGGTTTGGGTTCCTGCCACAGCAGATCGAGCATCAGCGACCCCGCGCCGAACGGTCCACGGGTCCCGGCGGGGAACCGCCGGGACCCGTGTATGATGCAGGCGTCACGCCGACCCGTCGAGGGTCAGCGGCTACTCACGCGAACCGCAGGGATCGGACGACCCCGAACCAGCGCAACGTGCTGCAGTGTCTGATCCACGAGCGCCTGGACCGCCGGCGGGACCGGTAGCCCGTACCGGGACTTCAGCTGGTTGATGCTCGTCGCGAGGAGCTGCTGATAAAGCAGCGGGTTGTGCACCCCGAGCGAGCCATCGCCGTTAGCGTAGCGATTCTCCCCCAGCAGCCGGACGTTGAAGAACACACCCTCGGCCACCGACACCACGTTGTCCTTGTAATAGAACGCCGTGTCCGCCTGCGCGGAGTCGAGCTGGGTCAGTAGCCCTGTGTCGCCCGCGTCGAATGCCTTGAAGTGACCGCCCGGCAACGTGTCGAACAGCACCTGATCGCCGTCGGTGTCCTTCCACAAGGCGTCGACTAACGCACCCACCGCCGCGCGCTGCGAGGCGAATGCGTTTTCGGCCTGCACCGCGGTGCTATGGCATTGACCCGACACGCAACCGGCGAACGACCGGCTGCCGGTGGCATAGCCCGCGTCCCCGGGGCGAGCGCAGCTCGTCGCCGTCGGTTTGCCGTTCACCAGGCAGGGATCGGGCAGGAACAGGTGGCCCACCGACTGGAAGGTGAAGTTGCCGGCGGTATCCGTGACGGTCACGCGGTTCACGTGACAACCGGCGCACAGCCGCGTATTGACATTCACGTTGCCGTGCGTGGCCGGCACCGTGTCGACGAAGTTGATCCCCCACCAGCCCGCCGTGCCGAGCACCACCGAGCCCTGCGGTGCATGCGGGCCGCGCGGACTGTTCGACGGCGGAGCGGCGCGCCGGTTGTGGCATCGCATGCACAGGTTCTGCGCCGGATCACCGTTGTCGATCGGGAAGCGCAGCTGTCCTTCGAAGTTCTTCGCGTGGGGATCGTGGCACACCGCGCACACCGTCGGGAGCGCCGTGCTGAGGTTGATGACGTCGTTCTTCTCGACGTAGTTGGTGTTGACACCCCACGCCTTCAGGACGCTGCGGCCCTCGTGGCAGCTGAGACAGCTGCCGCCGCTGCTCACCGGATCCGGGACGACATGGGAGTGCGGCGACTGC
>Ga0310811_10004004_pt1 | contig 18554 bp, 18 predicted proteins | sample YCmetagenome_FD_207642 | JGI IMG/M metagenome (GOLD analysis project Ga0310811, IMG submission 207642) | Soil microbial communities from experimental microcosm in Duke University, North Carolina, United States - YC | ecosystem: Engineered > Artificial ecosystem > Soil microcosm > Unclassified ...
ATGGACGAGAAAAAACGATTTGCAATTTCACGACTTGACTTATCAATCTCCGCACTTGACAGCGCCTCACGAAGGCCCACATATTTCTTTCTGATCTCCTGTTTGGTCACAGTTCAAAAATAGTGAAACGAAAATCGAAGGGGTCGAAGTTTTGAATAAGTTTTTGAATGAAAGTTGGATCTTGTTGATGGAAATTCAAGAAATTGTCAGTCCGCTCCTGTGGACTACCGTTTGGAAAGAGAAAATTCTTCACGGCTTCCAATTGACTCAATTTGTCAGCATGTTTTCGTTTTTCTGCTCGAAGCATTTTTTTTTCGATCACCTCCACGGATTTGATGGAACGCGAAGCCTGGGCATCCGCATGTTTGAGCAAAGTAGCGTCTGCCTGCGACGCCCGCTTCCGAATGTCATCAAACAGCGTTTTTACGGCATCGATTTCTTTTTTCAAAGACAGATTGTCGTGAGCATTTTTCTGAGTCCAGTGGTTGAACAGAATATTCTTTTCCAGAAATAAGTCCACGAGATCCACTCCCGTTTTTTCGAATTTTCTTTTCGTAGGTGCGTCAATGACACCTCCAAAATTGCGCGGCATCAAAATAGGAAACGGTACCTTGAAATGGTCGAACACGCCCACGAGCTGCAGCCAGTAAACTACTTCGGCCGGCCCGCCTGCATACGCCAAATTGGGAAGGATCACTTCTTGATAGAGGGGCCGTAAAATTACATTCGGGCTAAAGCGTTCAGGAGATTTTTCTATCAAGCCCTTTATTTCAGAGGTCGAAAATTTCAGTTCAGTGTCTATTACCTTAAAATCGTCACCAACTTTTTCGATTCGTTGCCGAATTCCGTTGTCTAAATAGAAGAAGTTGATATCCCGGGCAAATACCTGTGGATGATATCCGATGGCCTCGAGCGCTTTATTTTTTTCCTCGACTAATTGCTTTGGAAGATGTTTGAAAAGATCTTCCTCCATTACATTCGTGAACAATGATTTTAGTTCACGGTCATCGCCATCCACCACCACCAACCCGTAGCTGCCAAAAAGCTCGTTCACAAAATGCCTTGTCGCCTGGGCAAGTGTTTTTGACTTAGCGTAAGCGGTTTTGAAAACAGAGACATCACCTGGGAGTTCGTCAATTAATTTTGAAATGCTCTTTGGATCAAAACGCCCCACAGCACCTGACTGACTGGTCTCCCAGGTATATTTTTTTCCGTACAGTCGAAACGATTTGATTTCTTCATAGTCATGATCTTCACTGGCCATCCAATACACGGGTACAAAACAACAGTCAGGATATTCTTCTTTCAGCCTTTTACAAGCGTTGATGACGGTAACAATTTTGTAGATGAAATACAGTGGGCCTGTGAAGATGCATAGTTGGTGCCCTGTGGTAACTGTAAATGTCTTCGCGTCTTTGAGCGACCAAAGGTTGGACGATACAGCTTCGCTGATCTTTAAGCCTTCGTACTGGGCGCTCAGCGAGTTAAAAAGCACCTGTCGATGATTTGCCGAGAACGTTTTTTTTTCGGCGATTTGATCACGGAAGTTGTTGAGAGAAGGAAATCGATGGTAGAATTTTTTGAGCGAATCTTTCTGGGAAATATAATCGAGGAAAAACGAAGAGAACGAATGCGTGTCGGCCAACGCGATCTTGTGAAGCTGCATAAATCAACAACAGGAAGGTTTGAAATAAATCATGACACGAATTAACGATTAATTGACGTATCGGGTTTATCCGAAAAGTAAGATCGGCAATTTTATTCGGTGTTTAAGTATTTTTTAACAATGGTTCAAATCACCGTACCGTGCAAATCAAACTCCGTGGCGCCTGTTATTTTAGCCTCAACGAAATCGCCCATTCTCAGGTAATCTTTCGTGCTTAAGATCACTTCGTTGTCCACTTCGGGTGAATCATATTCGGTACGCCCCACAAATGAATTTTCCTCCTTCCGATCCACCAACACCTTTAAAGTCTTTCCAATCTTTTGTTGATTGAGTTGATACGAAATTCCTTCCTGCAATTCCATCAGTTGATCGACGCGTTCTTGTTTCACGTTGCTCGGCACGTCATCCTTCATCGAATAGGAATGGGTGCTTTCTTCATGGGAATAAGCAAATACTCCAAGACGATCGAACTTTGATTTCTCGACAAACGTCATCATTTCATCAAAATGTTTTTGCGTTTCGCCCGGATGTCCGGCAATCATCGTCGTGCGAATCGCAATGTCTGGCACTTTTTCGCGAATGATTTGCAATAATGCTTCCGTTTTTTCGCGAGTGGTTCCGCGCCTCATCCATTGAAGCATTTCAGTTGACCCATGTTGCAAAGGAATGTCAAGGTATTTGCAAATATTCTTCCGCTCTGCCATTACTTCCAATGCATCCATCGGAAAACCCGTGGGAAACGCATAATGCAGTCGAATCCATTCGATGCCATCTACGTCGGAAAGTCTTTTCAATAACTCGGCCAGGTTTCTTTTTTTGTATAGGTCAAGGCCATAGTAAGTAGAGTCCTGAGCGATAAGCAATAGCTCCTTGGTTCCATTCTTTGCCAGGTTCTTTGCCTCCAGCACCAGTTCTTCCATCGGTCTTGAAACATGGTTGCCACGCATTAAAGGGATGGCACAAAAGGAGCAGGGTCGATCGCAGCCCTCCGAAATCTTTAAGTAAGCAAAGTGGCTCGGGTTCGTGAGAATTCGCTCACCCACGAGTTCATGCTTGTAATTCGCGTTGAGCTGTTTGAGCAGCCGAGATAAATCACGCGTACCAAACCACGCGTCCACTTTGGGGATCTCTTTTTCGAGATCGTCTTTATAACGTTGAGAGAGACATCCCGTCACATATACTTTTTCAACGATGCCCTCCTCTTTGGCATCCACATAACGCAATATCGTGTCAATCGACTCCTGTTTCGCATTATCGATAAAACCACATGTGTTGATCACGACGATGTTGGCATCATCATTGTTTGATTCATGTGTGGCATCGATTTCGTTGCCTCGGAGTTGTGTTAGCAGCACTTCGCTGTCTACCACATTCTTGGAGCAACCTAACGTGACGATATTGACTTTGCTTTTGCGCGAACCCTTAGTTTTCAAAGCGAAAAATTAAGGCGCAAAGTTACAAAAAAATGACGCAGGGACTGGTTTACAATTATCTTTGCAGGATTGATGAAGTACGTTTTTGCTTTTTTTGTGGGTGGCCTGATCCTGGGGTGTTTCAGTGAAGGAGATTGCCTAATCACGGCCACCAATCAGCTTCATATTCGATTAAAGAAGAGATCCAATTTGGCCAAAGACACGGCGGTTTCTTTTGATTACATCCAATTTTCAAGTGTCGAACATTCCAGTGTCGCGTCGGGCAATGTGACCACGCAAGAATTCTTAGTGCCATTAGATACGAAATCTGATTCTACCCTAATCGTATTCAAAAGGACAGGTTCAGCTACGGAAGATTTTCTACTTCTAAGCTACCTAAGGCAGACCAAAGTGATCTCCAAAGATTGCGGGGCCTACACGTATTATGTGAATTTGAAAGTGCTCAGTACCAACCTCGACAGTACTCAAATCAGAGTGTTCAACACCGTACTTCTTAAAGATCCTACCAGCACCGCTTTAGCAGCCTATGCCCTCAACTATCAAATATTGTATTAGCCTATTGCTGCTGCTGACGTACCAGGCGGGTTGGGCGCAAGAGCCCTCGCAGAAAAAGGCTACGCAAGAAAAAACGGCACCCCAAAAAACGCCTAAGCCAAAAAAAGATTTTTCCCCCACGGGCATAAGGATCGGCACAGATCTAATTGATTTGGGAAAGACATTTGGTGGAAAAACATTTCAGGGATGGGAAGTAAACGGTGATGTTGATTTTGCCAACTACTATTTAGCCGCGGATATTGGCTCTTGGGCAAAAGATCTGCAGGTGCCCAATGGACAATACACGAATGGCGGAAACTATTTTAGGGTGGGTGCCGATGTCAATATCTTAGGCAAGGATCCCGACAAGAACATGCTCTTCTTTGGTTTCCGTTACGGCCGATCGATGTTTCACGAGTCATTGCACTATACGGACACTACCAACAGCAAATTTTTTGGGATTGCCGATCGGAGGGTAAGTAATTCCAGTGTCTCTGGGGGTTGGGCGGAAGTCACCACGGGACTGCGTGTGAAAATTTGGAAGGGGCTGTGGATGGGCTATACGGCCAGACTGAAATTCGCCCCCGGCACAAAAGGGAATAGCCCTTCCTTATCACCCTACGATATGCCCGGCTATGGCCCTGTCAATAGCAAACCCTGGTGGGGTTTCAACTATCAGGTTTTCTGGCGATTCAATTGGAAGAAAGACAAGCCCCTTCCTGCAAAGAAATAGGTCAGTTCTTTTTGAAGAGGGAGTCAACAAATTCAATTTTGTTGAACACCTGCAGGTCATCCACTTTCTCTCCTACACCGATGTATTTTACGGGGATTTTGAATTCATCGGAGATGCCAATCACCACGCCACCCTTGGCGGTTCCGTCGAGCTTGGTGATGGCTAAACAAGTGACTTCGGTGGCTTTGGTGAATTCGCGCGCTTGAATTACTGCATTTTGTCCTGTACTTCCGTCCAATACAAGAAGTACATCATGAGGCGCGCCTGGCATTACTTTTTCAACCGAGCGTTTGATCTTGGACAGCTCATTCATCAATCCTGTTTTCGTGTGCAATCGGCCCGCGGTGTCGATGATAATGACTTCGGCACCCAATTCGATCCCCTTTTGTACTGTCTCAAAAGCAACGGCTGAGGGATCGGTGTTCATGCCCTTGGATATTACCGGCACTCCGTTGCGTTCGCCCCAGAGTTTTAGTTGCTCTACCGCCGCCGCTCGGAAGGTATCAGCCGCGCCCAATACCACGCTCCTTCCCTTTTTCTTGTATTGCGCAGAAAGTTTTCCGATGGTGGTTGTTTTCCCAACGCCATTGACACCCACGACCATCAAAACGTAGGGTTTCTTATCCGCGGGGATCTCATAATCATTTTCGCCAGTGCTTTTGTTTTCAGAAAGCAACGAAGCCACTTCCTCTTTCAAGATGCGGTCGAGTTCGCCTGCGCCGAGATATTTGTCGTGTGCCACGCGGCTTTGAATGCGTTGAATGATTTTCAGAGTGGTGTCAACACCAACGTCGGATGAAATCAAGATCTCCTCGAGTTCATCAAGCACTTCATCATCAACGGTGGATTTGCCGATTAGGGCCTTTCCCAGCTTGCCAAAGAAGCTCTCTTTCGTTTTTTGCAAACCGTGATCGAGGGATTCTTTTTTTTCCTTGGAAAATATATTTGACAGAAAGGCCATTTTGAAAACTCTTTTGACTTCTATCTCTTCACAAATTTAATATCGTGCGTCTCCTCGTTTTCCTCTACTTTCAATATATATAATCCGGGGCTTAGTGAGCGGATGTCACAACGAATGAACTCGCCTTCGTCCTGGGTAGGTACCTGGATAGGTTGCCCCATCGTGTCGAAAATTTTCACGTTCGCCAAACCCGGGTAGTTTATGGAAACGAAAATGTCCTCGTTTCCTGGATTTGGGAAGGCCTTTATTTCGGTGACCGAAGAGATTTCGCCAGTGACCACACCCACGTGAAAGACACTGGACACTGAAGTACAACCGTTTTGAGTAACCGTTACTGTATAGTCGCCGGCCCCAATTAGGACGTAAATCGAGTTAGTTGCTCCATCGATGGCATTGCCGTTAATATACCATTGATTTCCTGTAGGGGCGCTCGAAGTTAATGTGAGTTGCGGAGGATTATCCTTGGCTGGACCGGTAATCGTTGGAGTGGGAGGGGATACACAGACGGCTATTACATTTGAATTAATCGAGACCCCAGAAGCATCGATTGCTCTCACTCTATACTGGTACTTGCCTATTGAAAACCCATTAAGAGCCTTGCTTGTTCCTGACACAGCTAATGCATTAAAGCCATTTATGAAGGAATTGAAATTGTCGGTTGAGATATCGAGTAGGTAACCCGATGCTCCATATGAGGCATTCCAGTTTGCTGTGAAACCGCTAGGTGTGAGATTATTTGCGTCGATAGCGATCGGGGCTAATGGCAATGTCGTGATAGAAACGACGTTCGAGTTATTCGACGTTATTAAACCCACCGCCCGCACTCGATATTGGTATGCGGTGCCAGGATTGATTCCTGAGATAATCAGAGCTGTATCGCTAACAATTGCCGGGCCGTAGTTGGATAAGAAGGTGGAAAAAAGGTCCGTGGATAAGTCAAGTTGGTAACTTGTGGCCCCATCGACCCGGGTCCAACTTGCGGTGAACCCACCCGTCGTAACGGCTGCGACTGCAGCGATTGGCGGAGCGAGCGGAACAGTCAATATTTCCACTGCGTTGGAGCCACTCGTGACGAACGCCGTGCCACCTGAAACAAAAACCGAAGTCGGGTAATCTAACATCGCGCTGTTGTCCCCGTCCGTAATGCTTCCAATTTTCAAAGGCGATACTAGATTTGATACATCAATGATCGCCAATCCGTTGCCAACATAATGTCCATAAGAAGCACCCGTGACATATGCATGGCCGCCATTTACAAAAACGGATGTTAAGTTGAGAAAGGGGTCGGCAAACCCCGCACCTTTGTGGACGGGTGTCGTCGGATTAGAAATATCCACAATCTCCAGTGCGCTTGACGCACCAGTGAGGTATGCATAGTTCCCTTGTACAAAGACCGATCGGGGCTGGAACAGGTAAGGAAGATTTCCGTTCCCATCCCTTAGGTAACCGGCGTGCGTTGGTGCGGAAGGATTAGTGACGTCAACTATTTCCAAGGCGCTAGACCCCGTGCTAGCCACATAGGCGTAGTTTCCAACTACGAAAACCGATGAAAGGGAATTTAAAAATGGCGCTTCTCCATTGCCGTCCGCAAGACTTCCCTTGTGAAGGGGTACCGCGGGATTTGAGACGTCTATTATCTCAAGCGCATTCGAAGAGTTACTGGCTACATAGGCATAATTCCCGGATACAAAAACAGAAACCGGGTTTGCCAGAAGAGCGCCTCCCACGCCATCCACGATGCTGCCCTTGTGGATCGGTGCCCCCGGATCGCTGATGTCAATGATCTCAAGCGCACCAGATCGTCTGCTTACGACATATGCATAGTTCTCAACAATATAGACGGAATAAGGGAATTGGAGCATGGCACCTCCCGCACCATCCGAGATGCTGCCTTTATGGGTAGGGTGTGATACATCCGAAATGTCGAGTATTTCAAAAGTATTGGAAAACTCACTGGCAACATATGCGTAATCGCCACGCACAAAAATCGATTGAGGTGCCAGAAGTGGATTCGTCCGTCCAACACCATCGGAAAGTCCTCCAGCGATGGTTGGAGTGGTAGTATCTGAGACGTCGATCACGTTCAAGCGACTTGATAATGCGCTAGCCACGTAAGCATAATTCCCCGAAACAAAAACAGAGTAAGATACATTGAGCTTACTATCGGCGATGTTGCCTTTATGTTGAGGTGAACTGGGGTTACTGATGTCAACTATTTCCAGCGTATTTGGATCGGCAACAACATAGGCATAGTTGCCTGACACGACCACCGACCGCGGCCCAGCAAGGCGTGGGCCACCTACTTCAAGGCTGTGAGTTATGTTCCCTTTGTGGGTGGGTGCCGCTGGGTTGGAAATATCGACAACTTCAAGCGAACTCGAACTAAAACTTGCGACATACGCATAATTCCCCAGCACATAAACACATGAGGGGTAATTCATAATGGCGCCGCCAGCCCCATCGACAATACTGCCCTTGTGGACCGGGGCCGATGGATTGGAGATGTCAATGATCTCCAGCGAATTGGATAGCTGACTCACGACATAAGCAAAATTCCCACTGACATACACCGAGCTAGGGGCGTTCAATAATGCACCGCTGGCACCATCGAGAAGATTCCCTTTTATCAACGGCGCAGACGGATTTGAGATGTCGACAATAGTGAACGCGTTAGCACTCTTTGTGGCAACGTAGGCGTAGTTTCCCGAAACAAAAACTGAATTTTCACCAAATGGTAATCCGCTTCCCTGGTCACTGACGATACTTGCGGTGTGCATTGGGTTAGTTCGGTCTGAAATATCAATAATTTCCAATGCAGAAAGACTTCCGACATAAGCGTAATTTCCAGACACGCAAATTGATGAGGGTGATTGCAACCTCGCTCCCCCTTTGCCATCAACTAAGCTTCCTTTGTGAACGGGCGCTGCAGGATTGCTGATGTCCAAGATCTCCACGGCGTCATTGATGTAATTCGTGACGTAAGCATAATTGCCAGACACAAATACCGAAGTCGGTTCATATAAGAGCGAACCATTCGCGGAAATGCTCGATAAATGGATTGGGTTTTGCAGCTGTGAATAGACCGTTTTTGAAAACGAGAGAATGAAACTGAAAACGGAAGCCCTAACCAAAGACAATGCTAACTTAGAATTAATCATAAATGGTTGATCGAATATAATTAAACAAAAAAAAATCCCCGAATCGGGGACTCTTTTCAATTTCCAGCCTTCACAAGACTTAGCCTTTTTTGGCTAACGTTTCTTTCACTAAGTCTGACGACACGATTTCTTCCTTGAAGACATAAGCTCCGGTCTTATCCGACTTCACGGCACGAATTACTTTTGCATAGTTCTTGCCGTCTGTTTTCTTAAGCGATGCAACTACTTTCTTTGCCATGATTACTTAATTTCTTTGTGTACTGTATATTTTTTCAACACAGGATTGTACTTCTTTAATTCAATACGCTCCGTTGTGTTTTTGCGGTTTTTGGTGGTGATGTAACGGCTCATGCCGGGCATGCCACTGTTCTTGTGCTCAGTGCATTCCAAAATCACCTGTATACGGTTTCCTTTCTTTGCCATGTGCTAAACTAATTTTAAAGGTGAGCGGCCAACGTGCCTTTTTCGCGTGCTTCTTTGATCACGGCAGTGATGCCCTTGTTGTTGATCGTCTTGATCACTTTAGTAGATACTTTTAACGTGATCCACTTGTTCTCTTCAGGAACAAAAAACCTTTTTGTCTGAAGATTGGGGTAAAACCTGCGTTTGGTCTTGTTGTTAGCGTGAGAAACGTTGTTGCCCACGCGTGGTCTTTTGCCCGAAATTTCACAAACCCTTGCCATAAAAAACGATTTTAAAGCCCTTTTTTCCTAAAAAGGGACTGCAAATATCGGGAAAACAGGGAATAATACAAACGGCACTTCAATATTCTTTTCTACACATTGATCACCGATGAAGGCTCCTTTACTGCTATTTGGTGTCTCTCAGAGAATTGTTCGATCGCTTGAAAGTGGAGGGAGGCCGGTAGGTTTTGGAAAGGGCAATGTTTTTGATAGCCCTGACCAGGCCTTTCGATCCATTAGAAGAAAAAATCACCACTCCTTGCGGACCTTTCATGTATTCTCTGAAGGATTGATAGGAATCCATCTGCAAAGGCAAGGCAAACTTCGAAGCTTGAGTCAATACATAGATGTTTTCCAGCGCATTTTCTTCCTCCATGGACACTTGGGGGACTGTTTCAAGGATTTTGTTTCGGAATTCAGTTTCGTTAAGTGCAGTCACAGTCACCTCTTTTAAAAATGTGATCTTGGGATTCAGTGCAATCACGAGCATGTCGTGGTTGAGGTCGTTATTAAAGACGGTGCAGTAAGACAGATAACTGATGTGGGAAAACCGAAGCGAGTCGCCCAATGACAGTGTGATCGAAAACTTGCCTTGGTCGTCGGAAATCACTGTAAAAGAAGAGGCGGCCACGTGAACATTAGCAATGCCTCCACCCGTGGTTCCATCGGTGATGATCCCTTGCACCAATTTCGAGCCACCCTGCGTCAGTCGATTTTGGGCGCTAAGCACCACTGCCAAAACAATAAACAGCAGCAACAAGGCGGTCTTTAAGGCATAAAAAAATGTGTTGCATGCCAAGGGTAAGGTTTAACTCAAAGATGAACTCGTTTCGCAGAAAGTTTTAAAATTTGAGTAGTTAGAACAGTGCAAATAAAAAAAGCCCTTCGTTGGAAGGGCCCTTCATAAATTAGGTAAGGAAGAAAATTATTTGCCGGTAAGGTTATTGCCGGCCATGTCCGTAACCACGAATACAGGTTGACCACTTACTTGTCTCAAGTTGTAAACCAAACCAAGGTCACCATTTACGGTGCGGTTTTCAGTGTGAATAAGGTTTTCATTGTTGTCATACACACTGATGTTGATATCCTGTGTGCCTTCGTTGGCCACAGACACCAAGTACTTACCATCTTGCAGTTTGCAAACGTGGAAAGCCTTAATCGTTGTTTCTTCTTTTGCGTTTTTGATGTGAATCACGTTTTGTGCCTGTGTTCCATTTTCATCAGAGATTTCAATGGTGTACACGCCAGGATCCATGCCCGCGAAGTTCAACGGACGCATGAATTTGTTCAAGCCTTTGATCGTCTCAGTGAAAATCTCGCGGCTTGAGTTATCGTATACTTTTAAAGTTACTTTCCCTGTAGAGGCGCCTTCGTAATACACCTTATAGGTTCCGTTCTTTTGTTGGCCAACTACTGCCATTTTAGGATTAGCTGCAAATGCAAGTACACTTACTACCGTTGCAACTAAAGTCAATACTGTGCTTTTCGTTTTCATTTTTTTTTACCATTTTATTTCGATACAAAAATACGGGCATCGCTCACGCGAGTTGGCCATTTGTAAGTAAACTTGTTTTTGAGAACGAAAAATCGTTTGCAGGAAAAATCAATGTAGAGAAGTGAGTCGCATCCGAAAAACGGTCGTCTTTTTTCTCATTTCAAAATCATTTTCTTCGACATCGATTGCACAAAGGGTATAGACTTATTTGACTCTCGAGTAATTTCTGTATTTTCGCGCTGGCATGCAGAAAAAACTGATCCTCGATTCTAAACAACTCGACATCACCCTCAGCCGCCTTTGCCAACAATTAATCGAAAATCACACTGACTTCAGCAATTGTGTAGTCCTTGGCCTCCAGCCACGCGGCATCTTTTTGGCCGAATTGATTCACCAAAGATTGAAATCGCTGAAAGTGACATTGCCGCTCGGCTACCTTGATGCCACTTTTCATCGTGACGACTTTAGAAGGCGCGAAACGCCGGCAAAAGCCCACGAAACGCGAGTAAATTTTGATATCGAAGGCAAAGATGTAGTACTCGTGGACGATGTTCTTTTCACCGGACGCACGGTGCGTGCGGCCCTCGACGCGATGATCTCTTATGGAAGGCCGGCGAAGGTAGAATTGCTCGTATTGGTGGATCGTAAGGCAACAAGAGATCTCCCCATTGCCGCAGATTACGTGGGCAAGTACGTCGATACATTGGATTCGCAAAAGGTATTGGTGGAACTCGAAGCACAAGGGCACAAACAAAACAAAATCTGGTTGATCAATAAATCGGATGGATAATAATTAAAAAAACTAAAGAATGTCCCAACTAAGTCAACGGCACTTGCTCGGTATTAAAGACATCACCCGCCAGGACATTGAACTTATTTTTGAAACAGCAACCAATTTTAAGGACGTCATCAATCGACCGATCAAGAAAGTCCCGTCATTGCGTGATGTGACGATCGCAAACATCTTTTTTGAGAACTCGACGCGCACACGTCTGTCTTTCGAACTCGCCGAAAAAAGATTGTCGGCAGATGTCGTGAATTTTTCGGCCTCAGGAAGCAGCGTCAAAAAGGGAGAGACCTTGCTCGACACCGTCAATAATATTCTTGCCATGAAAGTGGATATGGTGGTGATGAGGCACGCCAGCGCGGGGGCTCCTCATTTCTTGTCGAAACACATCAAAGCAAATATTGTGAACGCCGGTGATGGAACACATGAGCACCCTACCCAGGCCCTCCTTGATTCCTTTTCCATCCAAGAAAAATTGGGAGGCGTCGAGGGAAAGAAAGTTGCCATCATCGGCGATATCCTTCACTCAAGAGTGGCGCTATCAAACATCTTCGCCCTGAAAAAGCTAGGGGCGGAGGTAATGGTGTGCGGCCCTCCCACCTTGATTCCGAAATTCATACGGTCATTGGATGTGCAAGTGGAACTAGAAGTTCAGAAGGCCCTGGAATGGTGTGATGTCGCCAACGTATTGCGCATTCAACTGGAAAGGCAACAACTAAAATATTTCCCCTCACTCCGCGAATACACGCTGTATTATGGAATCAACAAGAAAATGCTCGATAACCTCGACAAGAAAATTGTGCTCATGCATCCAGGACCGATCAACCGTGGCGTTGAATTGACCAGCGATGCCGCCGATTCGCAACATTCGATTATTTTGGATCAGGTAGAAAATGGCGTGGCCGTTCGTATGGCGGTTCTCTATCTTCTGGCGGGAGCAGCTTAACTGTTTTTCACTAATTGGTTTAATGCAATCTCGAAAGAAGTTTGCGCGATCTTCGTCTTGGCAGGGCTGGTGTTTCTCGTTTTTTCGAGCGCTCGTCTAATGGTTGTAGAGATATCGTTGAAAATGGCGGCATCTTCCATCGATGCTTCACTTTCCATAAAATAAGCAAACACGCGAGCCATTCCGCAATTGGCGATGAAGTCTGGAATGATCGAAATTTTTTCGTCGGCGTCAAGTCCTGTGGGGCCAAAAAAAATCTCGGGGTCGGCGAAAGGCACATTCGCTCCGCATGAAAATACCTCCACGCCGGACGAGATCATTTTGTCGACTTGATGCTTTGTGACCAGACGCGAAGCAGCCGCGGGAATAAAGATTTCAAAGTCGAGATCCCATATCTTTTGGTTGACGATTTCAAATGGCAAAAGATCAGGTGTCACGAGTCGGTTCCCCTCGCGATCGATAACCAGTTTGCCGATTTCTTCATGGGAGAAACCCTTTTGATGGATGAGTCCGCCTTCACGCGTTAGGATTCCGACGATTCTTGCACCCATCTGGCTTAAATAAAATCCGGCAGCAGCGCCCACATTCCCCCAGCCTTGTACTACAACGCGTTTCCCGGTCACATCACCACCCCACAATTCATAATAATGTCGAATCGCATGAGCCACACCATATCCGGTGCACATATCGGCGACGGTATATTTTTTTTCCAATGAGGGCGTGAATTTTTTGTCTTCAATAATTTTCACGACACCTTGACGCAGTTGCCCAATGCGGTTCACTTTTTGGGGCTCGGTGGGTTTGTAGTGGCCGGTGAAAACGCCTTCCTGTGGATGCCAAATGCCGACGTCTTCCGTGTGTGGAATTACTTCATGAATTTCATCCACATTCAGATCGCCTCCAGTGCCATAATAATATTTTAGAAGCGGCATCACCGCCGAGTACCAGCGGTGAAGGACACCTTCCTTTCGAGGATCGTTAGGATCAAAGTTGATTCCCGATTTGGCACCACCAATGGGAGGACCTGACACCGTAAATTTCACTTCCATGGTTTTGGCCAAAGACTCTACTTCGCGCTTATCAAGTCCTTTGCGCATGCGGGTGCCACCACCCGCGGCTCCACCGCGCAGTGAATTGATGACCACCCAGCCCTCCGCTTCGGTTTCGGTGTCTTTCCATTCAAAAACAATTTCGGGCTTTTTGGTCTCGAACTTTTGCAACAGGTCTTTCATGACGTTGTGAAATTTAGGCGTGCAAATATAGAAATCAGAGGCCAACCACAATTCCTGAACAGGAATCGCGAGAAGCACCTGTCACGGATTTCAACACATTAGTTTGATTTCGCACGCGTAGCACGCCAAGAAATCCAAACACCGTCGCTTCCTTAAAGTCGACAATGGTGGTATCGGGCACCACTACCTCAACACGATCAGAAAGCTTCTCACGCAACAATTGAATCAAGAACTTGTTGTGGGCTCCTCCACCTGTTGACAGCAACTTTAGATTCTTACTGCGAGGGACCGCCTCCTCTATTTCATGGACAATCGATTCGCAGAAAGTCCGCAGTCTGTCCCTAAGGGAAACCGAATTGTTTTCTAGCAATGGCACGAGGGACTTCTCAAATCCTTCGCGGGCCAACGACGGATGTTTTTTTCTTGTGGCGGAATACGCCTTGTACAATTCACCCAGCCAGTTTTTGTTCACCATCCCTTGCGATGATAGACTTCCATCGGCATCAAATTCCCTTCCTGCTTTACCTGCCAAGTAGTTTAGTCCCATGTTGCAAAAACAAACGTCGAATGCTTTTCGCTGTCGATTTACCTCCATGGATAGGTTGGCAATGCCACCAAGATTCAAACAGACATCGTATTCCGAGAAAAGAAGTCGATCGCCGACAGGAACCAGCGGCGCGCCCTCGCCACCCCGGGCTACATCAAGGCTGCGAAAATCGAAAACTACCGGCAAACCCGTGGCTGCGTGGATGTCGTTTCCATTGCCCAGTTGGAAAGTGAATTTGCTTTGTGGCTGATGAAAAATGGTGTGTCCGTGCGAGGCAATAAAGTTAACTTGCTTGGCGTGGTTTTTTTGGATGAAATCATTGCACAGCCGCCCCAAGAAATCGCCATACTCGCCATGCAGTTCGATCAATTTTTCAGCCGAGATCAAGTGCGCATTTGCTAATTTATTTTTCCATGTTTTTGGATACTTGATAGTTTCAGCGGCTTTGATCGAAACGTGCCATTTCTTTCCTCTCTCTTCGAAGCGACAGAAAGCAATGTCGACGCCATCCAAAGAAGTTCCGGACATAAGGCCAATTACATTGTACTTCTGGCTCGATTGTATTTTCACAGGTACGGGGTTACAGGTCGCAAGTTACAAGTTGACCCGTAAACTGAAACGGGTAACATGAAACCTGTAACTTGCAAAATGAATTTAGTAATCGACTGGGGCAACACACGCATTAAGGTGGCCACATTTTCTAATGGACGGATTGAAACTAAATTCATTTTCCAATCATCACAAGACGTGATGCACTATTTGAAAGGCAAAGACTTTGAATGCGCGATCGTGAGTACCGTAAGTAATCCAGCCGACGAGATTTTGTTGACCATAGCCGCACGAAAAAAGTTCACGTTGTCCCATACGCTGCCTCTACCAATAAGATTGAAGTACGAAACTCCGACCACCCTGGGCGTTGATCGGATTGCCGCGGTTTGTGGCGCCGAAAGCCTATTTCCGGCTAATGACTGTTTGGTAATTGATGCAGGGACCTGCGTCACTTATGACTTTATTGATCGTCAAGGAAATTATCTGGGAGGTGCAATTTCACCCGGCATAGCCATGCGTTTTGAAGCAATGCATACGTTCACGAAACGCTTGCCGTTAGTGACTCCGGCAGCCGAACAATTAATAGGTAAAACCACTCAAGGTAGCATGAGAAGCGGGGTGATGAATGGAATATTGCATGAAGTGGACGGATTTGTCAATGCGTATAAAGGAAAATATCCCGACCTGCGGGTGGTTTTGTGTGGAGGCGATACTGCATTTTTTGAAAACAACTTGAAACAACCCATATTTGCAGCCCCCGACTTAGTTTTGATCGGATTGAATAGGATTTTGAATCATAATGCAGCGTTGTAGAGAGGCTTTCCCCCTTGTTTTGATTTTACTTTTTGGAGCGCTAACCGTGCACGGCCAAATTGCGTCTAGCCCTTTCTCAGAATTTGGAATCGGTGATTTGCGTAATGGGGGCATGGCTCAGAATCAAGGGATGGGAGGTATTGGCATAAGCAACGGAAACCCTTGGTACATCAACACGATGAACCCCGCGCTGCTCACGTACAATCACGTGACCGCTTTCCAAGGAGGGATGCAGCTTGAAAAGAAAACCCTGACCGACGGTGCCAATTCGCAAAGCTTCCAAAACGGAAACCTCGATTATTTGGTGGTGGCTTTTCCGGTAAAAACCAATCGATGGACTACCTCAATCGGATTAGTGCCTTATTCAAATGTGAATTATAATCTTAGCTACCAAGAGTATGCAAACGGTACATATCAGTTAATAACCTACCAGGAAACTGGCAGGGGCGGCCTTAATCAATTTTATTGGGCGAACGGAGTTAAGGTGAATAAGTACGTTTCGCTTGGAGCAAAAGCCTCTTATTTGTTCGGCACTAACGTCATCAAAGATAACTCCTTTAACCCCCTGGCAACGGCAAATGCCGCGCTTTCGACCCAAGACTCTTTTCACGGCCTCAATTTTACCGGCGGCGCCCAACTGCACTTCGACTCTCTTTTCGGAACAAAATATGTCCTCAATTTCGGGGCCGTAGGAAGTTTGGGTTCAAATGTAGCCGCCCAACATATTACGCAGATTCAATCCGTGACAACCACGGGAAGAATTGCCGACTCGCTGACGTTGTCGAATCAATACGGTAAGTTGCATTTGCCCTTCAACTATGGTTTTGGCGTTTCGTTCGGCCGCACGGATCATTGGACCCTAGGTTGGGATTTCACCTACTTGGACTATACGAAATTTGATTACCGCACCAATGACGATGTGAGAAGATTTTTAGGCACACCCACGGTGGGGTATCGCACGGGTATTGGATTTGAGTATTTACCGCAAGCCGACGACTTCACCAACTACCTCAGGAGAATTACTTATCGATTGGGCGCGAGCTATGAACAATCGCCGATACTAGTGAACTCGAACTACTTGACCGATAAAGGAGCCAGTTTTGGATTTTCGTTCCCCGTCAACAACATTTCAACGATCGATCTCGGTGTGAAAGTGGGCAGGCGCGGTGTGCTTAGTCAAAATTTGCTTGAAGAAAACTATTTCAGAGTATATTTTGGCATCACATTTAACGATCGTTTGTGGTTTATAAAAAGAAAGTTTGATTAAAACCTATTCTATGAAGAGTAAAAGAGTTTTTTTGGTCTTGGCATTTGTTGTTGCTGCTGTAGCGTCATGGGCGCAGTGCGATGACTATAAGTGGCCCGCTGATCCTTCGAAAGCCGAAAAGCAAGTAGACGCTATCAAGAGCGCGATGAAGGATCAGAATTACAAGGCTGCCACTGGTGGAATTAATTGGATGTTGAACAATGTACCGCAATGGCACTCGGATTTGTACGTCTACGCCATCGATACATACGATAAACTCGCGGCTCAGGAACTTGACCCATCATCCAAACAGAAATATATCGACTCCCTGATGATCGTTTATGATCTGCGAGTAAAGAGCTGTGGCGATGAGGCGAATGTATTGAACCGGAAGGCGTACCATGCCTACAAATACAACAAGGACAACAAGGCAAAGGTAGCAGAGGTGCTGGCCATCTTCGACAAGGCGTATGAATTGGCAGGCAATAACGTTGCCGATAACATCCTTGATGCCTACATGACAGTCATTAAGAGCAACGTTGACTTGCTTAAGAACCTGAACGAAGATCAGATTATGGGGCGCTACAATAAACTGATCGACGTCCTCGATGCCAAAATGAAAAAAGCGCAAGAGCAGAATAAGACGAGCATCATTGACAGCTATAAGAAGGTGGCGGGATCTATCGACGCCAAGCTCGCGAAGTTGGTGAAAATAAACTGCGAATTCGTGAAGAAGAATTTCGAACCTAAGTTTAAAGCCAACCCTAACGATGTGATGCTTGCCAAAAAGATCTATCAAGGCATGTTAAGCGATAAGTGCACAAACGATCCGGTGTTTTTGCAGGCCGCTGAACTCATTCACAGTACGTCTCCTGAATTTGGATCGACGAAAGAACTTTGCTCAGCGTACATCGCAGGCAAGAATTTTGACAAGGCTTCTCCCCTGATTACTGAACTGCAAGGCAAAGCGGCAAAACCAAGTGAGAAGGCCTGGGTAGACATTCTCAATGGAGATGCAGAGTTTCAGAAAGGAAATAAAACGGGAGCCCGCGACTTTTATAAGAAAGCCCTTGTCACCGATCCAAACAGTAAGGAAGCCTACGAGCACATCGGTGATCTGTATGTGGCATCAACAGGAGAATGCACCAAGACGCCGGGCTCTGCGGAGGAAAAATTGGTGTACATCGCCGCGTTCCAGATGTATTTAAAATCAGGCAACCGCGAGAAAATGGAAAGTGCACTCGGTCAGTACCCAACGGCCGCGGATTTGCAAAAAGCAGGCTGGAAAACCGGCGAAGCTAAAAAATTGGCGTGCTGGATTGATGAAAGCGTAACGGTAAAAGCCCGCAAAGAATAGAACATTAGCACGATACTTGCTGAAGGCTGGCGTATTGCCAGCCTTCTTTGTTTATTTGAAAATGAATTGGAAGAATCCATTGGTCTTGGTTGTTGCCTCTGCGATCACCCTTGCCTCATGCAGACCCAAGGAAGCCGCCAAGCCTGTGGTGTACGATGGCCCTTTGAAACAGGCCGAAAACATTTCCATGCGTTACACCGAAAGAGAACGGCTAAAAACGATTCTTCAAGCCAAAAAACTCAATGAATTTCAAAATGGTGACCGTGAATTCCCGGAAGGAGTTTACATCGAATTCTACGACGTCACTGGCAAGCTGACCTCAACGTTGAGAGCGAATACTGCCTTTTTTTTCAAGGAAGACAACAAATGGAGAGGACGAGGAAAAGTGGAGGTGATAAACCTCGAAAAGCACCA
>Ga0310811_10004005_pt1 | contig 18550 bp, 15 predicted proteins | sample YCmetagenome_FD_207642 | JGI IMG/M metagenome (GOLD analysis project Ga0310811, IMG submission 207642) | Soil microbial communities from experimental microcosm in Duke University, North Carolina, United States - YC | ecosystem: Engineered > Artificial ecosystem > Soil microcosm > Unclassified ...
CGCCGTGGGCGCTGAAGATGATCGTGCTGCCAGAGGGGACTTCATCCAGCACCTCGACGAACACGGCGCCCTTCTTGCGCAGATCGGCCACCACGTAGGCGTTGTGAACGATCTCGTGACGGACGTAGATGGGGGCGCCGAAAAGCTTGATCGCGCGCTCGACAATCTCGATCGCGCGATCGACGCCCGCACAGAAGCCGCGCGGCTGGGCAAGCAGCACCTCTCTTTGCTCGGCGGCGATGGGGGTATCCGTGAAGCTCATGTCTTAGAGAATCCCGATGATTTTGACTTCAAATAACAACGCCTGGCCGGCGAGCGGATGATTAAAGTCGAAAAGTGCGGATGTCTCGCTGATCTCTTTGAGCACGCCCGCGTACCGGCCGCCTTCTGGCGCATTGAACTCGATCGCCTCGCCCGGGGTGAAATCGTCGTCGACCATGCCGTTCGCGCGCAACGCAGCCAGCGAAATCCGCTGGACGAGATCCGGGTTGCGATCACCGAAGGCTTGCCCCTCATCTAGCCGATAGGTCGAATGGTGGCCCGTCTTGAGCCCGAGGAGAATGTCTTCGAGCGGCGGCGCGAGTTGTCCAGCGCCTATGAGCAGTGTAGCGGGCTTGTTGCCGAATGTATTGACGACGTCCGCGCCATCGGCAAGCGACAGCCGGTAATGGAGGGTGACGTGCGAGCCCGGTTTCACTTCGGAAATATCGATGATGCTCATGGCGTAACTCATCTGGTCGGGGCGCAACGAACGCGCCGCTGCTATGCCGTGCTTGGAGCCGGCGGCATCGGGCGGCCAGCTCCGGTGCAAAGAAGTCCGTATTGTAAGCCACTGGACGAGCAAGAGCGGGGATGGCAACAGCTGGCGGCACAGCGCGCTTCTCTTTCATACGTGCCGCCCATAAAGAAGAGGATGGAGTACATCGACATGCAGCCCCGTTCCGACACCGCAAACGCCACGCCAGTCCCCGCAGCCACGGGGCGGCCGGGGGCGATGCGCGAGCGCCATTCGCGTGACATGCCACGTGAACGGCTGCTCGAAACAGGCCCGGGCACCCTTTCGGATACCGAGCTCATCGCCCTTTTCCTCGGGTGTGGATTGCCGGGCCAAAACGTCTTCGAGCTCGCGCACTCGCTGCTCGCGCGCTTTGGCTCGCTGCGCGCGATGCTCGATGCAACGCCGGCCGATTTCAAGGGGCTGCGCGGCATTGGTCCGGCGAAAACAGCGGTGCTCCTGGCCGTGGTCGAGATGGCTCGACGCGCCCTCGCGGAGCAAGCGCGCGAGCGGCCCTTGGTCGATTCGAGCGCTGCGGTGGAAGCCTACGTGCGGCTTTTGATCGGCTCGCGCCCCTATGAAGTGTTCCTGTGCCTCTTTCTCGACGCGCGGCACCGCCTCATAGACAGTGAGGAAAGCTCGCGCGGCACCATCACGCGCATGGCCGTCTACCCGCGCGAGATTGTGCGCCGCGCCCTCGCAACGAACGCAGCCGCCCTCATCGTCGCGCATAATCACCCCTCAGGCGCCGCCACACCGAGCGCGAGTGACCGCCAACTCACGCGTGTGCTGAAGGACACGCTCGCGCTCATCGATGTACGGCTCGTCGATCATCTCGTCGTCGGGCGGAGCGCAGTTTTCTCGTTCGCCAACGAGGGCTGGCTATAACGTTTCGGCCCGCTCTCTGGCTGGCAATGGCGATAAGCCCGGGCGGTGGCCGGACCAGCGTCCGATCGGCCTGATCGTCCCGGCAGCTACCGCGTGCGCCGCTCGATGAGCACACGAAAGACGCCGCAGCCGCCGCAAAGGGCAAATATCGTTTGATTTTGCGGCTCTTTTTCTGCTACACTCGCTCTTCTGCCTCTTTTCCAACCCCGTTCCAAAGTCGGGCGCCTTGGCGTTCGAGTTGGGTTATTCACACTGCAAGGCGGCAGCTTAACGGCTGGCGCGAGCTTGGGATAACTTTACCGAAGGCGAACGAAGGCAAAGGGGCCAAAAGAGAGGGGCCGAAAGAGCCAGACAGCGGAGCCGGACAGCCGGGATAACAGCCGGTCACGATCCGGCCGGATCTGCTCTAGCAGAGGCGAATCTGGCGACCCCAGGCTTGAACCGAATTTTAAGCGTTTTAGGAGTGCTCTCATATGGCACGCGTATGCCAAGTAACTGGGAAAGCGCCGATGAGCGGCAACAACGTTTCCCACGCAAACAACAAGACGAAACGGCGCTTTCTGCCGAATCTGCAAAACCGCCGTTTCTGGGTGGAGAGCGAAAACCGTTGGGTGCGCCTGCGCGTTTCCAACGCGGGCCTGCGTCTCATCGATAAGAACGGCATTGACGTCGTGCTGGCCGATCTGCGCGCACGCGGCGAAGTCTAAGGAGTAAATCATGGCGAAAGGCGCACGCGACAAGATCAAGCTCGAATCGACCGCAGGCACGGGTCACTTCTATACGACAACGAAGAACAAGCGCAACATGCCGGAAAAGATGGAGATCATGAAGTTCGATCCCGTCGTCCGCAAGCATGTGGCGTACAAGGAAACCAAGATCAAGTGATCGGTCTCCGACGAGCCTGAACGACAAAGACAGCAAAAAGCCCCGCCTTGGCGGGGCTTTTTGTTGGTCCCTCATTATTGCTCCTTTTTGTTGCTCCTCCTTCGTTGTTCTTTCGTCGTTCTTACGCCTTCGTTCCACCCCTCTTTGCTCCTCCCCTTGTTACGCCGACCGAGGTATGCTTTTCGGCTTGGCGCACCCGCTTGCATTGCTGCGTGTGCGAATTACGATGCGCGTGAGGCACCTCGTACGCATCCAGATACAAATACCGACATCGCATCGTCGTACGGCCAGCGGGACCAGCCGGCCTCGATAGGACGCAAAGGTGCAAAGGAACAAACACATGAATTTCGACGTGGTAATCGTGGGCAGCGGGCTCGCGGGTTTGACGGTCGCATTGAACCTTGCCGAGAAACGGCGCGTCGCAGTGCTCGCCAAGCAATCGATGACCGAAGGCGCAAGTGACCGGGCTCAAGGCGGCATCGCTGCGGTGCTGGATTCCGCGGATAGCATCGATAACCACGTTGGCGATACGTTGGTCGCGGGCGCCGGGCTTTGCGACCAAGCCGCCACGCGTTTCATCGTTGAAGGCGGCCGCTCGGCCATCGACTGGCTGATCGACCAAGGCGTGCCCTTCACGCGGGACGAAGCTGCCGAGCTCGGGTTTCATCTGACACGCGAGGGCGGCCACAGCCATCGGCGCATCATCCATGCGGCCGACGCGACCGGGCACGCCGTCGTCGAGACGCTATCCGAGCGCGTGCGCCGACATCCCAACATTACACTGCTCGAAAATCACTATGCGATCGACCTGATCACATCAGAGCGCCTCGGGCTTCCCGGCCGTCGTTGTCACGGGCTCTATGCGCTTGACCTCGCCAGCGGGCGGACGATCACACTGCAAGCCCAGCACATCGTGCTCGCGACGGGTGGCGCCGGCAAGGTCTATCTCTATACGACAAATCCCGATACGGCCACCGGCGACGGCATCGCCATGGCCTGGCGCGCCGGGTGTCGCGTGTCGAATATGGAGTTCATCCAGTTCCACCCGACTTGCCTTTTTCATCCTTACGCAAAATCGTTCCTCATTTCGGAAGCCGTGCGCGGCGAAGGCGGCCGACTTGTGTTGCCCGACGGCACCCGCTTCATGCCGGCGCACGACGAGCGAGCGGAGCTCGCGCCGCGCGACATCGTGGCGCGTGCGATCGACTTTGAAATCAAAAAGCGCGGTATCGACTGCGTTTATCTCGACATCAGCCACCAGCCGGCCGCCTTCTTACACGAGCACTTTCCGACGATTCTGGCGCGCTGCCTCGAATTCGGCATCGACATCACGAAAGATCCGATTCCAGTCGTGCCGGCTGCGCATTACACGTGTGGTGGCGTAGTCACCGATCTGGCCGGCCGTACCGATTTGGCCGGGCTATATGCCGTGGGAGAAACTGCCAGCACGGGGCTGCACGGAGCAAATCGGCTCGCCAGCAACTCGCTGCTCGAGTGTCTCGTCATCGGGCGCTCGACGTCAGCGGCCATTGAGAGCGAGGGCTTTGGCGCCGCTCAGCATACCCCGCTGCCGGACTGGGATGAGAGCCGCGTGTCCGATCCCGATGAAGAGGTCGTCGTCGCGCATAACTGGGATGAACTACGGCGACTCATGTGGAACTACGTCGGCATCGTGCGCACCGATAAGCGGCTCGCGCGGGCGCAGCATCGGATCGCCCTGCTCAGCGACGAGATTCACGAGTACTACGCCAATTTCAAGGTGAGCCGCGATTTGCTCGAGTTGCGCAATTTGGTCGATGTGGCCAAGCTTATCGTCGACAGCGCCCTGTCTCGACGCGAAAGCCGCGGCCTGCATTTCTCGCGTGACTGGCCTGCAGCATTGCCGAAAGCGCTGTCGACAGTGCTCTCGCCTGAACACACGCGCAACCGGTTAATTTGAACGCACCCTCGGCCGGCTGCGCCGGCCGTAGCGATGGGAACAGACGGAGGGCGTTAAACGAGCCGCATCGAGTAGTCCGTCGCGCGTACGTCCTTCGTCAGTGCGCCGATGGAGATGCGGTCTACACCTGTTTCCGCGATCGTTCGCACGGTGTCGAAGTTAACGCCGCCCGAAACTTCGAGCGTTGCGCGCCCGGCAGTCAACTCCACAGCGTCGCGCATCGCGGCAAACGAAAAGTTATCGAGGAGGATCGATCGGGCACCATGCTCGAGCGCCGACTCGAGCTGCTCCAGCGTTTCCACCTCGATCTGCACAGAGACACCCGCCTGCAATTCGTGCGCGGCATGAAGCGCCGCCCCCACACCGCCGGCTGCGACGATATGGTTCTCCTTGATGAGAATGCCATCATAGAGCGCAAGCCGCTGGTTGGCACCGCCGCCCACACGCACTGCGTACTTTTGCGCCAATCGCAGACCCGGCAGCGTCTTGCGCGTATCGAGAATCTGGGCGCGCGTTCCGCCAATTACGTCGACGTAGCGACGCGTGGCTGTTGCCACACCCGAGAGCAGCTGCAGAAAATTGAGTGCATTGCGCTCCGCTGTCAGCAGAGCCCGCGCCGGACCACGTAGCGCGCAAACCAGCGAATCGGCGGCCATCCAATCGCCCTCGCGGTAATGCCAGTCGAGCTCGATCGACGGATCGAGCTGACGCATGACCGCCGCAAACCAAGGCACGCCGCAAAGGACTGCCTCTTCACGAACGATAACGCGTGCCTCGCGCACCGCATCGGCTGGTACAAGGCGCCCAGTGACGTCGCCGCTGCCGACATCCTCATGAAGCGCGTCGGCCACATTGCGCGCCAGCGCGGTGTCAAACGCCACGCCATACTGCGCATGAATCTCGTTATAAAGCGGCGAAACCGCGTCGCCACCACGAAGCGTCTGCTGTCGCCCCATCGTTGAAGTTCTCCGATCGTCCAAAGTCTCGTCAAGCCGGACCGACGTTGGCAAAGAGTGCCGTATCACGCGCAAAATCACCGCTTGCCTGCACGCGCTGCTTGCGCTGCGCGGCAAAGGCCAGCATCCGATCGATCGGTACGCGCGCCCGTTCGCCGATTGCCGGATCGACGAAAATCTCGTTGTGACCACGCTCGATGACGTCGGCCAGGTTGGCAAGGCCGTTCATGGCCATCCATGGACAATGCGCACAGCTCTTGCAGGTCGCACTGTTGCCAGCCGTCGGCGCTTCGATGAATGTCTTGCCGGGCGCCGCCAGTCGCATCTTGTAGAGAATGCCGAGGTCGGTCGCGACGATGAAGTGCGTCGCGTCGGACTGCTTGGCCGCCTCGATGAGCTGTGACGTCGATCCGACGACGTCAGCTTGGGCGACTACACTCGCCGGCGACTCCGGGTGCACGAGCACTTTTGCGTTCGGGTACTCGGCACGCAGCAAGTCGAGCTCGACGCCCTTGAACTCGTCGTGGACAAGGCACGAGCCCTGCCACAACAGCATATCGGCGCCCGTCTGCTTCTGGATGTAGCTGCCCAGATGGCGATCCGGCGCCCAAAGGATTTTTTCGCCGCGCGCATGCAGGTGGGTCACGATGTCGAGCCCGATCGAGGAGGTGACCATCCAATCCGCACGGGCCTTCACCGCTGCACTCGTATTGGCATAGACAACCACGGTGCGATCGGGGTGAGCGTCGCAAAACACCGAGAACTCGTCGGCCGGGCAACCGAGGTCGAGCGAGCAAGTCGCATCGAGATCGGGCATCAAAATGCGCTTGTTAGGGCTCAGAATCTTTGCCGTCTCGCCCATGAAGCGCACCCCGGCAACGACAAGCGTGCGTGCATCGTGATCGCGCCCGAACCGCGCCATTTCAAGCGAATCCGCCACGCAGCCGCCCGTCTCGTCGGCGAGCTCCTGCAGTTCCGGATCCACATAATAGTGAGCGACCAGCACCGCCTTTTCGCGCTCGAGCAACGCCCGGATACGCGCCTTCAGCGCCTTGCGTTCCTCCGGCGACGTTATTGCCGGCACCTTGGCCCAAGCTTGGCCGACACCGCATGCCGGACCAGCCGCGCTGGAAACTATCGGCTTGTCAAACTCGACGGTCTTGATCGTCGCAGCCATCATCCTCTCCTCAAGCGTTGCCGGGGACGCCGGATGTGGTCAATGACGTCCATCAATGCCGAGCAATGCCACCGGCCCCCGCACATTTTTCATGCGCACAAAAAGCAACACCCCGCCAGAGCGGGGTGTTCTGTGACGTCTCGAAATTGTAATAGATTTCGTGTCAGGCGTAGCAGCGCAAGCGCAGCGCAAACTCTTGCAGCGCCTTAATTCCACTTTGCTCCGCGCGGTGGCACCAGTCCTGGAGCTGGATCAGCAACTGGTCGCGCGACGCGTTCGAACGCTCCCAGATCGCCGAGAGGTCCTTACGCAGTTCGATGAACGTGCGCAACGTTTGATTATTTGCAAAGATCTCAGGGAGCTGGCGCCGCTGCGGTTCATCCAGACCCGCTTCATCCTTATGGAACCACGTGCTCGCGCTCTTCATCAGCGTATAACGCTCGCGCGCACCGATCTCCTTTACCCGTGCGAGCTCCTGGCGATACGCCCGCTTGACCGTCTTCGCATACCGGGCCATCACCTCGTAGCGGTTCGCCAGCACCGCCTGCAACGTATCCTGATCAAGGACGACTTTGCGCTCAGCGATGCGCGGCATAGGCGCGACTTTCTTCACCTTCGCCAAGCCGCACATGGACATCAAGCGAATGTAGAGCCAGCCGATATCGAACTCGTACCATTTGTTCGACAGCTTGGCCGAGGTCGCGTAAGTGTGATGGTTGTTATGCAACTCTTCCCCGCCGATCAGGATGCCGATCGGGAAAAGATTCGTGCTCGCATCTTCCGAATCGAAGTTGCGGTAGCCCCAGAAATGTCCCAGGCCGTTGACGACACCCGCCGCCCAGAACGGAATCCAAACCATTTGCACGGCCCAGACCGTCAGCCCGGCGAGACCGAACAGGGCGACATCGATAACCATCATCAGGCTGACGCCGAGGATCGGGTATTTCGAATAAACATTGCGCTCGATCCAGTCGTTCGGCGTGCCGTGGCCGAAGCGGCGCATCGTTTCCTCGTTCTTGGCCTCTGCCCGATAAAGCTCGGCGCCCTCGAGCAGCACCTTCCAGATGCCCCGCGTCTGCGGGCTGTGAGGATCCTCCTCCGTTTCGCATTTCGCATGATGCTTGCGGTGGATGGAGGCCCATTGGCCCGTCAGCATGCCGGTCGACATCCAGAGCCAAAAGCGGAAGAAATGGCTGGCGATCGGATGCAGCTCAAGCGCGCGGTGCGCCTGGCATCGGTGCAAATAGACGGTCACGCCGACGATGGTGACATGCGTGACAGCGAGCACGAACAGCAGAATCTGCCACCAAGAGAAGCGGAGGAAGCCGTGTGCGAGGAAGTCGAGGAGGGAATTCAACAAGGCATTTACCCGTGAAGCGATGAGCGCGGCACAAACGCTATCCGGCGGCACACCGTCAGCAAATCGAAAGAGATTGATGGACTGGAACGGATTGTACTGCAACACCCAGCAATCGTTTGTAACAAAAGAGGAATGTCGCACATATCGGTGCGACGCCTGCTGCGGCAATTCGATGCAGTGCAGCCTCGGCTACCTAGCTTCGCCTTCGCCGCAGCGGTTCCCCACGAAAAGTCGGAAGCACACCTCATGCATGCGCAACGCAAGACGCTACCCTGGATCGCTCAAGAGGTGGCCATCGAGTTTTACAACATCGCCCACCTCCGCGTCCATAAAAGCGCCCACGCTGGAATCGGCCACCGCGCGTGGTCCCGGCATCTCGCCGATGATGCGCACGTCGCGCGTGGGATAAGGAATGGCGATGCCGTGCTCGTTGAAGAGACGCCAAATATTGCGATTCACGGATGAACGCACGGCAGCCGTGCCCTTTGCGGCGTTCTCGATCCAGAATCCAAGTTCAAGATCGATGCCATCGGCGCCGAACGAGACGAGGTACGGTGTCGGCGCCGGATCATCGAGTATGCGCTCGACACCCTGTGCCGCTTGTGCGAGCAACGCCATCGCGCGATCGACGTCGGAGTCGTACGAAATCTGCACCGCCGCCTTGGCATAGCCGCGCGTCAGATACGACGAATGGTTCTGGACCACGTCGGTCATCAGTTTCTCGTTGGGGATCAGCGTCTCGATGCCGTCCAGGCCACGCACGGTCGTAAAGCGTGTACGGATCTCCGTCACTACACCCTGCAGCCCGCCGACGTTGATCGAATCGCCGATCCTGATCGAACGGTCGATGAGAATGATGAACCCCGAGACGTAGTTGCTCGCAATTTTCTGCAAGCCGAAGCCGAGCCCCACGCCGAGCGCGCCGCCGAACACGCCCAACACAGTGATGTCGATGCCGACAAGCGAAAAACTGATCAGCACGGCCGCGAGCATGAGCAGCGCACGCCCGACGCGCGCAAGCACGACCTTGAGATTGGCGTCGATCGAGCGCGAGCGCATCACGCGCTCCTCAAACAGCGAACCGAGCCACATCGCGACGATCATCGTCACGCAGACCCACAGCAAGCCGGTCGAAAGCGAAAGCAGCGTCATGCGCTCGTTGGCGACGCGAAAGCGCACCGACGCCATCCAGCGCAACACTTGGTCCTGTATGCCGAGCACCGTCATCGCCATACCGATCCAGACGAGCACCGTCACAATCTTCTCAGCGACGAAAAGCCCCGCATGGTCGCGCCCGCCGCTGCTGAATACGCGCCGAGCGATGTAGAAGACAACGTAGATGAGCGCAATGCCGAAAAGCGGCACGAGCGCGAGATCGAGCAGCGACGTCGACATGTAATCGTCGAGCAGCGCCTGCGCGAACCAGACCAGCGCGCTGCCGAGCAACGGAAACAGCGCTTTGTCCAAGCTTTCCGCACTGAAGCGCAGCGCCTCGTGACGCGCGCGGCGATGCACTTCGAGCCGGCCGCGCAAGAAGCGCGCGACGAGCCATGCGACAACCAGCACCGCGATCAGCGTGCCGGCCTGCCAGATCATGACGGGTTGGCCGAAATCGCGGACGATGCCCGTCAGCATATGGGAAAGGATGTGGTTCTGGTTCATCGTCTCGACGAGATAACGGCAGCAAGGGTGGGCGGCACGCCGCGAAGATTCCGCGACAGATGCCGCCCGCTTGGAGCGCCGCCGATTAAGCCCGGCGCTCGAGCACGGCGGCGAAGAACCCGTCCGTGGCGTGGCGATGAGGCCAGAGCGACAGGTAATCCCCCATTTCGAGCTCGATGCGCTGCTCGGCCAGCACCTTGCCGGCCGGCACGAGCACAAACTCGGTGTGCTCTGCCAGGAACGCCGCGACAATGGCCTCGTTTTCCGCCTCGAGCACGCTGCACGTCGCATAGACGAGCCGGCCGCCCGGTTTGACGAGGCGCGCAGCGGCGGCGAGTATCGAAGCCTGCTTGCTCGTGAGCTCGGTCACCGCGGCCGCGTTCTCTCGCCACTTCAAGTCGGGATTGCGGCGCAGCGTGCCGAGCCCGCTACAGGGCGCATCGACGAGTACACGGTCGATCTTGCCGGTCAATCGCTTGATCTTGATGTCGTGCTCGCTGTCGATCAGCACCGGATGCACATTCGACAAACCGCTGCGTGCAAGCCTCGGCTTGAGCTTCGCCAGACGGCGCTCGGACACATCGAACGCGTAGAGCCGCCCCGTCGAGCGCATCGCCGCGCCGAGCGCGAGTGCTTTGCCGCCCGCGCCCGCGCAGAAATCGACCACCATCTCGCCTCGCCGCGGTGCCACGAGCGAGCACAGCAGCTGACTGCCCTCGTCCTGCACTTCCACCCAGCCATCCTCGAAGACTTTGAGCTTCGTGAGCGCAGGCTTGCCGGCCACACGAACGCCAAGCGGCGCGAACGGGGTCGCGCCAGCGTCGATGCTCGCAGCCCCCAACGCATCGAGAGCCTGTTCGCGACTCGCCTTGAGCGCATTCACGCGCAAATCGAGCGGCGCCGGGTAGTTGAGCGCGGCCGCGAGCTGCGCCAACTCCTCGCCCGCGAAACGCGCCGACAGCGCCTCGACAATCCAGTCTGGCAGATTCAGGCGGACGCGCAGCGGCAGGTTGGCCGGATCGATCTTGGCGACGTGCTCGAGCCACGCTTGCTCATCCGCCGAGACGAACCGCGAGACGGCCGAACGGCCGGCTGTCTGCATGAGACCGAGCAGTGCAAGACGGCGCGCCGGGCTGCCGGTGCCGCTTTCGGCCAGATGCGCGAATTCCATCCGGCGGCGCAGCACCGCGAAGACGGCCTCTGCAATGACGCCGCGCTCGCTGTGGCCGAGCTTCGGGTGAGCACGGAAAAAACGGCTCGTCGTCGCGTCGGCCGGGCCGGCGAACTTCAAGATTTCGGCGAGGAGCACTTCCGTCTGGCCGACCAGAAAGCCGTGCAGGCCCTGCTCGCGGCGCGGCTCTCGATTTTGTCGCGGCTCTCGATTCTGTCGCGGCTTCGCGCTGCGGTGAGGCTGGGGTCGGTTGGTCATGCTGCTTCTCCGGACACATCGTTAAACATCCATTGCGGCTCGTTCGGCGTCACCTGCACACGCGTACCGTCGAGCGCGAGGCGCTCCTCGACGAACCAGCGCACGGCGCGCGGATAGATGACGTGCTCGGATGCGAGCACGCGCGCGGCAAGCCGCTTCTCGTCGTCGCCGGCGAGCACGGGCACCGCGGCCTGAATGACGATGGGACCGTAATCGAGGCGCGGCGTGACGAAATGAACGGTGGCGCCGTGCACGGCGACACCGGCTTCCAAGGCACGCTGATGCGTCTTGAGGCCCGGAAAGCTCGGCAGCAGCGACGGATGAATGTTCAGCATCCGCCCCGCGTACCGCTCGACGAACGCCGTCGTCAGCACGCGCATGAAACCGGCCAACACCACAACATCGGGCTGGTAACGATCGACGACGGCCGCGAGCGCCGCATCGAAGGCTTCACGCTCGGCAAAATCGCGGTAGTCCACAGCGGCCGTTGCGATGCCTGCGGATGCCGCCACGGCAAGCCCCGGCGCATCGGGGCGGCTCGCGACGACGGCCGCGACACGCGCCGGCCAAGCTTCGCGCGCACACGCATCCACGATCGCCTGCATGTTGCTGCCGCGCCCGGAAATCAAAATAACGATATTCTTCATCCGGTGATTTTATCATTGGGGCATTGCAACATTTCGAGGCATCGGTCGCGCCCGAGCCGCTCGGCGTCCGAACGTTTATAATCTCGTGCTTTGCAGCGCTTCACAGCGCATATCGATCTTTGGCTTCGCGGCGTCGGGGAATCGTCCCTGCCCGCCCATCCCAACGGCTATCGTGAGAGTCTTCCGCGGTCTTCCCAACGCCGAGAGCCGCGCGCCCTGCGCGCTGACGATCGGCAACTTCGACGGTGTCCACCGCGGCCACCAGGCTTTGCTCGCGCGCGTGCGCGAAGCCGCGCGTGAGCGCGGACTGCCTGCGTGTGTCATGACTTTCGAGCCGCATCCCCGCGAGTTCTTCGATCCGGCCGGTGCGCCGCCGCGCATCGCGGTGCTGCGCGACAAGCTCGAAGCACTGCGGATGAACGGCGTGGACCGCGTCGTCGTCGAGCACTTCAACCGCACGTTTGCGGGCCAGTCTCCCGATGCATTCGTCGAGCGGATCATTGTCGGCGGCCTGCACGCGCGCTGGGTGCTCGTCGGCGACGATTTTCGCTACGGCGCAAAGCGCGCCGGCGACTTCACTTCGCTCAAGGCGGCCGGCGAGCGTTACGGCTTCGAGGTCGAGCAGATGCAGACCGTGGCCGACGCAAGCGGCGCGCGCATCTCGAGCTCGGCCGTACGCGCACTGCTCATCGCGGGCGAGCTCGGCGCCGCCCGCGAGGCGCTCGGTCGCGACTACGCGATCAGCGGGCATGTCGTGCATGGCCTGAAGCTCGGCCGCGATCTCGGCTTCCCGACACTGAATTTGCCCATCGCGCACAAGCGCCCCGCGCTCAGCGGCATCTTCATCGTCCGGGTGCACGGTATCGAAGCGCAACCGCTTGCGGGCGTTGCGAATCTCGGGCTGCGGCCGACCGTCGACGATTCGGGCCGCGTGCTGCTCGAAGTCCACTTGCTCGACTGGCACGGCGATGCCTATGGCAAACTCGTGCGCGTCGAGTTTTTGCACAAGCTGCGGGACGAGGAAAAGTACGCCGACCTCGAAACGCTGACGGCGGCCATCGCCCGCGATGCCGCGAACGCCCGGGCCTACTTTGCCGCGGCGGGCGATGCTCTGACGGCTGTTGCTGCAACGGCCGGCACGGCGCCTGCAGCCCCAGCCGCCCCCGGTAGCCGTGCAACCGGGTTCTCGACATCGGCCACTGACCGAATTATTCGTTAGCCGCAGCCCCTTCGCGCCGCGCCGGCCGCGTACGACTTGGCCGGCATCGCGTCGTCAACCGACACCGATTGAGCGCGCCCGGAACTCGGGCGCCAACCGTTTCCCAGCGATCTCACCATGAGCGACAAGAAAGCCGATTCGAAATCCCAGGCCAAATATCCGGTCAATTTGCTGGACACGCCGTTTCCGATGCGCGGCGACCTCCCGAAGCGCGAGCCACAACGCGTCAAAGAATGGGAAGACAAGCGCGTGTACGAGAAGATCCGCGCCGCGAGCGCCGGTCGGCCGCGCTTCGTCCTGCACGACGGTCCGCCCTATGCGAACGGCGACATCCACCTCGGCCATGCGGTCAACAAGATCCTGAAAGACATCATCGTCAAGTCGCGCAACATGGCCGGCTTCGACGCCGCCTATGTGCCCGGCTGGGACTGCCACGGCATGCCGATCGAGATCCAGATCGAAAAGCAATACGGCAAGTCGCTGCCGGCGGCCGAGGTGCAGCAGAAGGCGCGCGCCTATGCGACCGAGCAGATCGAAAAGCAAAAGGCTGGTTTCAAGCGGCTCGGTGTACTCGGCGATTGGGACAACCCGTACAAGACGATGAACTTCGGGAACGAAGCGGCCGAAATCCGCGCGCTCGCGAAAATACTCGAGAAGGGCTATCTCTATCGTGGCCTGAAGCCCGTGAACTGGTGTTTCGACTGCGGCTCCGCGCTCGCCGAGGCCGAAGTCGAGTACAAAGACCGCGCTGACCCGTCCGTGAGCGTGCTGTTCCCGTTCGCCGCGCCCGAAAAGGTTGCGCAGGCATTCGGGCTCGCGGCGCTGCCCGACGCGGAAGGCGGCATTGTCATCTGGACCACGACGCCCTGGACCATTCCCGCGAACCAGGCGCTGAACGTGCACCCCGAAATCGTCTACGCGCTCGTTCGCACGCCGCGCGGCATGCTGATCCTCGCGGAGGAGCGCGTCGAGGCGAGCCTCGCACAGTTCGGCCTCGAGGGTGAAGTCGTGGCAACGGCGCTGGGTGAGAAGCTCGCCGATCTGCGCTTTTGGCATCCGCTCGCTTCAGCTCATCCCGGCTACAAGCGCACGTCGCCCATCTATCTCGGCGACTATGTGACGACCGAGACGGGTACGGGCATCGTGCACTCGTCGCCGGCCTACGGCGTGGAGGATTTCGACTCGTGCAAGGCACACGGGCTGGCCGACTCCGACATCATCAACCCTGTCATGGGCGATGGCCGGTACATCGAATCGCTACCGCTTTTCGGCGGGCTTTCGATCTGGGCGGCCAATCCGAAGGTCGTCGAAGCGCTGAAGTCGGCCGGCTCGCTGCTCGCGAGCGAAAATTACACGCACAGCTACATGCATTGCTGGCGCCACAAGACGCCGATCATCTATCGTGCAACGTCGCAATGGTTCGCCGGCATGGACGTCGTGCCGAAAGACGGCGGGGCGACGCTGCGCGAGACAGCGCTGGCCGGCATCGAGGCGACGGCCTTCTACCCGTCCTGGGGCAAGCAGCGGCTGCACAACATGATCGCACACCGCCCCGACTGGACACTGTCGCGCCAGCGCCAGTGGGGCGTCCCGATGGCGTTCTTCGTCCACAAGGAAACGGGCGAGCTGCATCCTCGCACGCTGGAGCTGCTCGAAGCCGTCGCCCAGCGCGTACAGGAAGGCGGCATCGAAGCGTGGCAAACGCTCGACGCACGCGAACTCCTCGGCGACGACGCGAACCTGTACGAAAAGAATCGCGACACGCTCGACGTCTGGTTCGATTCCGGTACGACGCACTGGCATGTGCTGCGCGGCTCGCACAAAGAGGTCTCGCATTTCCCAGCCGACCTGTACCTCGAAGGATCCGATCAGCACCGCGGCTGGTTCCACTCGTCGCTCTTGACGGCGTCGATGCTCGACGGCCAGGCGCCCTACCGCGCGCTGCTCACGCACGGCTTCACCGTCGATGGCGAAGGGCGCAAGATGAGCAAGTCGCTCGGCAACGGCATCGATCCGCACGACGTCTCCAACCGGCTCGGCGCGGAGATCATCCGCCTTTGGATCGCCTCGACTGACTACTCGGGCGAACTCTCGATCTCCGAGGAGATCCTGAAGCGCGTGACGGAAAGCTATCGCCGCATCCGCAACACGCTGCGCTTCTTGCTGGCGAATCTGTCGGACTTCGACTTCGCAAAAGATGCGCGCGAGGTCACGGAGTGGCTCGAGATCGATCGTTATGCGGTAGCGCTCTCGGCTCAGCTGCAGCAAGACATCCTCTCTCACTACGAGCGTTTCGAGTTCCACCCCGTGGTGGCGAAGCTCTTGACCTATTGCTCCGAGGATCTGGGCGGCTTCTATCTCGACGTGCTGAAGGATCGCCTCTACACGAGCGCGCCCGATTCGATCGCGCGCCGCTCGGCGCAAACGGCGCTTTATCACATCACGCAGGGCCTCTTGCGCGTGATGGCGCCGTTCCTCTCGTTTACGGCGGAGGAGGCCTGGCACGTATTCCAGCCGGGCAGCGACACGATCTTCACGCAGACGTATCACGCCTATCCCGATATTGCCGAAGGCGACGCGCTGCGCGAGAAATGGGCGCTCTTGCGCGCCGTGCGCAGCGATGTCATGAAGGCGCTCGAGGAAGCGCGCGCTGCGAACCGGATTGGCTCGTCATTGCAAGCCGAGGTAGAGCTGCGTGCGACGGGTGCCGCCTATGACGCGCTGGCAAGCCTCGGCGACGACTTGAAGTTCGTCTTGATCACGTCCTCGGCCACCCTCGTCAAGGTCGATTCGGACGCCGATGAGGGGGTGGAGGTCGTCGCGTCGAAGTATCAGAAATGCGAGCGCTGCTGGCATTACCGGGACGATGTGGGCTCGCACCCTGAACATCCGACGCTGTGCGGCCGATGCTTCAGCAACCTGTTCGGCAGCGGCGAAACGCGGAGGGCGGCATAATGGCGAAGACCCAATCGGTACAGGCAAGCGGCACGGTCGCGCCATGGCTTGGCATCGCGCTCGTCGTCATCCTCTTCGATCAGCTGACGAAAATAGCGGTCATGAGGGTGCTTGAATACGCGACGCCCTACCCGCTGGCCCCGTTTTTCAATCTGCTGCTCATTTTCAACCGGGGAGCGGCGTTCAGCTTCCTGGCTGCAGCGGGCGGCTGGCAGCGCTGGGCGTTTACGGCCCTGGGCATCGTCGCGGCGCTCGTCATCGTGTACCTGCTCAAGCGCCACGGTAATCAGCGGCTCTTTTGCACCGCGCTGTCGCTGATCATGGGGGGCGCGCTCGGCAATGTCATTGACCGGCTCGTGCACCGACACGTGATCGACTTTCTCGACTTTCACGTGGGCGGCTGGCATTGGCCCGCGTTCAATTTGGCAGACAGCGCGATCACGATCGGCGCAGCGTTGCTGGTGCTGGACGAGCTGCGACGCGTTCGCGGCGCCCGCTAAGCGCCTGACGCCGTTCTTCCTCGAGCATTTTGGAGGCAACGTTGGCAATCGCAGAACTCGCTGGCAAGCACCTTGTCCTCGGCATGACGGGCGGCATCGCCTGCTACAAGATCGCCGAGCTGACGCGCCTTCTCACCAAGGCCGGTGCGACGGTGCAAGTGGCGATGACCGAGGCGGCGACGCAGTTCATCACACCCGTCACGATGCAAGCCCTCTCGGGCCGGCCCGTCTACACGAGCCAGTGGGATGGGCGCATCGACAACAACATGGCGCACATCGACCTGTCGCGCGAAGCGGACGCCATCGTCATCGCGCCCGCCTCAGCCGACTTCCTTGCAAAGCTCGCGCATGGCATGGCGGACGATCTGCTCTCGACGCTATGCCTCGCGCGCGACTGCCCGCTACTCGTCGTGCCAGCGATGAACCGGCAGATGTGGACGAATCCGGCCACACAGCGCAACGTCGCGCAGTTGCGCGCCGACGGGGTGCTGGTGCTCGGCCCGGACTCCGGTGTGCAGGCGTGCGGCGAGACAGGCGACGGTCGTATGCTCGAACCGCAGGCCTCCTACGAGGCGATCGTCTCATTTTTTCAACCGAAGGTTTTGTCTGGGCGATGTGTGCTCATCACGGCCGGGCCGACCTTCGAGCCGATCGACCCCGTTCGCGGCATCACGAATCGCTCAAGCGGCAAAATGGGCTTCGCGCTGGCGCGCGCGGCACAACAGGCGGGGGCCGATGTTCGGCTGATCGCGGGCCCGGTCAGCTTGCCTACGCCTTGGGGTGTCGCGCGAGAAGATGTGGAAACCGCGCTACAAATGTACGATGCCGTCGTGCAAAGGGCGCAGGACTGCGATGTCTTCATCTCCGTCGCGGCCGTCGCAGATTGGCGCGTCGATCGCGCGAGCGAAGAGAAGATCAAAAAGACAGCGCACGGCGGCGTGCCAAGCCTTTCCTTCGTCGAGAACCCCGATATTCTCGCCACGGTGGCACGCCTGACTAATCCGCCCTACTGTGTCGGCTTCGCGGCTGAGAGCGGCGAACTCGTCGTGCACGGCGCAGAAAAGCGCGCGCGCAAGCAGGTGCCGCTACTCATCGGCAATCTGGGGCCAAAGACATTCGGCCGTGACGACAACGAGGTCGTGCTGTTCGATGCGCAAGGGCTGACGCGCCTGCCTCGAATGGACAAGGACACGCTGGCGGCAACACTCGTGCGTGAGATCGCGCGCCGGCTACCCGACACGAGCCTCATCTCCTGACTGCTCCGCGCCGCAAGCCGGCAAACGGGCTCCCGCCTGGAACAATGAGGACGCGATGAACCGGCAAGGCCGGGAGTCACGCACGCACGCGAAAATACTATGACGCTACTTTCGGTACTCGATCAAACGCCCGTCATCGACGGGCATACCGTGGCCGACGCGATCGCCGCCACGCTCGAGCTCGCACAGCTCGCCGACGATCTCGGCTATACGCGCTACTGGTGTGCCGAGCATCACGGACTCCTTGCGGTCGCCAACCCGTGTCCCGAGGTCATGCTGGCGCGGCTGGGCAGCATGACCAAGCGCATTCGGATCGGGTCGGGCGGCGTGATGCTGCCGTACTACAGCCCCTTCAAAGTCGCAGAGCAGTTCATGATGCTCGAGGCGCTGTTTCCGAACCGCGTCGATTTGGGCGTGGGCCGAGCGCCCGGTGGCGATATGCGCACGGCGCAGGCTGTCGCAGCAGGCGCATACAATCGCGGCGACGTGTTCGCCAAGCAGGTGTCCGAGCTCGTTGCGCTGCTCAATGGCAAGCCATTGCCGGACCAGCCGGGATACGGGGTTGTGCTCCAGCCCCAAGTGGACACGCGACCGCAGGTATGGATGCTGGGCTCCAGCGATTTTGGGGGGCAACTCGCAGCGCAACTCGGCCTGCGCTTCGCGTTTGCGCACTTCATCAATGCCTACTTTGGGCATCACTTAGGCGTTGCCTATCGCGAACGGTTTCAACCCGGCCACGAGTCAAAACCCTATCTGGCGGCCGCCGTCTTCGCCATCTGCGCGGACACCGAAGAAGAAGCGCAAGCACTGGAAAAGGCTGTTGACTTGCGCCGTCTGCAGATGGCTTATGGACTGAACCTGCCGATTCCTTCGCTCGCGCAAGGTGCCGCGCAGTCGTACGG
>Ga0310811_10004006_pt1 | contig 18547 bp, 20 predicted proteins | sample YCmetagenome_FD_207642 | JGI IMG/M metagenome (GOLD analysis project Ga0310811, IMG submission 207642) | Soil microbial communities from experimental microcosm in Duke University, North Carolina, United States - YC | ecosystem: Engineered > Artificial ecosystem > Soil microcosm > Unclassified ...
AAATGACCTCTCCCTCGGCATTCTTGTACAGGTACACGCCGGGAGAGGCGGGTAAGGTGCGGATTTTCTGGTGAAGGTCCATGAGCGGCTTATCTTTAGTTTAAAGGAAAGTCTTGTGAGCGCCTGTAGGGTGTGTGAACATGCGGGTCCCGGCAAATCACGTTCATAGGTAGTCTGACTCATGGAACCACACGCATTCGTCAAGGAAGTATATCGACGCATGTCGGTGCGGCATGCAGCTGCGATAGCACGGCCAAACTGGAGCGAGATGCAGACTCATGCCGAGGTGCGGCAAGCGGCGCATGAGATTCAAGGGCTGTTGCCGCAAAGCTCTAATGCGGCAATTCTCGACATTGGCTTTGGCAGCGGGTGGTTCCTGGCGGCGTGCCTGACACTTGGGTACACGAATCTATCTGGCGCCGACTTCGGTATCGGCAACAAGATGCATGTTGCAGACTGGGGTCCGCAGGGGGTACGCCTGTTTGAGATCAAGGACAATATCGGCGACTTTCTTGCGGATCGCGAGGAACAATATGATTTCGTTCACATGTCCCACGTGATCGAGCACATTCCGAAGTATTCGCTGCTGTGGGTCGTGGATGCGCTTTATCGATCATTGACACCCGGCGGGACGCTGATGCTGCGAACACCGAACATGGAGAGTCCATGCGCGAACTCGTCTTATTACGTGACACTTGCGCACGAATACGGATTCAGTTCTTCCAATTTAGAGTCTCTGCTCGATATCTGTGGGTTCGACGAAATTCGATTCCATCGACCGACACTCCACAAGCCAAACTCGAAACAAAAGATCGGGAATGCGCTGCGTCGTGTTTTTCTAAAAGAGAGCGCGGTTAAACACCGGCTGTTTGGCGTGAACAGGCACGGCATTTTTGCTTCCGAGTTGGTCGTTACCGCGAGACGCGGAGCGGTCCCGCCATTCTTCGATCCGAAATATAAATAGATTTGTGTCGCGAGTCTGGCATTTTTACTCCGCCCAGTTCTGCACGAACTCGATCAAGCTGCGCACTGCGATCCCTGATGGTCCCTTCGCAATCCAAGGCTTCGCGTCTTCGGTCCAGGCAGTTCCTGCGATGTCGAGATGGATCCAAGGAGTGTCTTCTGCGAATTCCTTCAGGAACATGGCGGCTGTGATAGCGCCACCCCAGCGTCCACCGGAGTTCATGATGTCCGCAATATTCGACTTGATGATCTCTTTGTATTCGTCATCCAAGGGCAGACGCCACATTTTTTCGCCTGCCTTGGTTAATGCTTTCGAGAACCGATCGTACATTTCGTCGTTGTTGGCGAAGATGCCGGCGTTGGCATAACCAAGCGCAACAACAACGGCACCCGTGAGAGTGGCTGCGTCGACCAGATGCGTGCAGCCAAGTTGGCGGGCGTAGTAGAGGCCGTCTGCAAGCACGAGGCGTCCCTCGGCGTCGGTATTGATGATTTCGATGGATTTGCCTGACATGGCGATTTGCACATCGCCTGGCTTTTGCGCTTTTCCAGAGGGCATGTTTTCCGTTGCGCAGACGATTGCAATCACTTTCACTTTCGGCTTAAGGAGGGCAATCGCGCGCATTACGCCGAGCATGGTGGCGCCGCCGGCCATGTCGTATTTCATCTTTTCCATGCCGTCGGCGGGCTTAATGGAAATGCCACCTGTATCGAAAGTGATGCCCTTTCCGACGAGGCCGAGGACCGGCTTTTCCGGCGCACCAGCAGGTTCGTACTTCATGATGATCAGTGCCGGAGGTTCGTCTGAGCCCTGCGCGACGCTCCAGAATGCACCCATCTTCAGTTCTTTGATCTTGTCAGCGCCATAAACCTCACATTTCAGTCCCACTTCCTGGGACATCTTCTTTGCTCGGTCAGCCATGATGGTGGGAGTCATTCGATTCGAAGGCTCGTTCACGAGATCGCGGGTGAAGTTTTGCGATTCGCCGATGATGTGCGCGACTTTGCGTGCATTCTCAAGTGCCGCCTGATCGCCTCGGGCAGCCACTGCGACCGAGTCGAGTTTCTGATCCTTGCGATCGGACTTGTAATAGTCGGGATCGAAGTCGCCCACGAAAGCTCCCTCGACGATCGAACGCACGGCCTGCTCCGCTCGCACGCTCTCTGGTGCTACGAACGTGAATTCGCGGATGCCGCGAGATTTAAGGAAGCGAGCTGCTGCTCCGGCGATTTTGCGTAATTCGGCAGGAGAAAAGTTCTTTGTTTTTCCGCCGCCGAGAAGCAGAAGCCGCTTAGCCTTCAATCCGCCCGGAGTATGGACCAGAGTGGTCTCAAACGTTTTTCCAGTGACATCACCGCTGGCGAGAACTGCAGCGGCAGTTTTTTGAACGGGATCGGAAGCGTCCGCGAACGGCACTGGCTTATCTTTTTCGCCTTTGTCGAGAACCACGGCAACAAGACATTCGGTAACAATTTCAGCAGGAGTTGAGAGCGTAATAGAAGTCTTCATGTGTTTCTCTAGTATTATCGGCAGCCGCTGAAACGCGCAACCCATTGGCACCTGAACTAGCACGGGAAGTGAGCGGAACTTTTCCCAAAGGAGATGCGTAACGAATCCCATGTCGACAGACAGGATAGCGCTGCCCGATTCGAAGGCATCAATACAACCCATAACTTTGGTGGGCCTTGCGATCAGCTTGTTCGGAATGGTCGCGATTGCCCAGGTGATCCGTTTCTACTGGCCTGAATCGACCGTGACGTCATCCATTGTGAGAGAGAGTCTCTTTTGGCTCTTGGGGGCCGCTCTCATCTGGATCGTTCGAAGTGGAGAAGGTTTGTCGCTTCGAACGATCGGGATTGGGACGGCGAAAATGTGGCAATCGCTCGCATGGGGTCCAGTATTGGCCGCGGTGAGCTTGTTAGTGGCCATCATGCTGGCGCATGTGACGGGGTATGGCCAGGGCAAGAATTCCCAGGCGTTTGATCGCCTCCCGCTCTGGCTAGTGACCTGTACCGTGTTTCGGGCGGGGATTCTGGAGGAACTCTTTTTTCGTGGATATGCCATTGAGCGCCTGAAAACGTTGGGGCTTCAGCGCTGGGCGGCGGCGGGGATACCGCTCGTGATCTTCGCCATTGGGCATTTTCGTGGCGGATGGGCAAATATCGCAATCGCATTCGTGATTGGTGCGATCTTGACGGTGTTCTATCTGTGGAAGAAAGATCTGGTCGCCAACATGGTGGCGCACACGCTGGTGGACCTGATTGGCAACGTCATTCCCCGGTTGCTGAAGTGAACGTGAGACTCGACTGCTCCCATTGGGTGGAATCAGTGCTCATGTTCGTCGTGCGAATGACGGTGCAGGTGAGGATGGGCGTGAATCACATTTCCATGGGTGTGCCGATGGGCATGTATGAGGTTCGTTGTCAGCAGCAACTGTGTGTTGGACAGAATCTGTGAAGGCGTGCCATCCGCCAGCAGGCTTCCTTCTTTCAAAATAAGAACGCGATCGGCGATATCTTCGACAATGTCAAGCTGCTGCGTGGCAGTGATGACAGTTTTCGTCGATCCCTTCCACTGCTGAATCAAGTCTACGAGTTGACTGGTGGAACGAGGATCGAGAGTAGCTGTGGGTTCGTCGAGGAGTAGGACATCCGGATTCAGAACGATAACGGATGCGATCGCGACCCGTTTCTTTTCGCCGCCTGATAGCCGATAAGGCGAACGGTCACGCAGGTGAGAGATTCCCATGAACTCGAGAGTCTCCTCCACTCGCCTATGCAGTTCTTCTCGAGTCCAGCCTAGCTGTAAAGGGCTGTACGCGACTTCTTCAAAGACCGTGGAATTGAAGAGCTGCGCGTCTGGATTCTGGAAGACGAGGCCGACGCGACGTCGGAAATTGAAGTTGAATTCGAGGTTGTTAAGAGAGTGCTGGGTCAGCGGATCTCCAAATGCTGTTATCGAACCGTGAGAAGGAAAGCAAAGTCCATCCAGCATTCGGAGTAGTGTGGATTTTCCGGAACCGTTCGCACCCAGCAAAACTGTCCGCTCGCCCCCTGAGATGTTCAGCGTCAGATCGCGGATGGCCGAGATCCCGTCGTACTGGAAACTGGCGGCGGAGATTTGGAACACTTGCAATCGTTATCGTCCTATCCAGAAACAGAAAAAAGCTGCTGAAGCGAAAGCGAGTAGCGCAATGAAATCTCTCGATCGAAGCCGCGGTTCTTCGAGGATACGCGCTTCACCAGAGAATCCACGCGCAATCATAGCGGTATAGACGTCATTCCCAAGGTCCATGGTTTTCATCATCAGAACGGCTGCAGTTTTGCCGGCGCCGCTGCGTTGGTCGGCATTGTGAAGGATGCCGACCGTGCGGCTTTTGCGCGACTCGAACATCTGACTCGCTGTTTCCAGCAAGAGAAAGATGTAACGGTGTGTCATACCAAGGATCGTGACGATCTCCGCGGGCAGGCCGAGCGCCCGTGTAGCTAGCAGTAGCTTATTCCAAGGCGTGCTCAAGACCAGGACGGCCGTAATGGTAATCGCGGTTTCAACGCGCAACACCAGCAAAATCGCCGTTCGAAGGCCGGTTTCGGTCACTTGGAAGTGACCGAATGCCGATGAAATCGGCGGACCGGGAGTTAATACCAGCGCTGGAAACGCAATAACGGCGGTGAAGAGGAACACGACAGTCCAGACTCGCTTTGCGAGTGTGAATAGTGACACTCCGGACAAGATTGCAAGGCACAAGGCAATCGCTAATAGAACCAGAATCCCACGATAGGTGTGACTTAGCACGACTGCGATCAACAAAAGAAGCGTTCCGATCAGGCGTATGCGGACATCGATCTTTTGCAAAAGTGTCTGACGAGCCGCAATTTTCTCGGAAATGAGCGCATTGGAAAGCGCGTGCGAGAAATGGTGCAAGGTCGATTCGATCGAATGTCTCACGATTCCAGTTCGCCCTTCGGTTTTCTGCGGAGGATACGATCAACTGCAGCACTGGCCGATGCCAAAACTCCAACTCCGAACATGGCAGACAGCACGTAGCCGAAGATCGGATTTTTAATGAACGCGGGAGCGTAATCGGGAAAGGGAGCGGTCCATAGTCCGGAAAGTTTGCGGATGCCAGACGGGGTAGGAGGTGGTTCAACCTGACGAGAGGTTCTGGCAATTTCCGCGCGCGCTTGCTGGTTCTCGAAATCGCTTGCCGACCACTCTCCCCATGCCTTTCCCACAGCCAGGACTCCAAGAGGCGTGAGAAGAGCGAGTACAGCGACCATCAGCCACAAGCGGCTTGCTCCCGAACCTTTCGAAGGAAACGCAGGAAGGGCGACTTGCGCGTGGTTAAACAACCCCAAATCCGCGCGCTGCAGATAGGAAACTATGCCAGCTGTGACGACAGCTTCAGCTAGGCCGGCAATCGTGAGGTGTCCGATCATGATGGCAGGCAGCGCAATGCGTAGGGGATAGGGAGCATAGAGCGGCGCGCCGCTCGGATCGTGATAAAGAGTTGGCTGAATTCCCAACTCAAAGCCGGCGACGAGCGCTGCCGCGTTGCAGGACAGGTATCCGGCTACGGCGGCGGCCAATATCCTGCGCCGCGAGGTTATTTCGGATGAGCCGGCAATCGCGTGATACAGCGCGTAGGCCACCAGAGAGCCAACTACCGCCATGTTGAAAGTATTTGCGCCGAGCGTGGAAATACCTCCATCGCCAAACAGCAAAGCCTGAAGCGCCAGGGCGATCGAAACAGCGATTATCGAGGCTGCTGGACCAAGCACAATCGTTGCGATGGCAACGCCCGTAGCATGACCTGTAGTTCCTCCCGGAAGGGGAAGATTGAACATCATTATCACGAAGGTGAACGCTGCAAAGACGGAGATGAGCGGAATTGTGCGGGAGGCTATGTTCCGCTTGATTCGCTGAAGAGCCGAGTACCAGCTAACGGACGAAAGCCCGTACAGGGTGACGCAGCTGGCAGGGCTCAGATATCCGTCAGGTATATGCATTTGAAGGATTCAATGCGCTACATGCAGTTTTTTGCACTAATTCCGCCATTGTACAGAGCGATCATTGCCCAGGTACACGGCGAATCTGCTTGTGCACACGGAGACGCCAAAACCTTTCGCAATGAAGATCAACTGTGGCTAGAATACTCGCGAGTTGCGGGACTTGGAGTGGCGCATGATCTGTAGGGATATGGCTCGGAAGGTTGTTCCGTTGTTTGGTGTCGTTTTTGTGCTGACCGCCTTAAGTGCGCGGGTTTCCGAAAAACATGTGCGTCTGGGAGTGCCGGAAGACTGGTCGCATCACCGCCTAGTGTTTGGCGGGAACGTCGCGGTGGAACGGCCGGAATTGATCGGCAAAGATGAGCGAGTCGTGCACGCCTTTCTCCAGCGTGTGCGGGCGCAAAAAGCCGCGCAATTCGGCTCTCGGGTTGACACAAATCTGGTGGAAGCGGCTGCCGCACAACGTGACTGGAGTGTGCCACTCGGAACGAGCGCTCGGGTGGCGACGGGGATGTTTCCCGCAAAGTACAGCTTCGACATCACGTCACCCCCGAGTTGTGCGAATGATTTTGTAGTTTTCGGGTTGATCCTTGCAGGTGTGACCGGTGGGCAAGGAAACATGGTGGCCATCAATAATCTTTATGCGGGCACCGGCGGGTTGTGCACGACCGGTCCGAGCGTGATGTTCTCCTACAATGTAACCACTCAGACCGGGGGCAAAGTCCTTACGTCACCGATTTTGTCCGCCGATGGAAAAAAGATCGCATTCGTCGAAAGTACCGCGGGAAGCTCAATTTTTCATGTATTGAAATGGGCGACCGGAGCAGGAAATGGCACGTCCCCCACATCGTCAGCCGTCCCGGGCGGCGGGAACACCGCGTCGATGGTCAGCATTCAGTATTCGAATTCAACGAATACGCGATCGTCGCCGTTCATCGATTACAACAATGACGTCGCTTATGTTGGTGCGGATGATGGCCGCATCTACAAATTCACGGGAGTGTTTAAAGGTGTACCAGCCTTGGCGGGGGGAACATGGCCCGTAACAGTCAAAGGCAACCGAAGGCTGACGTCACCAATCTTCGATAGCTTCACGAATAATATTTTCGTCGGTGAAGCAAGTGGAGGACTGTATCAATACAACCTATCCACGCAACTGTTGAAACGCCTCAATGTCAGCACACCGCAGCAGTCGAACGCCAACGTCATCGATTCACCTTTGGTGGATTCGGTGAACGGGACTGTGTTTGCAAGCTCGTCCAACGACGGAACCAGCGCGGTGTTTGTTGAAGCAGATACCACTTCACTCGCGGAATTAGCGCGCGTCAGAATTGGCGCGGGCAGTACTTTGGGGACGTTCGTGAACTTGTACGATGGCGCTTTTAGTGACGCTTACTACACGTCGCCAAGCAGTGGGCGAATGCTCCTTTGTGGGACGGGGCCGGCGGACATCACGCCATATCTTTACACGTTGAGTTTCACCGGAAGAGTGGTGAACACGACACCAGTTTCGCGAACACAAATTGTGAACAGCACGCGTGCACGGTGTTCTCCCATTACCGAATTTTTCAATCCGAACATAAATGGGGGAACAGACTTGTTCTTCTTTGGCGTTTCGTTCGATTGCTCCGGGGCCAATACAAACGGCTGCGTTATTGAGAGGACCGGTGCCGGAGTTACGACATTCGTTTCGGAACCGGGTGGCACAAGCGGAATTGTGATCGATAACAGCAGCACAGCGGGACAGGCCTCAAGCATTTACTTCTCGGTGCAAAGACTTCCATTCGGGGCTGTGAAGCTGACTCAGAATGGCTTGCAGTAACAGCTATTGCTAGAAAGACGAAGGGCGGGAAGTCGCTTCCCGCCCTTTCTGTTTGAGCCCGGAATCGGCTGACCAGCGTTACTCAAGTGCGATCTGCCAACCTTTGTCGGTCTTTACCATCGCAAGAACGACCTTAGTCGGCGCATCGTGATAGAAGTTCGCGCCATACTTCTGGATGAGCGTAGCGCGGTCCCATGTGTTGAAGCTCTTTACGTTCGGGCCAGCAGCATCGAGCAGATCACCCATCTTGTTCGGCTCCCATTTCCAGGAGTACTCGACCAAAGCCCGAGTCGGACTCTGCATGCTAATTTTGCTGATCTCGACCATCTTCCGTTGCGCTACCGGGATTGTGTAAGACTGAGTTTTGTCCTTTTCTTCGGACTTCTGAACGCCTGTCAATTCTCCCAAGAATGCCTCTCCTTTGGGCGTAAGCGAAACGGGAGTTTTCCAGTCGTTGTCTTTGCCAATTTTCACGAATCCGAGTTTCTCAAGCAGACGATAGTGGGGATCGTGCGGTCTTTCATCCACACTCGCCTTGATGATGCCCGTGTGGAAGTGCAGCGTAGGGGGGGCCTGCGATTCGAGTGAGGAAGCGACAATAGGAGTGGCTTCCTGGAGCGTCAGCACTTTCCGGTTCTCAAGAAGGAAATAGACAGAAACGCCAACGATGCTCACGATCAAACCGACGATGAGCAATAGAGGAACAACCGAAGATGATTGTTTTTCCAGCTCGATTTCCTGCTCAAACATGACATCCTCCTGTGCTTCTCGCAGCCATCGAGAAGAACGCGGTCAATGCGATTTTCGCCAAATACCTCATACATTGGTGTGATCTTGCGCACAAAAGAGTGTTCGGAAATCACACGAGGAAGAGGCAGGCGGATACTGCTTCGGCGCAAGCTTTTTCACAGGAGATTGGAATCGCGTTGAAGACGCGTCAGACGTAAGTGACTGAAGCGGTGATAGATATTAGAAAAATGCGGCGGCAGTCAGATTGCGCATCCATTTTGTGTTTGGCAGTGTTGCGGCCGAACAGGGTCCCATGACGCGCACGTTTCAAACTCTGGCCATCACACTTTTGATTACCCCTTTCGTTTGCTCTGCGTCCACAAAACCAGCGCTGGTACAGGCGGCCATGAGCCGTGCTTTACTGGCACCTAAGGAAACGAAGGTTTGGCACTCTCCGTGGCAAGATCAATTGGAGTATGCGATGGCGCAACATACCTCCGATCATGTGCAATGCGAAGCGGACCGGCCTCCTGAGGCATTGGCGACACCAGATCCGTTGTTCGACGTGACGAAGGAGGACCTGAAAATTACCGTGAGTTTTATCGTCGGAACGGATGGGCGAGTTCACAGCCCATTCATCCTTGAGAGCGGCGGCGAGACGGAGGACCAGAATGTTCTACTGACCATCCAGCACTGGCGTTATCGTCCAGCGATGTGTAACGGCGTACCTACCGAGGCTGAAGCGAAAGTCGAATTCCAGGGGCGATAATCGACAATCAGTGACGATAAACTGAAGTCGTCGGATGGTAGTTGCGCCAATCGAACCAATAGTCTTTGAGGAAGACGATCTGCTCCAGGCATTTTCCTGATTTCGCGCCACTCGTGGCGCATCCCTTGAAATTCCACTCACTGCCAGAGGTATCGATGAGTGTCCAATCGGCTGCGCCCGGTTTCTGAAAAAATTCGAGACGCTGATCACCATCGCGGCTGATAAAAGCACGAAGGGATTGTTTATCGGGACCGACAGCGAGGAGGATTGGCACTCCGCCCACTTGATCCTGAATCGGTGACTGCTTAAGGACTGTTGCGAGTGGATAGGCGCGGGCTTCATTCCCTAATGAGAGGCCGATAATCACATCTCGGTCGGCGAGGCCTTGGCCCGGGAAGCTAACAACTACAGGGAGCTTGCCCACACTGGTCTCCCAGTCTTTCTCGTACTTGTCCGAAAACTTCGCGATCGGCGCCAGAACCTGTCCGGCAGGAAATTCTGATTTCCAACTAGCGAATGTGATTTCGTCGTTGACCACACGTTCCAAACGGGCGCCTTGTAAAGGCCCGAAGAGGGCGAGTCCGCTGACCTGCTGCCACCAAGTTCCCGTCTCGCGGTCGCGCATCAGGAAATTCTGGTTGTTGATGCCCGCGAGATAGAAATGCAGTACACGATTCTGCATCGTACTTTTCCACACCAGACCGGTGTGACAGAGCGTTCAATACGTGACCACGATTGGTATTCCGCCCACTTCGTCGTTGAATACATGGTGGTAAGCCATTTGGACGATCGGGTACGCGCGAGCGTCATTGCCGAAACGAACAGCCATGATCATTTCGCCGGGATCGAGCTTGGCATTTTGCGCGGATAGAAATCCTGGCGTCTGGATGGGATGAAACATCCACTCAAAGTAGTTGAGGCGCGACATCACCGCCGAGCCAGCCGCCAAGAGAATACCGAGCGCCAGGAATACGCGCTGTATTTGCGAAGTTCGCGACCAAAGGATCCAGCCCAAAAGCAATGAGACCAATGCCAACACCACGGTCGCGAGCGGGGCGATAGCTTTTACTTCGAAAGCCAGCGCGAGCGCGCGTGGCGACTGGTATCGGAACGGCCGAATGATGAAGGCTGGGATGAAAAAAAGAGCGAACGTGCCAAAGGCGAAAATCCAGAAGATGAGCTTAAGGCCCGGGGCGAGTCGAACATTGGCTTGCATGACTGTTTCTTTATGGTGCCGCTGCTTATGGTAAACCGTCAACCTATGCGAAGGTTGTTATGTGCAGAGCTGCAACAGAGGAATCGGATGCACCGGGTTCTGAACCCGGACAGCGTGGTTTATTTCGATTAGCGAGCTTTCGCGGCCATGCTGCGGTTGTTCTTCGCGACTTGTCGGCGCGTGCTCGGCACATAAGCGCAGGAACGAAAATCGTAATGGTCCGCGAGACAATGTCCGCACAGGTGCACGTGGTGTACGCGGCAGTGGATGACTGGGGTCTCGGCTTTGCATTTCTCACAACCGCCGGACTGAGGGCGCGGAGCTGGTGGGGCACCCCCGAACTGGGTCTGCAGGGCTCGAGCTTTGAGATAGAAGCCACTGGCAATCATGAGAATGCCAAGCGAGAAGATACAAGCGCCGACCGGCAATAGATGCTGGTCGGTGGTGTCGGCCATCGTGGCGGCAAGAAGGAAGAGCGAGAATGCAACTACAACACTGCCGGAGCCAATCGCCCAGGTACTCGCATTTTCTGGCATGGCAGAAATCCTTGTGAGAAGGCGTTATCTGGGTCAGTAACTTGCGGAAGGTGACCCTCAGAAACACTAGATGTCCCTCGTGAAAGAGGCTAGATAACGAAAGTTTCAGGCACAAAATCTGGAGAAGAGGGGATCACTTCTATGACTTGAGTAACTTGTCGGTACCCTCGCAACAAAACTAGGATGAGCGGCAGGATGGAATGGCGCGTTCTACTGCTGTGCAGTGATCCCGGAACCAGCGATCTTCTACGCAAAGTTCTGGTCGAGCAAGACATGGTCACCGATCATGTCTCTTCGGTCGAGGAAGCTCTGGCGATGGTCGTTGACCGACGCTATGGTGCTCGACGCGCAAGATGAGCAAGGCGCGAGCACGGTGATCTCGAAAGCACATCATTCAAAAATGAATAGTGGGACACTCGTTATCGCACTGGTCGGGAGTGCGAACAATGTGAGACACCTGTTCTCACTAGGAACCAATTTCGTCCTGTATAAACCGATCTCTGAAGAAAGAGCGAAGGTAAGTCTTAAGGCTGCTCAGGGTCTAATGAGACGGGAGCGGCGTAGAGTGCCGCGCATTCCGGTATACACGCCGGCGAATCTGGCATACGCGAACGTTGAGGACTCTAAGAGCACAATGCTCGATGTGAGCGAAGAAGGAGCCGCGATTCAAAGCGAGCGGAGACTTCCGCCCGCTTGCAAGGTTTATTTTCAATTCACCCTTCCCGGACAAACGAAATTGGTACGGCTTTCTGGTGAAGTGGCTTGGCAAGATTCCACCGGGCGCGTTGGCATACGGTTTGTCGATGTTCCTCAGACCTCGCGCCGGATTCTTAACGAATGGCTGCTGCACAATAATTTTCGGAAAGAGAACTCTGCGCCGAAAACGATCACCACGCCGCTGGCAACGCCGACGGCCGCGTCAGATGCGGAGCAGAGCGCGATGCAGCGGCTACGCTCATTACCAGGGAACCGCCGTGGGGAATCGCGCCATGCTTGCAGCCTTGGTGCTGAAGTTTATAGGTTAGGCAGCACGGTACCGAATCGCTGCAGCCTTTCAGACATCAGTAGCGGCGGATGCTACGTAGAAATGCCTACGCCGTTTGAAGCAAATAGTCCGGTAGAAATTATTGTTCGCACGCAGAGCATGAAGATTCGGGTGCGCGGTCTGGTTCAGGCGACACATCCAGGATTTGGGATGGGTGTGCGATTCTCGCTGAAAGATGCGCCTGAGCGCGAACAAGTGCAGCAACTGATCAACGTCGTCTCCGCAGGTCCCACTCTGGAACCGACCTTCTAATTAGCCAACGACTGAACAGCTTTTTTGAAATATTCGAGAGAATGTTTCAAGCCCTCTTCCAAGCCAACTTTCGGATCCCAACCGAGGAGAGTCCTTGCCTTCGTGATGTCCGGCTGACGCTGCTTGGGATCATCCTGTGGGAGAGGTTCTTGTCGAATGGAACTTTTCGATCCGGTGACCTCGATAACGCGCTTCGCGCATTCAAGAATTGTGAACTCGACGGGATTACCAATGTTGACTGGGTCATGCTCATTCGATCGTGAGAGCCGCATGATGCCATCGATCTCATCACTTACATAGCAGAAGCTGCGCGTCTGTGAGCCGTCGCCATAGACGGTGAGAGGTTCGCCCATCAATGCCTGCTTCATAAAATTCGGTATGACGCGGCCGTCATTGAGTTGCATTCTGGGTCCATACGTATTGAAGATCCGCAAAATGCGTGTATCAACCTTGTGATAACGGTGGTAGGCCATCGTGACTGCTTCTGAAAAGCGTTTCGCTTCGTCGTAAACGGAGCGGGGACCGATCGGATTCACATGCCCCCAATAGGTCTCCTTCTGTGGATGTTCCAAAGGATCGCCGTAACATTCAGAGGTGGAGGAAATGAGATATTTGGCGTGATACTTTCGCGCAAGTTCGAGCGCATTGAATGTGCCGAGGGAACCCACTTGTAGGGTTGCGATGCCGTGTGTCATGTAATCGATCGGGCTGGCTGGGCTGGCGAAATGAAATACATAGTCAACGGGACCTAAATCGAATGGCGCGCAGATGTCGAGTTCGCGAAACTCGAATCGGCCATCGTTTCGTAGGTGGCTTATGTTTTCGAGTCGGCCCGTGATCAGGTTATCGGCAGCGATGACATTGAAACCATCCGCTATCAAGGCGTCGCAGAGATGCGATCCGAGAAACCCCGCTCCACCCGTTACCAGCGCACGTTTTGACATTCTCCTCCTCTGGGTCCCAAGACTTGTAACATCACATCCCAAGAGCAACAGAACTCAATGTAATCGAACAGCCTGGTATCGGTCATCACTCGAGGTTTCCGGGCTCACAGCAGTTCGTGATTTGCATCACCGTACGTGCGTGTCCAGCGGGGAAGAATAGTCTCGGGAGGCTCATATGCCGATCCTGATGCTTGCTCTTATGGCGCTGGCGGCCTTCGGAGCGATTGGAGTCTTGCTGGCCGTAGCTGCTTTTTCTGAAAAGAAGGGATAGTTCCAGGCTCGGAAGAATGCGAGGTCGAAGACTGATTCCTTAAGCGACCTGTTCGGTGCGATGGAAACTTTTGCCTTTCTTCTCGGCTCCCATCAAAACGATCAATCCAAGCCCGAATATCGTGACTACTTCAAAACCCGCCAAAGCCCACTGATAGCCCCATTTGTCACGCAACGCATACTCGATATTGTTGGTGGGCGCGGCAAGCAGAATTCCCAGTTGATAAGCAAGTCCTGGCATCAGACCGCGGACGTTATCGGGAGACAACTCATTCAAGTGAGCTGGGACGATTCCCCATGCGCCTTGTACGCCTACCTGCATCAAGAATGCTCCGACAACCAAGACTGAGAGAGACTCTCCGAAAGCCCATGCGGGAATTACGATCAGTGAAAGGAAGAGAGCGAAGATGATCGATCGTCTGCGGCCCAACTTTTCCGAAAGATGACCAAAAAGAATCGCACCCAGAACGGCTCCGATGTTGTAGATGATGGCAATGTACGACACGGTAGAAGATGAAAACTGATGGACAGTCTTCAGGAAGTGTGGGTACAAGTCCTGAGTTCCATGCGAGAGGAACATGAAAAGCGTCATCATCAGCACCAGAAAAGCGAGGGTCTTCCATTGGGAAGCGGTGGTCGTGAGGATTTCGCGGAAGCTGGCGGCGCGATGCTGGTGCCATGCCTCCGATTCGCGCACTTTTAACCGGATATAGAAGGCGAGCAATGCTGGTACTCCGCCTGCCCAAAACATTGCTCTCCAACCCCACAACGGGAGGATGATTCGGGCAGCAACGGCAGCCAGGAGGTAACCGATTGAATAGCCGCTCTGGACGACACCAGAGAGAATCCCGCGCCATTTGGGCGGGGCACTCTCCATGGCCAGCGACGCCCCGACGCCCCACTCGCCACCCATACCGATGCCAAAGATAGCGCGGAGTATGAGAAAGGTGGTGTAGTTGGGAGCAAACCCGCAAAGAAGTTCCATGGCCGAGAAGAACACGACATTGGCCATCAGCGGCTTTCGACGACCATACCGGTCCGCCAACATGCCAAAAAGAACCGCACCGATTGGGCGCATTGCTAAGGTCGCCGTGGTCGTCCAGATGATCTTTGCGGCCGAAACATGGAACTGAGCGGCCAGGATATCGACCAGGAAGACCAGCACAAAAAAATCAAAAGCGTCGAGGGTCCAGCCGAGGAAACTCGCGGCCACCGCATGCCACTGGTCGCTGCGAGTTAGCGCCTTGTTGGAAGTGGCCGGAGGGTGCATGCGTGTCGAGATTGTACATGGCAGTTATGCTGTCCGAATTGTCGGATTTTCTTGGTGTGACCCCACTTCGGCAAGCTTTCAGGTGCACTGTACAGATTCTTCATTGACTTCGAGGCATGTTCCGAGTGAAACTCCGCTCAGTCCGGTCTACTTCGTCCTCCGTCGCATTTGAGGGAAGGGAAACTGCAAAACGCCTCTGTGACGGCGAAAGCCGGCGCGTTATCGTATGCCCTTTTACTCGGTCGTGCCGCCAGAACCTGATCCGCAGAAAGCACGTCCATCTGCGCCGGACATTCACTTGTCTCTGGAAGAAGACGAGAGCGGTAACGTAGAGCGTTTAGTCGGTGCGCTGGCAACGACTGGCGGCGGGGAACTCACCTCAGAGCTTGCACTGGATCTAGTCCTAAACAACATCGTGGAACAGGCTCGACTGGCTACTGGTGCCAGTGGTGCAGCGATTGCCCTGATGCGCGACGGCGAAATGGTTTGCCGAGCAACAGCTGGCGCGACGGCGCCGGATCTCGGAATCAAAATGGATACTCGCTCTGGGCTCTCCGGAGCATGTGTCAGCACAGGCCAGATCCAGCTTTGCGATGACACTGACACCGATCCGCGAGTGGACGCCGAGGCGAGCCGACAACTTGGAGCACGCTCGATCCTGATCATTCCGCTATTCGAAGACGAAAAAATTTCCGGAGTTTTCGAGATTTTTTCTCCGCGCGCAAGCGCTTTCAGCGAGCGGGATATTCATACCTTGCAGGCCCTTTCGCGAAAAATTCAACAAGATCGGGATGCGGCAGTCAAACGCATCACACAGCCGCCGGAGCCGGAACCGGCCGAAATTGCGCCGCCACCCGATCAGCGTTTTGAGCTGCCTGAAGAAAAAGAATTGCCTCCGCTGCCCAAGAGATTCGCCAATGAAGATCCGGGATTGAGCGGCTACAGCTGGACGCACGGCCCACGACGGCAACCCTGGTACGAACCGGAACAGCGGAGAGCCAATGCCATTCCGGTGAGATCCGAAAGCTTTCAGGCGCAATGGATTCAACCGAGCTTACCGGCTCCTCGACAACTGGATTTCACGACGGCGGTCATGACTGTCCTTGTAATTGGGGCCGGAGTTGGGCTTGGAATTCTTGCGGGATGGCGATCAGGAGTTCTAAGTGAACGTCTTATGCAAGGGGTACCGCAACAAGCGGCAGCCGCCGCTCAAAAACCTGCTAAGGCGAGCAAGGTGGAAAAGCCCTCGTCTCGGGTCACTACCGCCAAACGGGAGAATTTGGGTTCCGTGCAGGATCGCGAGCAGGCTTTGCGCGCCGCCCGGTCGTCAGGCAGTTTGGTGGTGTATGAGGACGGCAGGGAAGTCTATCGAACCCGCCCTGAAAACGCTGCTCTGAAGGAATCCGAACCAGGTGCAGCCGCCATACCCGCCTTAGACGAGAGTACGGCCAATGAACGGCTCATCCACCGGGTGGAACCGGAGTATGGCAGCGATTCAATTGCCTCGGACCAGCCGATTGTTCTGCAGATTACCGTCGACAGGGACGGGTCTGTCGGAAGTGCAACGGTGGTTTCTGGAGATCCAGTGAGGGCGTCAGCCGCTTTAGCCGCGGTTCGAAAGTGGCGTTACGAACTGCGTGAGAATGAAGCGCGAACGGGTTTTCAGACCCGGGTTACCTTCCGGTCTGCCGCTGTCCAACGGTAGCCGTTTCGTTTCAGTATCTACTCCACTTGCAGAAGGCAACTCCCGCCTTTTAAAGTTTAAGAGATCAGGACCTAAGCGCTAACGAATCACCGATCGGCTGCGTTATCGGAGCCTGATGATTGGACATAACGCTCGAATGGCGGATTCCAAAGAAAATCAAACAACAGGCGCAAGCCCATCGGAACTCCAGTGGTACGCGCTACGCACGCGATCGAGACACGAGCGCGTGGTGAACCAGCAATTAATTTCGAACGGTTTTGAGACCTTCTTACCGACCTTGACCGAAACGCACCGCTGGAGTGATCGCAAAAAGGTGGTCGAGGTGCCTCTGTTCTCGGGTTACACGTTCGTGCGCTTTACCTATTCGCACGAGGAGAGAATCCGAGTGTTGCGGTCCCATGGCGCGGTGGGATTGGTAGGTGTGCAGGGTGCTGGAGTGCCCATTCCTGACTCGCAAATTGACGACATTCGTAAGCTGCTAACGAACAAAATTCCACTTCGAAAGCACGGGTTTTTGCGTATCGGTCAACGCGTACGGATCCGAGGCGGAGCCCTCGACGGTCTCGAAGGCATACTCGTGGCAGAAAACGGGGATCGCAGTCTTGTGATTTCTGTCGATCCGATCCAGCGGTCATTATCGATCCGCGTCGAAGGCTACGAAGTCGAGCCCGTCTGAGATCAGCTGTACGCTAGCTCCTTAGCTCTTTGAGCTGCCTTGACGACCGCTTTAATGAGCGTTACTCGTAGCTTACCTTCTTCAAGTTCAAGTATCCCATCAATCGTACAGCCGGCTGGGGTCGTCACCGCATCCTTTAGCAGTGCTGGATGATCGCCGGTTTCCAACACGACCCGTGCTGCGCCGAGAGCGGTTTGAGCTGCGAGTAACGTGGCAACATCGCGCGGTAAGCCGACCTTCACGCCAGCCTCCGCAAGCGACTCGAGGATGATGTAGATGTAGGCAGGACCGCTAGCGGAGAGACCGGTGACGGCATCCATGTGTTTCTCATCCACCACGACAGTTCGGCCTACAACCTCGAACATGGAGCGAGCAAGCTCGATGTCCGAAGCACTCGCGAATTGGCCTGCACATATGGCAGTCATTCCGGCCCCGAGAGCGCAAGGCGTGTTGGGCATGGCGCGAACGACAGGCGTTTTTTTGCCGATAGCCTTTTCAATGTCGCTCGTGGGGACAGAAGCTGCGACAGAGATAACGAGCTGTTGCGGGCTTAATTGTCCACGGATATTTCGCATTACTTCGCTCACCACTTGAGGTTTTACGCAAACAAAAACAATGTCTGCACCTTTGACCGCGTCCACATTGCTGGTTGAAACGGGAATATGCAGCTTCTTTTTGAGAGCTTCGGCGCGATCAGCGTGGCGTACGGTGGCCCGGATGTTGTCGCGCGACAGGAGATCAGCCTTGATCAATGCCTGAATAAGAATGCTGCCGAGCTTTCCGGCGCCCAGGACTGCAACTTTCCTCTTCTGAGGTTTGGTCCCCATTACAGAATGCTCCTTGGATGAACGGATGCCAATAAGAGTAGCAGCGATTCGTTACGCGTGTGCGGGCGGATACCAGTTGGCCGGTATGCTCCGTCTCGCCTGTGGGCCTACTGAACGTTGACGATCACCGTTGTGTTTTGCGAAAGAGATCCGGATGTAGCCGTCACCTTAACGCTGTAGCTGCCGGGAGGCGTTCCAACGTGTCCTTCGCCAGGTCCTGGTTCACTCAGTCCGCCGCCGCAATTTGGGAACATAGTGATTGCACACGCGACGATTGCAGTGAGAGCAGTTCTACGAAGTGAGCGAGATCCGCGAGACATTCCTAGCCCCAGCAATGGAATGAGGAAGGCATAAATCAGTTTTGGAGCCTGGGCGCTCGCAGAACTTGTTGCCGTGGTGGCGATGTCCACTCTGACGGTAGTGGCAGGCGAGCTTGCAGGCAGAGTGGCGGGTTGGAAGATGCATCGCGAGAGCGAAGGAAGCGAAGAACAGGAAAAGGAGACACTGTTGTTG
>Ga0310811_10004008_pt1 | contig 18545 bp, 17 predicted proteins | sample YCmetagenome_FD_207642 | JGI IMG/M metagenome (GOLD analysis project Ga0310811, IMG submission 207642) | Soil microbial communities from experimental microcosm in Duke University, North Carolina, United States - YC | ecosystem: Engineered > Artificial ecosystem > Soil microcosm > Unclassified ...
ATGGCGAGGGATGGCGGTGCGACGTGCAACCATGACTGGGTCCTATGGGAGGCGAGAACCGAAAACGCAGGTTCCGTGCCAACCTATTGTTTTCGTGAATGGTTACGAGGACATGACGAATTGAGCACTGCCCTGTAGCGGGCTCTCCACGCCTTGTCGCGAATGCGTAACGGATAGCGGCGAGGCTCCCACACTACGCCGCAACCGGTCTGGTGTCATTCCACCGACGCTGGTACTTCTGCTACGGCTCGGTGGGCAGTGGGCGTCGCACTGCCGGATCCGCAGCACACGAGAGACGGCCAAGGAGGTAAGCCCGAGATGACCCTGATCAAGGTGGCCCCGCCGCTTGACCAAGCAGTCGACCTGACCAAAATCTACGATGCCGTCATCGTCGGGTCGGGTGCGGCCGGCGGGATGGCGGCACACGTGCTGACGGATCTGGGCCTCAAGGTGCTGATGCTCGAGGCGGGGAAGAGGATCGACATCAACGCCGAGCTGCGGTCGATGGAATGGCCGTACGACCATCCGCGTCGCGGCGACCTCCCACCCGGCTATCACGCCCTCTCCTTCAACGAATACCAGATCCGCAATCCACCCTACGCCCAGGGCAGCGGTTTCCGGCACGTCCTCTCGAAGCAAGCAAATCACAGAGGGGCGGACTACGTCAAGAACATCCTGGTCGACGAGAAAGAGCACCCGTACACCGGGACGAGGTACGCCTGGGTGCGGGCCCGACTGCTCGGTGGCAAAACCAACATCTGGGGACGCCTGGCGCTGCGACTGTCCGACTACGACTTCAAGGGAAAGACGCACGACGGCTACGGCGACGATTGGCCGATCTCCTACGCCGACATCGCTCCCTACTACGACAAGGTCGACACCTACCTCGGCATCTCGGGCCACAAGGAAAACCTGCCGCACCTGCCGGACAGCCTGTTTCAGCGCCCCGTCAAGCTCAACCTCGCCGAAGTCCAACTGCGCCAGAAGCTCGCGGCGATGGGACGGGTGCTGACACCGTATCGCGCCGGCGTCACGACCGACGGGGTCCAGAACAAGTACCGCAGCAAGTGCTTTGGCCGGGGCGCGTGCGATCGTCGCGGTGGTTGCGACATCCACGCGGCGTTCGACTCGCCCACAGGTCTCATCTATCCCGCGATGGACACCGGCAACCTCACGGTGCGTCCCAACTCGACAGCGCACGAGATTCTGGTCGACAAGAACACCGGCAAGGCGCGCGGCGTCGGCTTCGTCGACAGTGCAACGAAGCGGTCGCTCGAGGCGAAGGCAAAGGTCGTGATCGTCGCGGCGTCGACCCTCGAGTCGGCGCGCCTCCTGCTGCTGTCCAAGTCACCGCAGTATCCGAACGGCATCGGCAACTCGAGCGGCCACGTGGGCCACAACTTCTGTGAGCACGTGATGGGGCCTGGTATCACCGGTCTCGTCAAGGATCTCGTCGGGAAGCCGCACACGTTGGACGACGGCCGGCCCGGAGGATTCTACGTGCCGCGGTTCCGCAATCTGGCGGACCGCCAGCCGGGGTTCATCCGGGGTTACGGCTTCGAGGGGGGGAGCGGGGACCAGATCTTCCCCCGAGGAACCGACACGGCCGGCTTCGGGACCCGGTACAAGAGACACGTGCGCGACTACGCAGGGGCGTACATCAGTATGGGTGGATTCGGGGAGGTGCTCCCCCGCTACGAGAGCTACGTCGATCTCGATCCCGAAGTGAAGGACGCCTGGGGGATTCCGGCGCTGCGCTTCCACTATGAATTCAGCGACAACGAGAAGAAGATGGCCGAAGACATGGCCGTGACGGCGAAGGAGATGTTCGAGGAGGCGGGGATCGAGGTGATCAGTGTGAATCGCGAGGTGCTGACCGAGGGGTGGTCGATCCACGAGCTCGGCACCGCGCGCATGGGGGATGATCCCAAGACCTCGGTGCTGAACCAGTTCCAGCAGTCACACGACGTCAAGAACCTGTTCGTCGTGGACGGGTCGAGTCACGTCAGCGCGTCGTGCCAGAATCCGACGTGGACAATCATGGCGCTGTGCTGGCGGTCCTGCGAGCACCTGGCCGACGAATTCAAGAAGGGAAACCTCTAACCGGTGGCCCGAGCCTCCGCGGCGGCGATGCGGTTCCCTCCCGCGCGCTTCGCCGCGGCGAGCCGCCGTTCGGCCGTGGCGCAGATCTCTCTGGCATCCGCTCCGTCCACCGGGAGCGAGGCGATTCCGATACTCACGGTGAGGGGTTGGGGGACGCTCATCCGTGAAGGATGGGTCGGCGTCGCCGCCGTGGCGCTGCGGATCGACTCGGCCAGGTGTGCGACGCCGTCGGACTGCGACTCCTCCACCAGCACCTCCACCAGCACCGCGAACTCGTCTCCGCCATAGCGCGCTACGAGGCCGCGGCGTCCCGTCACCTGGCGGATCGTGCCGGCCACGAGCCGCAGCGTCCGGTCTCCCGCCGCCTGGCCGTAGGTCTCGTTGAACGACCGGAAGTTGTCGACGTCGACGAGCACCACCGCGAGGGTATTCCCCGTCCGCTGCACGCGTGACGCTTCGGAGGCGAGCAGATCGTCGAACATGCTGCGGTTGATGACGTCGGTGAGCCGGTCGCGCGCCGAGCGCCACTGCAGCCGTCGGGTCCGGAGCACGATGCTCGTGCTCAGGATGGTGGCGATGGCGAGCAGCATGAGGCGCGACACCTGGTCGCTCCACGCGAACTGTCCGTAGGCCGCGGCGTCCGGCTCGCTCGCGAGCGCCGGGTGGCTGGCGACTGTGACCAACACCACGGTCAGGTACTGGGCCATCGCTCCCAATCCCGTCACGGCGCAGATGCGCGGGTCGAACCGCAGCGCCGAGGCCGCGATGGCGAGGAGGTAGATCGGGTAGACGACCCGGCTGTTGAGCGTGGTGTGCGGTTGATCGATGAGGAGGAAGCTGACGAGGGCGAGGCTGACCAACGTGACGTCGAGCAGCCCGGTCGCGAATCCGATCCATGGGCGGTACAGCTTTCGTCGCGTAACGCGGTACGCCAGTGCCGCGAGCAGGAATCCGAACGCCGCGAAGCTCAGCCCGACCGTGACCTCGCGCTCGCCGGGGCGGAACAGACGATCCACCGCGGGGACGAGGAAGACGAGACCGGCGAGCACGAGGCGCACGCGCGCCACGAGGTGTTCGCCGGCCGCGCCGGCATCCATCAACAGGGGTTCCGGAGTCCGCGCGAAATCCGACCACCGGTCGAGCAGCCAGAGGGCCCACTCGCGGCGTGTGTGCGGGTTGCCTTCGAGACGACGGCGCGTGCCGCGGGGAGGACGATCGGTGATCACCGCTCCCGGAAAGGAAATGAAACCGAGCATTTGGCGAAAGAGCTGGTGCAAGAAAAAGACCTGCCCGCGGGCGACAGATTACCCGGCGCGGCGTGATGTGGCACACAGGGTGTGCTGCGAAGTGGTGCAGCGGTGCTGCAGCTTACTTCCTTCTGAACGGTGACACGGCAGTTGTGCAACACAAAGGGCCGCCGAAGCTGGCGGCCCTACGTTGTGGTATCAGCGAGTGCCCGAGGAGGGAGTCGAACCCTCACGGGGTTGCCCCCGGGGGATTTTGAGTCCCCTGCGTCTGCCATTCCGCCACCCGGGCCGGCTACTTCCGCTCCGACGGCAACCGCTCCGCGTCGCGCTGCTTCGTGAGCAGCCGCTCGGCGAAATCGAGTCGCTCTTCCACCTCCGACAACCGGCGCTGCACGTCTTCCAGCTCGGTCATACGATGCTGCAGCTCCTCCGTGTCGCCGACTTTGCCGCGCATCTCGTCGACGGCCTGCGTCAGATCGCGGAGCGAGGCCTTACGGCCGCGCAGCCGGTCCTCCGGCCGCCCGGGGGCGATGGCGAACGACAGCGACTTCGCAATCGAGATGGCAATGATGATGACCCCGACGCCCAGCGCCCACTCCGGGATCCCGAAAAACATGCCCGCCTCCGTCGATCGAGCGGAGGGGAAATATAGCGCTACGGCCGGGGGCGGCGTCCTCCGCCGGGGCGCAAACCGGGGCGCAGGCCGGGACGCCGCATCCCCGGCCGGTTGTTCCGCACCGCCTCAGCGATGCGCTCGCGGAAGCGCTGGCGAAACTCCTGGTAGCGAGCGCGCTGCACCGGATTCAGAAACCCGGCCAGCTCGTGATCCTCCTGATCGTCCACCTGGAAGAGCGATTGCGTGACCCGCCGCCGCGCGTCGAGCAGCCTGCTCACGCTGTCGGGGTTCGCCGCCACGCCGGGTTGCATCTGGCCCTGCAGCGCCTGGTTGATCCGTCGCCGCTCGATCATCAGCGGGCGACGTTGACCCCAGGCGTGCACCTGGGCCGAATCGAACCGCGCCGCCTGGTCGGGGTTCAGCCCCAGCACTTCGTGGGCCCGGGTGCGGTAGCGGTCGAGTACCTCTTGCCGCAGGGTCTCGAGTTGCGTGGAATCGGCGGCGACGCCGGAATCTCCGGGATTCTGCGCCGCGAGCGTCGTTGCCGCGGCGACCGAAAGGGCGAGCCAGAGCGCGCGCATCAGTAGTCCTCCATCGACCGCAGCAACGACTGCAGCTGCGATTCCGAGAGATCCTCCACCCCCGCATCGCCGGCATGCACCAGCGGCGTCGTCTCCACCGGTTCATTCAATGCCGCCAGCACGTCCTGCAGCTGACCGGGGCTGAAGTCCGCGAGCTCACCGGCCGTCGTTCCAGTGACCGTCGAATCGATTCCCGCCGCTGCTGTCGTCGGGTGGTGAATGTGGTAGTGGAGCAGCAGCCCAGCGCCGAGCATCACGACGACGACCGCGGCCGCCCGCATCCAGGCAGGCTGCATCCACTGGATCGGTGACCGCGTGGCCGCATCGCCGGCGCGCAGCCGGGCGAGCACCGCCTGGGCGGTGCGTTCGACGTCGAGACGATCGGCGGCAGCGGCGCCGAGCCGCTGGGCCAGCTGTCGCAGTTCCTGATCGTGTACAGGTCCCGAGTCGTGCATCATTTCAGCCACTCCTTCAGCCGCTTCACGGCATGGTGATAGTGCACCCGCGCGGCGCCGGGCGTGGTATCGAGTGCCGCCGCGATCTCTCCGTATTCCAACCCCTGCTGTGCCCGCAGCAGGAAGACTTCCCGTTGCATGCGCGGCAGGCGGGTAAGCCCCCGCTGCAGCCGTTCTTCGGTTTCCCCAGCAACCGTCCGCTCGTGCGGATCGCCGTCCTTCGATGCGAGGCGGTCATCGAGCGGAACCACTCGGCGCCGCGCCAGCCGCCGCCCCAGATCCTTGAGCGCGTTGCCGCCGATCGTGAGCAGCCAGGTGCGGAACTGGCACTGACTGCGGAAACTCGCCACGGCCCGAAACGCCCGGATGAACGTCTCCTGCACCAGGTCGTCGAGATCGGCCTCGGGGGCCCCCGCCCCCGCCAGAAACCGGGCCACGGCCCGGGCGTGGCGCCGCACCAGCTCCGTCGCCGCCCGTTCGTCGCCCGACTGCCAGGCGACGATCAGCTGGGCATCATCCGCCGGCCGGACGGCCGGTTCCGCTGGTGGCATGGTTCTCAGGTTGACGTGGAAGTCGCTGGGAAATTAAGACGGTAGGGGACGGTAGGAGACGGTAGGAGTCGGTAGGGGTTTGTGCCGTACCGTCCCCTACCGTCCCCTACCGTCTCCTACTACGTTCTTAATTCGAACGCTCGTTCGAAAACCATGCGCCCCTACGACCAGCGCTTCAGCGCCCTGCTCGGCCACGCCGCCCGCGTCTTCGCCGGTCGCGGGTACGACCGCACCTCGATGCGCGACCTCGCCGCAGCGAGCGGGATGTCGCTCGCCGGGATCTACTATTACGTCCGCGGCAAGGAAGACCTGCTCTACCACATCCAGGAGCGCTCTTTCACCCAGGTGCTGGACGGCGCCGAAGCGGCGCTCCAGACCGCCGTCGACCCCGAAGAGCGGCTGGCGGCGTTCATCCGGCACCACGTCACCTTCTTCGCGGCGCACATGCCCGAGATGAAGGTGCTGTCCCACGAAGCCCAGGCGCTCTCCGGCGACCGGCTCCGCAAGGTCAACCAGATCAAACGCCGCTATGTGAATCTGCTGGAGCGCCTGCTGCACGACGTGGTCCCCGACCGCCCCGCGCTGGAGCGCTCCGCGGCGGCGTACGCGTTGTTCGGCATGATGAACTGGATCTACAATTGGTACGACCCCGCGGGCGCACTCGATGCAGGCACTCTCGCGGATCTCTTGACCCGCATCTTCCTCGGCGGCTTCGCCGAAGCCCGTTCTCCGGTAAATGGAGGCTCGTGAGCACCATGACGACCGCGACGGAACCCCAGGTAAGAACCCTCATCCGCTACCACGTCGAAGACGGGCTGGCGATCATCGAGCTGGACGATCCGCCCGCCAATACGTACACGCACGAGATGATGCGGCAGCTCGACGATGCGATCCTGCAGGCCCGCTTCGACGACAGCGTCCACGTGATCATCCTGCGCGGCCACGGGGACAAGTTCTTTTCGGCCGGCGCCAATATCGGCATGTTGAACAGCGTGACGCCCCGGTTCAAGTATTTCTTTTGCCTCCACGCCAACGAGACATTGAACCGCCTCGAGCACACGCCGAAGCTCACGATCGCCGCGTTGAACGGCCACACCGTGGGCGGCGGGCTCGAGATCGCCATGGCCTGCGACATTCGCCTGGCGCGGGAGAATGCCGGGAAGATCGGTCTGCCGGAGGTGAATCTCGGCGTGCTCCCCGGCACCGGCGGTACGCAACGCCTGGCGCGTCTCGTGGGGAAGGCGCTGGCGATCGAGCTGATGGTCAAAGGAGAGCTGTTCTCCTTCGACCGGGGGAAGGAGCTCGGCCTCGTCAACGAAGTGTTTCCCGCCAAGGAGTTCTGGGAGCAAGTGCTCCTGTATGCCAAGCAATTCTGCCCGCCCAACAAGGCGTCCAAGGCGGTGGGGCTGATCAAGCGCTCGGTGCAGTCGGGTGCGGAGGTGCCGTTCGAGTCCGGACTGGCGATCGAGCGCGAGCTGCAGCAACAGCTGTTCCAAAGCGAGGACGCGAAGGAAGGCATTGCGGCGAACCAGGAGAAGCGCGTGGCGGAGTTCAAGGGCCGGTGAGAACCGACCTCTTCATCAACAACGAATGGCGGCCGGCCGCCTCCGGCAAGCGGTTCGCCGTCGAAAATCCCGCAACCGAAGAGACGATCGCCGACGTCGCCGCCGGTGACGCTGCCGACGTCGACGACGCTGTCGTCGCCGCCCGGACGTGCTTCGACTCGGACGGCTGGCGCGGCCTCTCGGCGCGCAAGCGCGGCCGCCTGCTCACCAAGGCAGGCGATCTCCTGGAATCGCGGCTCGACGAATTTTCCCGGCTGGAAACGGCGCACAACGGCAAGACGCTGTTCGAGTCGAAGATCGAATTGACGATGACGGTCAATACCTTGCGTTACTACGGTGGGTGGGCCGACAAGATCACGGGTGACACCTTGCCGGTGGACGGGCCGTTCTTCTGTTACACGCTGCGCGAGCCGGTCGGTGTCGTCGGCGCGATCGTCCCGTGGAATTTCCCGCTCAACATCGCGAGTTGGAAGTTCGCCCCGGCGCTCGCCGCGGGGTGCACGATCATCCTCAAGCCCGCGTCCGAGACGCCACTCACCGCCCTCGCCATGGCGGAGGTGATGCAGGAAGCGGGGTTCCCTCCCGGAGCATTCAACGTGGTGTCCGGGGGCGGCTCGACCGCCGGCGCGGCGTTGGTGCGTCACCCCGACGTTGACAAGATCTCATTTACCGGCTCGACCGAGGTCGGGCGCCAGATCATGAAAATGGCGGCCGACACCAACAAGCGCGTCACACTGGAGCTGGGCGGGAAGAGCCCGAATATCATTTTCGCCGACGCCGACATTCCCGCCGCCGTGAAGGGTGCGCAGACCGGGATTTTCTACGGCAAGGGTGAGGTGTGCGCCGCCGGGTCGCGCCTGCTGGTGGAAGCAAGCGTACACGATCAGGTGGTGGAACAGCTCGCCGCCGGCGCGAAGAAGCTCACGCCCGGCGATCCGCTCGACAAGAACACGCGGCTGGGCGCACTCGTCTCGAAAAAACAGCAGGAGACCGTGCTCTCCTACATCAAGAAGGGGAAAGACGAAGGCGCCGCCCTCGTCGCCGGTGGCAATGCGGTGCAGCCCAACGGCAAGGGCTACTACGTCGAAGCGACGGTGTTCGACGGCGTAACGCCCGACATGACGATCGCCCGCGAGGAGATCTTCGGGCCCGTCCTCGCGGTGCTCGCCTTCGAGGGCTTCGATGCGGGAGTGCAGCTCGCGAACCGGTCGATGTACGGCCTCGCGGCGGGGATCTGGACGAAGGATATCCAGAAGGCGACACGGGCGGCGCGCGCGATTCGCGCGGGGACGGTCTGGGTCAACAGCTACAACTTCTATGATTCTGCCGCGCCGTTTGGGGGCTTCAAGGCATCGGGGTTCGGGCGCGATCTCGGGCGCGATGCCCTGGACAGTTATCTCGAGACGAAGACTGTTTGGGTGGCGTTGTGACGGCAGGGAGCGGCGTGGGGCGAGAGGCGTACATCTACGCGGCGGCGAGGACCCCCGTTGGGAAACACGGAGGGTCGTTGGCGGGCGTGCGTCCCGACGATCTCGCGGCCGTCCCCATCAGGGCCGTCGTCGAGCGCGCGCAGCTCGACCCGCACTCGATCGACGATGTGATTCTCGGCTGCGCCAACCAGGCGGGCGAGGACAACCGCAACGTGGCGCGGATGGCGCTGTTGCTCGCCGGGTTGCCGGTCGAGGTCCCGGGCCAGACAGTCAATCGGCTGTGTGGGTCCGGGCTCCAGGCGGTGGCGAGCGCCGCCCAGGCGATCAAAGCGGGTGAAGGAGAGGTGTTCATCGCGGGCGGCGTCGAGAGCATGACCCGCGCCCCCTATGTGATGCTCAAGTCCGGGGAGCCGTGGAATCGCCGCGCGCCGGAGATCGCCGATTCGACGGTCGGGTGGCGCTTCACCAACCCTAGACTCAAGAAAGACTGGACGATTTCCCTCGGCGAGACGGCCGAGGTCGTCGCCCGGCAATACGGCATCACGCGCGCCGAGCAGGATGCGTTCGCGGTCGAGAGCCAGAGGCGCGCCGGGCGCGCGCTCGAGGCGTGCGTCTTCACCGACGAGCTCGTTCCGGTCCCCCTCCCCGATGGGTCGGCCTTCTCCAGGGATGAGTATCCCCGCGCGGGAACGACGCTCGAAGCGGTCGCGAAGCTCAAACCGGCATTCAAGCAGGACGGCACGGTGACGGCGGCGAGCTCGAGTGGGATTAATGACGGAGCAGCGGCGGTCGCAGTCGGTTGGGCGGACGGGCGGTCGGGCGGTCCACAACCGCTTGGCCGGATTGTGACGACCGCAGTCGCCGGAGTCGATCCCAGCTGTATGGGGCTTGGCCCCATCCCCGCAACGCGCAAGGCGCTCGATCGAGCGGGTCTGAAGATCGATCAGATCGATCTCATCGAGCTCAACGAAGCGTTCGCGGCACAAGCGATCGCCTGCATCCGCGAGCTGAATCTCGACCCCGCCAAGGTGAACATCTACGGCGGCGGCATCGCCCTCGGTCACCCACTCGGATGCACTGGCGCAAAGATTCTTACGACTCTGCTTTACGCTCTTCGCCGTACGAATTCTCACTACGGTTTAGTGACGATGTGCATCGGCGTCGGCCAGGGCATCGCGATGATCGTGGAGCGGGTATGACTCTCGTCCTCACCGCAGTCTCCGACGGTGTCGCCACGCTGACGCTGAACCGACCGGAGAAGTTGAACGCGCTCACGCTCCCCTTGTGCGACGAGTTGATCGCCGCCCTGCGGACGGCTTCGCAGGACGCCGGTATCCGCGCCATCGTCATCACCGGCGCGGGCCGAGCGTTCTGCGCCGGGGCGGATCTGACGGTCCTCGGGAGCGAGGGCAACGCGCTCGTGACCGCCGGCCGGCAGATCGCCCTGCTGGTGAGGACCGCGCCCCAGCCGGTGCTGGCGGCGGTCAACGGCGCCGCGGCGGGTGGCGGCGCCAATCTCGCCCTTGCCTGCGACTACCGCGTCGCCGCCGAGACGGCCGCGATCGGCCAGGTGTTCGCAAGACTCGGATTGGGACCCGACTGGGGTGGCAGCTATTTCTTGCCCAGGCTCGTCGGGACATCGCGGGCGCTCGAGCTCTTGTGGAGCGCCCGGATGGTGCCTGCCGCGGAAGCCCACGATCTGGGACTGTTCGATCGTCTCGTCCCGGCCGACCGACTCGAAACCGAGGTTCGCGCGCTCGCCTTAGCCTGGGCCTCATTCCCTTCCCTGGCCCTGCGCCGCGCCAAAGAAGCGATCTACCGGAGTCTCGAAGCGACGCTACCCGAGATGCTGGATCTCGAGGTGGCGATGCAACGCGAGCTGTTCGCCACCGACGAGGCGCGCGCGCGCCTCGAGTCCTTCGCCACACGGAGCCGTTGAACCATGGTACGCAAGCTCGGCAATTTCGATGACTGGATCGACTACTTCCGCTATTGGCAGGATTCCATCGGTGTGCCGCAGAGCGCACTGATCCAGTTCAACTTCGAAGCGAAGTTCGGCGATCAGGAAGTCCCGCATATCGAGTTCGGGCACTACAAGGGCCAACGTAAGTGGCCCACGGTGATGCATATCCCCGACCAGCGGATCCGCGATGCGTTGCTCAATCTGATCGTGTATCAGGGCGACACCGAATTCGCCTCGGTGGAGCAGCAGCGCAACCTGCTGCACAACGCTCCGTCCGACTACGACCTCCTATCGTTGCAGCGCGTGATGACCGAGGAAATGCGTCACGGGTGGCAGATGTCCTACCTCCTCTGCACCCATTTCGGCGATGAAGGCAAGCGTGAAGCGGCGAAACTGCTCGAGCGGCGCGCCGACGAGGGCGAGCGGCTGCTCGGCAGCTTCAACGAGATCGTGGATAACTGGCTCGACTTCTTCACCTACACGCAATTCATCGACCGGGACGGCAAGTTTCAGCTGAAGATGCTCTCCGTGTCGAGCTTCGACCCGCTGTCGCGGTCGATGGGACCGATGTTGAAGGAAGAATCCTTCCACCTCGGCACGGGGAACAACGGACTGCTGCGGATAGTGAAAGCCGGGAAGATGCCTCCGGAGGTGATCCAGCGCTTCTTCTACAAGTGGATCCCGACCGCCTTCGATCTGTTCGGCACCGATAACTCCTCGTCCGCCCACTGGGCCTATGTCTGGGGCCTGAAGGGACGATACGACGAGCGGGACAACCAGATCGAGGCGGACAAGACGAAGCTCAACGAGCTGTCCCGGGGATTGTACCGCCAGGAGATCGTCAAGCTGATCGAGCGGCTCAACATGTTCATCCAGGAGCGGGAGCGCTGGCTCAAGGTGCCCGCCCTGCAGTTCAACCGGCGCATCGGCGTGTACGGCCACCAGTGCTTCAGCGTAGATGGAACGCCGATCGACGCCGACAAGTACCCGGCGTATCGTGAATCCGTGCTGCCGCGACCGGAAGACATCGCCCTGGTGCACGACATCGAGAAGGAGCCGGGCTGGATCGAGCCGAAGAAGGCGGATAGTCTGCTGCAGTGAGCCGCCCGCTCGTCATCGCGCATCGCGGGGCCTCGGCGCAGGAGCATGAGAACTCCCTGGCCGCCTTCCGGCTGGCGGGGCAACTCGGTGCGGACGGAGTCGAGCTCGATATTCACGCGACGCGCGACGGCGCGCTGATCGTACACCACGATGACACGATCGCCGGAGTTCATATCCCGACTTCGACCGCTGCAGCGGTGCGATCGCAGCGGCTTCCCAATGGCGAGGCGCCGCCGCTGCTCGCGGAGGCGCTCCGGGCTATCGGCCCGCGGCTCCGTGTCTATGTCGAGGTCAAGACGCTGCCGCAGGCGTGCGACGCGCACCTCCTCGACGTGCTGGACTCGGGACCGCACCCGACTGGTTACGCCGTCCATGGATTCGATCACCGGATCCTGGCGCGGCTCGGCGCGCTCCGCCCCACGCTGCCGCGCGGCGTGTTGAGCGCCTCGTATCCGATCCGCCCGCTCGTTCCCCTGATGGACGCGGGGGCCGTCGGGTTCTGGATGGATCGGTCGCTCGTGGACGGCGACCTCGCCGCGCTGCTCCACATCGCTGGCGCCCAGCTGATCGTCTGGACCGTCGACGACGCCGTGGAGATGGTGCGGCTCGCCGGCCTCGGCGTCGACGGACTCTGCACCAATCGCCCCGACCTGGCGCGCCGCACAATGGATGCACTCCGCCCATGAGCACGCCCGCCGCTTCCACTCCCCCGCGGATCGCCGTTATCGGGGCCGGGACGATGGGCCACGGTATCGCCTACGTGGCCGCGCTGGCTGGGTGTCGGGTCGCGCTGCACGACAGCCAGCGAGACGCGCTCGCCGAAGCGCGGCGCCGCATCGAATCACTGGCCGCGGCAGGGCTGCAGCGCGGCAAGATCACCGAGGCGGACCGTGCCGGCGTGCATCAGCGCCTGCGTTATTCGGTCGAGCTGGACGACGCGGTCATGGACGTCGATCTCGTCATCGAGGCCGTCGTCGAGCGCATCAATACCAAGCAGATGTTGTTCGCGGCCGTAGAACGGCAGGCGCCGCGCGAGGCGCTGCTCGCGACCAATACGTCGTCCCTTTCCGTCGGGCAGATCGCCGCCGCGGTGCGCGAGCCCACACGGCTCATCGGGATGCATTTCTTCAACCCGGTTCACGTCATGCGGCTCGTCGAAGTCGTGCGGCACGGGCGGACGCCTCCCGACGTGGTCGAACACGCCTGCACCATCGCCCGGCGCCTCGGCAAAGAGCCGATCGTGGTCCAGGACTCCCCCGGCTTCGCCTCGAGCCGCCTGGGAGTCGTCCTTGGCCTCGAGGCGATGCGGATGCTCGAGCAGGGCGTCGCGTCCGCGGAAGACATCGACAAGGCGATGGAGCTGGGCTACAACCACCCGATGGGACCGCTGAAGCTCTCGGACCTCGTCGGACTCGACGTGCGGCTCGCGATCGCCGAGTACCTGTACCAGCAGCTGCGCATGCCGCATTACGCCCCGCCCCAGATCCTCAAGGACAAGGTGCTGCGGGGCGAGCTCGGCAAGAAGACCGGCAAGGGTTTTTACACCTGGGGCGACGCGTGACGGCAGCGCCTCTGCCGTATCGCATCACCGATGTCCACATCCATATCCAGCCCTGGCGGGACTTGAAGCCGGAAGTGCAGGCGGTGATGCGTGCCGGCAAGGAAGACCACTGGGACTTCCTGCTCTCCTTGATGGACGATCCGCAAGCGTTGCTCCAGGTCATGGACAAGGCCGGGGTGTGGCGGGTCGGACTCGTCAATTACCCGAGCCCCGACATCATGGGGTTCACCGATTCGACCAACGACTTCGCGGCGCGGTATGCCCGGGCCAACCCGGAGCGGCTGTTGCCGTACGGTGGCGTGCATCCCCGCTTCAGCGCCAACCCCGCGGGCGATGTGGACCGGCTGGTAGATCTCGGGATTCGCATGCTCAAGATTCATCCCAACCACCAGGGGTTCCCGGCCAACGCCTACACCCAGGGACTCGACGCCCTCGCGGCGATCTATCGGCGCTGCGAAGAGCGTGGACTCCCGGTGCTGGTCCATACGGGGACCTCGATCTTCCCCGGCGCCCGCTCCAAGTGGGGGAACCCCCTGGAGATCGACGACATCGCGATCGACTTCCCCGATCTGCCGCTCGTCATGGCACACGGCGGACGGCCGCTATATATGGAAGAGGCGTTCTTCATCCTGCGACGTCATCGACATGTCAGGCTCGACGTCTCCGGCATTCCGCCCCTCAAATTGCTGGACTACTTTCCCCGCTTGATGGAGATCGGCAACCGCGTGCTCTGGGGAACCGATTGGCCCAGTCCCGGGGTGAAGGACCTCCGGGGCAACATCGACCAGTTCCTGACGCTGCCCTTGAGCGACGCCCAACGCCGCGCCATTCTCGAATCCAACGCCCTGGCGCTGTTCCCGGGGCCCTCGCATCCCTAGCGGAGACGCCTCTCACGTCCGGAGTCACCCGCATGCGCCTGTTCCTCGTCGCCGCCCTCGCAGTGGGCGGGGTGTCGGCGCTGGTGCCGCCCCTCGCCGGCCAAGCCGGCCGCATCAGCTACGACACCTTTTCGCTCGCCAACGGCCTGCAGGTCATCACGTCGGAAGACCATTCGACCCCTGTCGTGGCGGTCGACGTCTGGTACAACACCGGCTCGCGCAACGAGCGCATTGGCCGGTCTGGTTTCGCCCACCTGTTCGAGCACATGATGTTCCAGGGCTCCGCGCACGTGAAGAAGACTGAGCACTTTCAGCTGGTGGAGCGGGCGGGCGGCGAGGAGAACGGCAGCACGCAGGAGGATCGCACCAACTACTACGACGTGGTGCCTTCCAACCGCCTCAACCTCGTGCTGTGGCTCGAGGCGGACCGGATGCGCTCGCTCGCCATCACGCAGGAGAACTTCGAGAACCAGCGCGAGACGGTGAAAGAAGAGCGCCGGCTGCGGGTGGACAACCAGCCCTACAGCCGGGCGTTCGTGGATGGGCTCACCCTCCCCTACGACAGCACCGCCTGTTTCGCTTACGCCCATTCGACGATCGGCGACATGGCGGACCTGAATGCCGCCAAGCTGCCCGACGTGCAGGCGTTCTTCGACACCTACTACGCCCCGAACAACGCCAGACTCGTGGTCGTGGGCGATTTCAACCCCACGGAGCTGCGGCGCCTCATTCGCCAGTATTACGCGGATATCCCGCGGCACGACCCGCCGCCTGCCGTGTCGTGCGACTACAAGCTCAACATCATCCTCGGTCAGGGCGAAAGCTCGCGGCTCAATGTGGCCATCGTGCGGCGTGCCAAGGCCGCTCTCGCGGCGGGAGCCGGCGGCACTGCCTCGCACCGGGGACCCGGTACGATGTTCGCCTTCGGGATCGCCAACCAGGGCATCGCGATCGATCGCGTGGACAGCCTGCTCGTCGCGCAACTGGACACCCTGCGTCAGAACGGCGTCACGCCCGACGAGCTGACGAAGGCCAAGAACACGCTGCGGGCCGGATTCATCCAGAACCGCGAGACCGCCTTGAGCAAAGCGGAAGAGTTGCAACACTACGCGATGTTCCACGACGACCTGGCCGAGATCAACACCGACCTGGATCATTTCATGGCCGTGACCAACGACGATATCCGGCGGGTCGCGGGGAAGTACCTCGACTCCTCGAACGCCGTCATTCTGCTCATCAAGCCGGCGGGGGGTGGTCAATGAAGGCGCTCGCGCTGCTGCTGTTGGCCGGCACGTCGGCGGTGCCGCTGTCCGCTCAGGACTCCTTCCCTCCCAAGCCTCCGGCTCCTGCCCCGCTGGCGCCGGTGCGGTTCCCGCCATTCCAACAGGTGACGCTGCCGAACGGAATGACGCTGCTCGTCGTGGAAAACCACGAGCAGCCGGTCGTCTCGGTGAACCTGAGTTTTCCAGCCGGCTCGTTGTACGATCCCGCCGGGAAGGAGGGCACCGCCGAGCTGGTCGCGACACTGCTGACGAAGGGAACGCCTACCCGGTCCGCGGATCAGCTCGCGGCGACGATCGAGGGTGTGGGCGGCAGTCTGGGCGCATCGTCCGGCGACGACTTCCTCACCGTATCGGCGGGTGTGCTGAGCGATCACGCCGATCTGACGTTCGACCTGCTGGGAGACGTGGTGCGTCGCGCCACGTTCCCGACGGACGAGCTGGAGCTGGCGCGGACCCAGGCCCTCTCGTCGCTCGCCCTCGCGCTGTCACAGCCCGGCACCGTCGCCGATCGGTTCTTCCGCCGTGACATCTACGGCCGGCACCCCTACGGCCGGAGTCCGACGGAAGCGTCCTACAAGGCGATCACCCAGGTCGACGTGAAGGGCTTCGCCGCGCGCCGGCTGCGGCCGGGTGGGGCGCTGCTCGTGATCGCAGGCGACCTCACCCTCGCACAGGCCCGGGCGCTTGCGACGAAAGCGTTCGGTGGTTGGACCGGCACACCGGCGGCCGTCGTGCCACCCGCCCCTCCCATGGCGAGGGGGGCGACCGAAATCCTGCTCGTGCACCGCCCCGCATCGGTCCAGGCGAACATCGTACTCGGCAACACGACGTTCGGCCCGACCGATCCGTCCTATTACGCCGCGCGCGTCGTCACCCAGGCACTCGGGGGCGGTGCGGACGCCCGCCTGTTCCTGATTCTGCGGGAGCAGAAGAGCTGGACATACGGCTCGTACGCGGGCCTCGATCGGCACCGCGGGATGGGTAACTGGAGCGCGACCTTCGAGGGCCGCACCGAAGTCGCCGACAGCGCGCTGCGGGAGATGTTGCACCAGATCGATCGCATCCGCACCGAGGTGATCCCCGACAGCGAATTCAACAATACGAAGGGCCGGCTGATCGGGTCGTTCCCGCTCTCGATCGAAACCCCCGATCAGGTCGCCTCCTCGGTCGCCAACGCCCGGCTGCTCGGATTAGGAAGCGATTATGTCCGACTGTACCGCGAGCGTCTCGCCGCAGTGACGGCGATCCAGGCCCGCGCCGCAGCCATCCGCACCTATCGGCGCAACGCGCTGAGCATCATCGTCGTGGGCGACGGCGAGCAGTTGTACGATCGTCTCAAGGCGATCGCTCCGGTGCGGATGGTGGACGTGGACGGGAAGGCGCTGACCCTCGCCGACCTCCACCCCAAGGCGGGAGCGCCGAGTCTCGATCGGGCACAGATCGTCAGCCACGCCGACAGCTTCGAGGTGCTGGTGCAAGGCAACGTCATGGGCGCGATGACGGGTGCGCTGCAGGCCGGTACGGACTCGGTGACCTACACCGAGCGCACCACCATCGCCGGCGGCACCGTTCAGCAGAACACGACGGTGCGGTTCAACCCTGGCGACCTGTCGGTGACTGCCGTCGATCAGACTGGGAGCGTCCAGGGGCAGGCCTCGGACATCCACATCACCTACGCCGCAGGCCACGTCAAGGGAAGGGCGACGACGCCGCAGCAGAACGGCTCGCCGCAGACGATCCAGATCGATACCACGATCGCAGCCGGGACGTACGACGATAACGCGCTGGCGGTGATCTTCCCCGCTCTCCCGCTCGCGGCCGGTCAGACGTTCAACCTCAACGTCTTCGAGTCGGGCAAGGGACAGGTCAAGGTGATTCAGGTGAAAGTTTCGGATGGCGGCACGGTGATCGTGCCGGCGGGGAGCTTCGACTCGTTCAAGCTCGACGTGACCGGCGGGCAGGTGCCGACGACGTTCTACGTCAGCAAAGCCACGCCGCGACGCATCGTGAAGATCGAGCTGGTGGGTGCACCATTCGTGTTTCAGCTGGTCAAGTAGCCTCGCGTACCAAGGAGAGCACGCTGATGCGCACGTGGTGGATTGTGACCGCTGCCCTTCCCCTCGTCGTCGCCTGCGCCAGCGGGCGGGCGCGCCCCGCGGCGCAGGCCGCCGTACCGGCACCCGCCGCCGCCGATACGACGAGCGTCAACCGGGCGCAGTACGCGTCGACCTATCGTCGACACGCCAACCCGCCGGTGTTGATCAAGAACGCCACGATCATGACCGCCGCCGGGCAGCAGATCGCCAACGGCTCCATTGTCCTGCGCGACGGTCGCATCGTGGCGGTGGGCGCGACAGTTACCGCGCCCGCGGACGCTGTCGTTGTGGACGGTACCGGCAAGTTCGTCACCCCCGGGATCATCGACGACCACTCTCACCTCGGCGTGTACGCCGCCCCGGGGACCGACGCCGAATCGGACGGCAACGAGGCGACGAATCCGGTCACGGCCGAGGTCTGGGCCGAACACTCGTTCTGGCCCCAGGATCCGCAGATTCCATTGGCGATCGCGGGCGGCATCACCACGATCCAGGCACTCCCCGGGTCGGCGAACCTGATCGGCGGGCGCAGCGCCACGTTGAAGCTGATCCCGGCGCGCACGGTCCAGGAGATGAAGTTCCCGGGTGCGCCGTACGGTCTGAAAATGGCCTGCGGAGAAAATCCCAAGCGCGTCTATCACAGCCGCGGCCCGTCGACCCGAATGGGCAACATGGCGGGTTACCGCGCCGCGTTCATTCAGGCGGAAGGCTACCGGGAGAAGTGGGACAAGTGGAACAAGACACATCAGGGTGACCCACCGGCGCGCGACCTGAAGCTCGAATCGCTCGCCGAAGTGCTGCGCGGACACATCCTGGTGCACAATCACTGCTACCGCGCCGACGAAATGGCCCTGATGCTCGACTTGGGACATGAGTTCGGCTTCAAGATCCGCTCGTTCCACCACGCCGTGGAGTCGTACAAGATCGCGGACCTCCTGGCCCGCGAGGGCACAGCGGTGTCGGTGTGGGCCGACTGGTGGGGCTTCAAAGAAGAAGCGATGGACGGCATCCACGAAAACGCCGCCCTCAATCAGCAAGCCGGCGTGCGCGTGATCATTCACTCCGACAGCCCGAGCGGCATCCAGCGGCTTAACCAGGAAGCCGGAAAGGCGATG
>Ga0310811_10004010_pt1 | contig 18542 bp, 17 predicted proteins | sample YCmetagenome_FD_207642 | JGI IMG/M metagenome (GOLD analysis project Ga0310811, IMG submission 207642) | Soil microbial communities from experimental microcosm in Duke University, North Carolina, United States - YC | ecosystem: Engineered > Artificial ecosystem > Soil microcosm > Unclassified ...
TCGCCAGCAGGGTTACCAGCCGGAGCAGCCGATCTTCTACTCGCACAAGGTTCACGCCGGTGTCAACCAGATCAGCTGCCTGTATTGTCACAGCAATGCGCTGGACTCCAAGCATGCTACTGTTCCACCGCTGAACGTATGTATGAACTGTCACGCTGCGATCAACGACTATACAAAGGGTCCCAAACTATACCGTGAAGACGGCAGCGAGGTAGATGGTACGGCTGAGATCCAGAAATTATACAGCTACACCGGCTATGATCCCAAGACAAGCCGCTACAATACAGCTACTGCTAAACCTGTGGAGTGGATCAAGATCCACAGCCTTCCCGACCATGTATTCTTCAGTCATGCACAGCACACCAAGGCGGGCAAAGTACAATGCCAGACCTGCCACGGCCCCATCCAGGAAATGAATGAGGTAAAACAATTCGCGACGCTCAGCATGGGCTGGTGTATCAACTGTCACCGTACGACAAAGGTCAATTTCCCTGATTCTGCCGGGAACAATGGCAACAAGTTCTACAGCATTTATGAGAAATTCCATAAAGACCTGAAGAACGGCAAGATGGATAGTGTGACGGTAGAGAACATCGGTGGTACGGAGTGTCAGAAATGCCACTACTAGACCCGGTACCAGAGATTGGGCAATAATCCGGCAGCCGGAGAAAGCACCTGCTGACAGGAAAGAGAAACAAAATTGAAAGACAGTCTATATATAATGTAAAATCCATGCCCCTTAAAGCTATCGGGTATATATCCCGGAGAATAATGGGGCCTAGTTTAACTTTTCAGCTATGAGCGACAAAAAATACTGGCAAAGTTTCGGAGAGCGCAGTAACAGCGAAGCGTTTCAGAAATCATCGGAAGACGAATTCAGCGAAAGTCTGCCGTTGGAAGGCCTGGATGGAAAAGGACTGCTCGACGCAAAAACTCCCCGTAGGGATTTTCTTAAATATCTGGGCTTTAGCACGGCTGCCGCGACGCTGGCTGCCAGCTGCGAAATGCCTGTTCGCCATGTAGTCCCCTACCTCAACAAACCGGAAAACACCATCCCGGGTGTAGCCGACTATTATGCGACTACCTATACTATCGGCGGGGATGTTATTCCTGTCGTAGCCAAGGTAAGGGATGGCCGTCCCATCAAGCTGGAAGGCAATAAGGTTTCTTCTCTTGGCCAGGGTACTACCGGCGCCCGTGTTCAGGCTTCCGTATTGGACCTGTATGATACGGCCCGGCTTCGTTTCCCCGTTCAGATCGTAGACGGAAAGGCCCAGGAAGTCAGCACTTTCGAAGCGTTTGATAAACTGGTAGCCGACGCGCTGGCCGGGGCAGGAGGCGCTGTCGTCCTTCTTACCGGAACGATCACCTCTCCTACTACCAAACAGATCATCAGCGAATTCCTTGCAAAATATCCCGGCAGCCGCCACGTACAATATGACGCTGATTCATACAGCGGTCTGATCCAGGCCGGTGAAGCCTCTTACGGAAAGAAGGCTATTCCGTCTTATAAGTTTGAGAACGCGAAGGTGGTGGTAAGTCTTGGGGCCGACTTCCTTGGTACCTGGCTGACCGCGGAACAATTCAGCCGTGCATATGCAAAGGGAAGAAAGATAGACGAAAAGAACCCGGAAATGAGCAAACACTTCCAGTTCGAAAGCCTGCTTTCTCTTACCGGCGCCAATGCGGATGAGCGTTTCACCCACAAACCAAGCGAAACAGGTGCGGTTGCCCTGGCGCTGCTGGCCGAACTTGGCGGTTCTGTAACGGCTCCGGCCCTTCCTGAGAACCTGAAAGCCGGTGTGAAGAAGGCTGCCAGGGAGCTGATCGAAAACAAGGGTAAGGCTCTTGTTGTCAGCGGAAGCAACAACGTGAATGTTCAGATCATCGTAAACGCGATAAATGAAGCTATCGGCGCCACCGGAACTACGGTGGACTGGGCTTCTCCAATGATGACCCGTCAGGGCATCGACAGCGAAATGAATACGCTGGTAGCTGATCTCAATGATGGTAAGGTCGGCGCACTGCTTGTCTACGGAGTGAACCCTGCATATGATTATTTCGATGCAGAGAAGTTCAAAGCCGGGTTAAAGAAGACAAAGGTCTCCGTCTCCTTTAACGACCGTCTGGATGAAACGACCGAGCTGGTAAAATTCGCGCTGCCTGCTCCTCACTTCCTCGAAAGCTGGGGAGATGCGGAACCCAAACCAGGGTTCTATTCTTTCCTTCAGCCTACTATCGCCCCTCTTTTCAAAACCAGGCCTTTTGAAGATAACCTGTTGAAATGGAGCGGTAATGCTACTACTTACGAAGCATTTTTCAAACAATACTGGATCGGCAAGCTCGGAGGCATGGAAGCTTACGAAAAAGCCCTGCAGGATGGTGTTGTCGAACCTGCTGCTTCTGCTGCCGGCGGGGCTTCCTTCAACTCTGCAAAAACCGGCGATGCTGCTGCTGCGCTGGCTGCGGGTAAGAAGGGGGGCGCCTATGAGGTAGTGCTGTACCAGAAGATAGGTCTTGGCGTCGGCGCCCAGGCAAACAACCCCTGGCTGCTGGAACTGCCTGATCCTGTTACCAAGGCAACCTGGGATAACTATGCTGTAGTCTCCCCTGAGTTTGCAAAAAAGACCTGGAAGGACATGGATCTCTCCGATCGTCGTCAGGCGGACGGGTATGAAGTATTCCCGAAGAAACAGGTGATCAAGGTAAAAGTAAACGGAAAAGAGCTGACCTTACCGGCAGTGATCGTTCCTGGTACACATAATGAGGTGATCGGTATTGCTGTCGGTTATGGCCGTCAGAGTGCTGATCCGAAAAATACGGCTGATTATATCGGCAGAGCTGCTGCCGGTGATGATGGCAGCGGTACCGGCGTCGGCAAGAATGCCTTCCCGCTCATGAGCTTCAACGGCACGACGGTAGACTGGTTTGGCATTGACGCCAGCTTTGAAGATGTGAAGGACTGGTATAAGGTTGCTATTACCCAGACGCACTACGGTTATGAAGGTCGTACGGAAGTTGTAAAAGAGCTGACGCTGGACGAATTCAAAAAGAATCCTTCTACTGTCCTGGAAGAGCGTGAAAAGGAATTAAAACCTTTTGGCGGTGTTGAGAATTTTGAAAAGCAGGGTACGTTGTATCCCACTTATGACAAACCCGGCATCAAATGGGGTATGTCGATCGATCTGAACTCCTGCTTTGGCTGTGGCGCCTGTGTGGTGGCCTGTCATGCGGAGAACAACGTCCCGGTTGTAGGTAAGAGCGAAGTGTTGCGTTTCCACGACATGCACTGGCTCCGTATCGACCGTTATTATTCGACTCCGGGCGGAAAACTGGATAACCCGGATGATGTCCAGGTCATCTTCCAGCCGATGCTTTGTCAGCATTGTGACAACGCGCCGTGTGAGAACGTTTGCCCGGTGAACGCCACCAACCATAGTTCTGAAGGGATGAACCAGATGGCTTACAACCGTTGTATCGGAACCCGTTATTGCGCTAATAACTGTCCTTATAAAGTACGTCGTTTCAACTGGGCTGACTATACGGGTGCTGACAGCTTCCCGAATAATCAGGACCAGAAGACTGTCGGAAAGCTTGATCCGGCGGTATTCCAGATGAACGACGAGCTGACCCGTATGGTGCTGAACCCCGACGTGGTGGTCCGCAGCCGTGGTGTAATGGAAAAGTGCTCATTCTGCGCACAGCGTCTCCAGGAAGGCAAGCTGAAGGCCAAGAAAGAGAACAGGGTACTGGAAGACATGGTAGACATTCAGACGGCCTGCCAGCAGGCTTGTCCAACGGATGCTATCGTGTTTGGCAATGCCAACGACAGCAAGAGCCTGATCAGCACTACCCGCGCGGAACATGCACAGCGTTTGTTCCATGTTATCGAAGAAGTACACACACTGCCAAATATCAATTACCTGGCTAAGGTCCGGCATACAGAAGAAGTATACGGCGTAGCAGAAGAAGGCAAGGAAGCAACGGCTGAAAAACATTCATAGTAACACGAATCGGATTTAACTGGTTTTAACTAACAGCAAAAGCTAAATTAATATGTCATTATTAAGATACGAATCGCAGGTAAGATCCCCGCTGGTAGATGGAGACAAGGATTATCACCAGGTAACTGAGGATATCATACGTCCGATCGAGGCTGCGCCGACCCGTGCCTGGTGGATCGGGTTTATCATCTCCGTTGCATGTCTACTTTTTGGTGTTGTATCGGTGACTACCCAGGTTATATACGGGGTTGGTCAGTGGGACCTGAACAGGACCATCGGTTGGGGTTGGGATATTACCAACTTCGTTTGGTGGGTTGGTATCGGTCACGCGGGAACGCTGATCTCTGCGATCCTGTTGTTGTTCCGTCAGCAGTGGCGTACCGGTGTAAACCGTGCCGCGGAAGCCATGACCATCTTTGCCGTTATGTGCGCAGGTCAGTTCCCTATCTGGCATATGGGTCGTGTTTGGCTGTGTTTCTTTATCATGCCTTACCCCAACACACGTGGACCTCTCTGGCCCAACTTCAACTCTCCGCTGTTGTGGGACGTATTTGCTATCTCTACTTATTTTACCGTATCGCTGCTGTTCTGGTATTCGGGCCTGCTACCCGATCTGGCAACGGTGAGGGATCGCGCCAAGCTGAAATGGAGAAAGGCTTTTTACGGCGTTGCCGCCTTCGGATGGTCCGGTTCGACCAAGCACTGGCAGCGTCACGAGGCCTTGTCCCTGGTGCTGGCGGGTTTGAGCACTCCTCTTGTATTGTCTGTACACACGATAGTATCTTTTGACTTTGCCACTTCGGTAATACCCGGCTGGCATACGACCATCTTCCCTCCCTACTTCGTGGCGGGCGCCATCTTCTCCGGTTTTGCGATGGTGCAGACCCTGCTGCTGGTCACGCGGAAGGTGCTGAATCTGAAGGACTATATCACCATGGAGCATATCGAGGTAATGAATAAAGTAATTGTATTGACCGGCTCCATCGTGGGTGTCGCTTATCTCACCGAATTATTCATCTCCTGGTATGGTCAGAATAAATTTGAAGGCTGGGCGTTTGCGCAGAACAGGGTTAACATTTTCAGTCCGTATGGCTGGAGCTACTACCTGATGATGGGCTGTAACGTACTTTCTCCGCAGATCTTCTGGTTCAGCAAAATGCGCCGCAATCTTACCGTGACCTTCTTTATGTCAGTGCTGGTGAATGTCGGGATGTGGTTCGAACGTTTTGTGATCATCGTAACGTCCATCTACCGGGATTATCTGCCCAGCAGCTGGTCGACCTATTATGCTCCAAGTATCTGGGAAGTAGGCTTCTACGTCGGGACTTTCGGATTGTTCTTCACCTGTTACTTCCTGTTCTCGAAATTCTTCCCGGTAATTGCGGTAGCTGAGATCAAGCATATCCTGAAGAAAGCGGGAGAAAGCTATAAGGATAAGATGGGCGATCTCGAGAAGGAACCAGTGGAAGAGTTTGCGCATGAATATGCACATGCCCATTAAGGCGGCATAGTTTTACCGAAGCGTCGCATCGTGGATCGATCTTGCGGCAGGAATTTGAATAATAAGAGCAAAAAGCTAAATAGTATGGCAGTTAAAAAATTTGTTGTTGGGGTTTTTACGGACGAGGAAGTGCTGTTCCCCGCCGTCAAGAAAGTCCGTTCTGCAGGCTACAAGCTGCACGACGTATATACGCCAATGCCCATCCACGGTCTTGACCATGCAATGGGCCTGAGGGAAACGTCGCTGCATACCGCCGGGTTCATTTACGGTATCACGGGTACTACGACAGCGTTGAGCTGTATCGGCTGGATCTTCAACAGCGACTGGCCCGTCAATATCGGCGGCAAGTCTCATTTCGATCTGCCCGCGTGGATACCTATTACATTCGAGCTGACCGTATTGTTCTCTGCTGTGGGAATGGTACTGACCTTTTGTTATCTCTGTCAGCTGGCGCCTTTCGTCCGCCGGCATCATTTCAACCTGCGCAGCACGGATGATCAGTTCACGATGGTGATCGAGTGTACGGAAAAGACGAACGAAACGGAACTGACGGCGTTCCTGCAAAGTGTTGGAGCTACAGGCATCAATACGCAGGTTGCAGAGACCGGCTGGTGGCTGGGACGTTATGATAAGGATAAAACACCATTTGAACACCAAGGAAATGTATTAGCGTAAGCTTAAGTATATCAAGCATGAAAAAAGTATTCATCTTATCGTGTATTATAGTAGCAGTGACTTTTGCCGTCAGCTGCAGCAGCGATGTCCAGCGCACTCCCGGCAAGGTCTATATGCCGGATATGGCGTACAGCAGGGCCATTGAGACCTACTCCGTTACGGAAGAACAAAAGGCGGAATGGCTTAAGAAAGGCATCCACTTCAGCAATACACCGGTACCGGGCACTATCAAGAGAGGCGAGCTTTTCCCTTTCCTGCTGGCGAAGGATAAAGATGGTGACACTACCAACTATGCCGCTTCCAGGCTGGTAAAGAATCCACTGACGGCAATGGACACGGTGGAAGCCGAGCGTCTTTACCTGGTGAACTGCGGGATCTGTCATGGTCCGAAGCTGGACGGCAATGGTCCTTTGTATAAGGGCGGTGACGGTCCTTTCCCGGCCAAACCGGCAACGCTGGTAGGAGACAAGAAATACGAGGCCATGCCCGAAGGGCAGATGTTCTACTCCGTCACTTACGGAAAGAACAAGATGGGCAGCTATGCTTCCCAGATCAATACGAAGCAGCGCTGGATGGTGATAGCTTATATTAAATCCAAACAATCTTCCGGAACGAGCGGAGGCAGCGCATCAGCGACCACCGATTCAACGGCAGCAAAAAAATAAAGAACACACTAAATCATTGTCGAATGGCATCCATTAAAGAACATTTTGAAATACCCGGCCGATACAAACAGTGGTCAATGGGGTTGATGGGAGTCGGAGTACTTTCCCTGATCATCGGATTTATACTTTATGGCAATGGTACGCCGGAACAGAATACCCGTTTCTGGTCGGCCCTGCTGCAGAACAGCGTATACTTCCTGCTGATAGTGAATGCTGCCATGTTCTTCTTTGCTGCAACATCGCTGGCGTGGGCCGGATTTACAATTTCCTTTCGTCGTGTGACCGAAGCCCTGGCTGCATCCGTCATTCCGATCGGTGGTATAACCTTTGTAATCCTGATGTGTCTTGTATTTGGCCATAAGACTTTGATCTACGAATGGCTCGATAAGGATGTGGTTGCCCATGACGAAGCGCTCAAAGGAAAGAGCGGTTTCCTTTCTCCTACCTTCTTTACTATTTATACGACCCTGACTATCGGTCTATGGGCGGTCCTTGGCTATAAATTGCGCAGCCTTTCCCGCTCGATCGATGATACCGCTCTCACTATCGCCGAAGCCAAGAAATACATCTTTAAGAATACGGTATGGGCCGCTATCTTCATCGTATGGTTTGCGCTGACGGTGGCCTCCGTCACTCCCTGGCTGTGGCTGATGAGCCTGAACGCGCGCTGGTTCTCCACTATGTACAGCTGGTATACGTTTGCCAGTACATTTGTGGCAGGCATAGCACTGATCTCCCTGTTCGTCGTCTATCTGAAGAACCAGGGCTACCTGGAATATGTCAACCAGGAGCACCTGCATGACCTGGGTAAATTCCAGTTTGCCTTCTCTATCTTCTGGACCTATCTGTGGTTTGACCAGTTCATGCTGATCTGGTATGCGAATATCTCTGAAGAGACCATTTATTTCAAGACCCGTTTCGAAGGGGCCTATATGGGGATCTTTTATCTGAACCTGATCATCAACTTCGTGGCTCCCCTGCTGATCTTCATGAAACGCAGCTCCAAACGCAACTATGCCACGGTAACTTTTATGTCCGTACTTTTGATATTCGGTCACTGGCTCGATTCTTACCAGATGGTATTTGGTACTACCAGTCCTAATCATGTTCCGTTGAACCTGTTCGATTTTGGACTTGCTCTGGGATTTGTTGGGTTGATCATGTGGCAGGCGGGCAGGGTTTTAGCCAAATTCCCGCTCCTGGCAAAAAATCATCCTTTCCTGAAAGAAAGTATTATCCATCATACTTAAAATTCTTTTAATCCATGTCAACGTTTTTTATAATACTAATCTTTTTGTTCGGCTTCCTGATCACTTTCCAGATCGCGAAGGCAAGTGAGTATGTCGGTGTACTGAAAGGAGAGAAGAAGAACTTCGAGCAGAACAACCGTGTCAATGGTTTCCTGATGATCGCTTTCCTTGTATTGGGATTGATCGGGGTATATTGGTGTAATGAGCTGTACAGGGGAAAGATCCTCGGAGAGTCCGCTTCCGTGCATGGCGAGCAGATCGACACCATGATGTATATCACCATTACGATCACGGGTATCGTGTTCGTCCTCACGCAGATCCTGCTCTTCTGGTTTGCATACAAATACCAGTATTCAGAAAAAAGGAAGGCGCATTATTTCCCCCACGATAACAAGCTGGAAGTGATCTGGACGGTAGTTCCCGCCATCGCGCTGACCGTACTTGTAGGTTTTGGTCTCTTCTACTGGTTCAGGATCACCGGCGAGGCTCCTGAGAATGCGCTGCAGGTGGAAGTTACGGGCAAGCAGTTCGGCTGGATCTTCCGCTACCCGGGCAACGACAAGGTCTTTGGCAAGAAATACTACCAGAATATCAGCGACAGGGACAACAATGCTCTCGGTCTGCTTTGGGACGATGCCAGCACACATGACGATGTCGTCGTAGGGAATGAGATGTATATTATCAAGGACCAGCCCGTCAAGCTCATCATCAATTCCCGCGACGTGATCCATGACGTAGGCCTGGTTTATTTCCGGCAGAAAATGGATGCCGTACCGGGTACGCCGACCACCCTTTGGTTCACGCCTAAGTTCACGACGGATGAGATGAAGAAGAAGCTTGGCAATCCTGATTTTGAATATGAAATATCCTGTGATCAGATGTGCGGAAGAGGTCACTATACGATGCGTGGGATCATCAAGGTGGTAACGCGTGAGGAATATATCCTGTGGCTGGCCAAGCAAAAACCAAATTATGTGCAGGTATTTCCTGACAAGGATCCGAATGCTCCTGTGAAGACAGACAGCACGAAGACAGCGGGTGTAGCGCCGGCACCGGTGGTAGCGGCGAGTGTAGCAAACAAATAAGAATAAGTAAGTATCCAATAATTTTTTCTAATGAGCAACGAAGCAACATTACACGGACATTCTGAAGTGGGAATCTCGCATGATACGCATCATGGTGAGCATGACGGTCATCACCATCAATCCTTCATTTCAAAGTATGTGTTCAGCCAGGATCATAAGATGATCGCCAAGCAGTTCCTTATTACGGGGATGATCTGGGCTATTATCGGAGGTCTCATGTCTGTATTGTTCCGTCTTCAGCTGGGATATCCGGACGCCCACTTTCAATTCCTGGAGGATATCCTGGGGAGTAAATGGGCCAAGGGTGGACAGATCCAGCCGGAGTTCTATTATGCCCTGGTGACGATGCACGGTACCATCCTGGTATTCTTTGTGTTGACGGGCGGGTTGAGCGGTACTTTCGCCAACTTCCTGATCCCTCTGCAGATCGGTGCGCGCGACATGGCGTCTCCAATGCTGAATATGCTGTCTTACTGGTTTTTCCTTGGAGCCAGTGTTGTAATGATGACTTCCCTGTTCATTGAAACCGGTCCTGCCAGCGGCGGATGGACGTCCTACCCTCCTCTCAGCGCACTTGGAGATGCTTCTGAAGGATCAAAAACGGGTATGGACCTCTGGATCATCTCGATGGCCATGTTCGTAGTCTCCTCTCTCCTGGGTGGTCTGAACTATATCTCTACTGTCCTGAATATGCGTACGAAAGGCATGAGCATGACGCGTCTGCCGCTGACTATCTGGGCGCTGTTCTTTACAGCCGTACTGGGTGTCCTGTCCTTCCCCGTACTGCTGTCTGGTTTTATCCTGCTGTTGTTCGACCGTCATGGCGGCACCAGCTTCTATCTCTCCGATATCTTCCTGGCCACGACGGGTAAGGCTCTGCCCAATGAAGGCGGCAGTGCTATCCTGTACCAGCATTTGTTCTGGTTCTTGGGTCATCCGGAAGTGTATATCATTATCTTACCTGCGATGGGTCTGGTAAGTGAGGTCATGTCAGTTAATTCGCGCAAGCCGATATTTGGATATATGGCGATGGTCGGCTCGATGTTCGCCATTGCTATTCTGGCGTTCCTCGTATGGGCGCACCATATGTTCGTAACGGGGCTGAATCCATTCTTAGGTTCGGTATTCGTACTGCTGACGCTGCTGATCGCCGTCCCTTCGGCCATTAAAGTATTCAACTGGCTGACCACCCTCTGGCGCGGTAATATCCGGTTCACTCCGGCCATGCTTTTCGCCATTGGTTTTGTGAGCACCTTTATTTCCGGTGGACTGACCGGTATCTTCCTTGGTAACTCAACGCTGGATATCCAGCTGCATGATACGTATTTTGTGATCGCTCACTTCCACATTGTAATGGGTGTATCCGGTATACTCGGCATGTTTGCCGGCATCTATCACTGGTTCCCGAAAATGTACGGCCGTTATATGAACAATACGATGGCTTACATCCACTTCTGGATCACGCTGATCGGCGCCTACCTGATCTTCTGGCCGATGCATTATGAAGGTCTCGCCGGTATGCCACGCCGTTACCTGGATTACAGCAACTGGATCTCTTTCAACCAGTTTGGCGGATTGAACAGGTTCATTTCGACGGTGGCTATGATCGTATTTGCGGTTCAGCTGCTGTTCGTCTTCAACTTCTTCTATTCCATTTTCAAGGGTAGAAGGGTAATGTCGAGAAATCCATGGGGAGCAACGACGCTCGAATGGACAGCGCCAATCCGTCCCGGACATGGCAACTGGCCCGGCGAGATCCCTGAGGTTCATCGCTGGCCTTATGACTATGCGAAGGATGGTCGTGATTTTATTCCGCAGACAGAGCCATTGGGCGCCAATGAAAGTGCCCATTGATAGAAACTTATAGGGGATGTGGGTTACATTCCCATCGCAAAGGAACGCCCATGGCGTTCCTTTGCTTGAAAAACATAAATCAGTTATGGAGGAGACCGTGAAGCAACCGAGTTCTTTAAAATTTGCCGGCAAATTGCAGGATTACAAACTGCTGATCAAGTTCAATCTCAGCTTCATGGTCGTGTTTTCCGCCCTGATCAGTTATTTGCTGGCACCGAAAGTCAAGGAATTTGACTGGGCTGCGATGGGACTTTTTTTCCTGGGTGGTCTGCTGGTAACCGGCAGCGCCAACTCAATAAACCAGATCGTGGAGAAAGACACCGACGCCATGATGAAACGGACGGCCAACCGGCCTGTAGCATCCGGGCGGATGAGTGTGCAGGAAGCCTGGACTTTTGCCGTAGCGGCGGGTATTGCGGGAGTGCTGATACTTTCACATTTCAACTATCTGACGGCTGCGCTGGCGGCTTTCAGTCTGTTTGTATATGCTTTTATCTACACTCCGCTGAAAAAGGTTAGCTCCATTTCCGTCCTTGTCGGTGCAATTCCTGGCAGTCTGCCCTGTCTGATCGGCTGGGCGGCAGGAAATGACGACCTCAGCGCCGGTGGGTGGGTGCTGTTCGCGTTACAGTTCTTCTGGCAGTTCCCGCATTTCTGGGCTATTGCCTGGATCGCGCATAAGGACTATACGGCGGCAGGTTTTAAGATGATGCCGTCCAATGAAGGGCCGACCAAATATTCCGCGATACAGGCCATAATCTATTCCCTGCTTCTGCTACCGGTGGGGGTGCTACCCTACTTTACGGGCATGAGTGGGATGATAAGTCTGGGGGTCGTAACCGTCGCTAATTTGTTCATGGTGGGGGCATGTGTGCGGCTGTATAGAGAAATGACCGTGAAAGCTGCGAGAAGAGTGATGTTCGGCAGCTATATCTACCTGCCGGTGGTGTTGCTGGCGTTACTGGCCAATAAAACGGCCTGATCATTTAACGAGGAGGAGGAATCATGATACAATCAATTGAAGCAAAGGAAACTGTGAACGAACAACGAAAGAAAATACATCCCCATAAATTTACGTTATGGGTGGCGCTGGGCAGCATTATCATGATGTTTGCAGGATTGACCAGTGCCTATGTAGTGAAGAGGGACCAGCCGGGCTGGACGACCTTTTCGATTCCCAAGGCGTTCTGGTATTCGACTGCTGTCATCCTGGCCAGCAGCCTTACGATCCAAATGGCTTTGAAAGCTTTCAAGGACAGGGAGATGCAGCGTTATCGCAATCTTCTGACCACGACGGCGATACTGGGGATCCTTTTTGTGATCCTGCAGTGGATGGGTTTCCGCCAGATCTGGAATACGGGGATCACGTTCAGGGGGTCCGGCGGCGGGCAGTTCTTATATATCATTGCGGGCCTTCATGCGGTGCATGTACTGGGGGGGATCCTGGCGCTGGTGGTGATGTTCGTAAAGGCCTACGCCTCGAAGATCCGCTCCTATAACAGCGTACCGGTGGAGCTGATGAGTACGTACTGGCATTTTGTAGACCTGTTATGGATCTATTTGCTCGTTTTCTTTATGTTCATAAACTAACCGGACGGAGTCCAGGTTATTTTTTGACGCAATTCAAATATTCAGGTTAGTTAAATAAATTTGCAAATCAACTAAAATAACAACATGGCACAAGCAGTACCAGCAGGTCAGAAATGGTGGAGTGGCGGGAAGAGCCCCTTCAACGTGGAGTATGGGAAACTGATGATGTGGTATTTTCTGATGAGTGATGCCTTTACCTTTGGCGCTTTTCTGATCTCTTATGGCTCTATCCGTTTTGCCAGCAATGGCTGGCCCGACCCCAATGAAGTATTCCGTTCTTTCCCTGGCATGGGGGAGACGCATCTTCCGCTGGTGTTCGTGAGCCTGATGACCTTTATACTGATCATGAGCTCGGTAACGATGGTACTTGCAGTGGCTGCCGGACATAATAACGACCAGAAAGCTGTGACGAAGTGGATGATCCTGACGATCATCGGAGGGTTTGCCTTTTTGGGCTGCCAGGCCTGGGAGTGGACGCACCTGCATGGTGAAGGCGCCTGGTGGGGACGAAATCCTTTTCCGAATGCGGATGGCTCTGTTGCTTCTACCAACTTTACTAACTTTTTCTTTACGATCACGGGTTTCCATGGTTTCCACGTATTTTCCGGGGTGATCATCAATTGCATCATGCTCATCAAAAATATCCGGGGCGACTTTGCAAAACGTGGTCACTACCTGATGATCGAGAAGGCTGGTTTGTACTGGCACTTTGTAGACCTGGTATGGGTATTTGTATTTACTTGTTTCTATTTACTTTAGGCGTTTAACCTCAAATAAACTTATTTATGTCTGATATTCAAACATCAACCAGCCACGGCCACGCACCAGTAGCGCACTTCGATACTAAACCGATCTGGAGGACCTTCTGGATCCTGCTTGGAATTACCATGGTCGAGCTGGTCCTGGCTACTATTCACCTGAAGACGGGTTTTCCGCCAAAGTATGTGCTGAATGGGATCTACCTGATCCTGACCTGCGCCAAGGCATTCTATATCATCGCGGAGTTCATGCACCTGCGTCATGAGCTGAAGAACCTGATCATGACTATCGGCATCACGTCGCTGTTGTTTGTCTGGTTCATCATTGCCTTCCTTTATGAGGGTAATTCATATAGGAACCTGCGCAACCGTTATGACCGGCATCATGCTGAGCAGAGCCAGGTAAAGGCGCCTGCGGAAGAGCCGGCAGCGAAGAAACCCGGTTCTCCGGAATAATCGTGTGCGTAGCGAAAAAACAATATTGGAACCATCGCTGCTGGCGATGGTTTTTTTAATTCAAACAGTTTACAGTGAGTAAGAAAGCGCTTTTGGCCATATGTGTTGCGGTGGTGATACCACTGTTCTTTTACATGATCGCCAGGCAGTATAGTGTGCCGATGCCCGGTCGTTTTTTTCCCGACTCGGTGGTCACGGTAATGAAGGATGGCAAGCAGATGACCGATACGGTATGGCATAAGGTGGCCAATATTTCGTTGCAGAATCAGCTGGGGCAGACGATAGATCTCGATCAGCTGAAAGGAAAGGTGACGGTGATAGATTTTTTCTTTACGCATTGCGCGAGCATTTGTCCGATCCTGACGAAGAATATGCGGCATCTGCAGGATGGGCTCAAGCAAAAGGACAATATGAAGGGGGTGGATACCAGTTTTGTTCAATTCCTTTCGCTGACGGTGGACCCTGCGCATGATTCGGTGCCGGTCATAAAGAAATATGCTGATCGTTATGGGATCAATTCCGATGTATGGTGGCTGCTGACGGGTCCGAAGAAGACCATCTATGACTTTGCGCTGAACGAGCTAAAACTGGGCTTGCAGGATAGCGTCAGCGTCGATTCGAACTTTGTCCATACGGACTATATTGCTCTGCTGGACAAGGACAGGGTGATCAGGGGGTACTATCATGGCACGGATACGGCTGCGGTTGCGCGGCTGGCTGACGACCTGGTCTTCATCATGCTGGAGAAGGACAGGAAACGCAAGACGGCTTTGTTTGGAGAGCTGCGTCCGCTGATGGCGCCTATTATCATAATTCTGTTGGGGACGGCACTGGGCGTCGTGTATTTTAGCAGGAAGCCAAAAAAATCGAATACCAATATATGAGTCAGGAAATTGTCAGACCAGGTTCCGGCAGCATGTCGGGTGGTGCGGGGGGATCCGGCGCCATGCGCGGGGGTGGGCGCAGCTATACGAAGGCGATCATTATTGTTTCTATCGCCATACCTGCGGCGGTGGCTTTTCTGATCCTGGTGCCTACAGCGAAGATCGATTTCGGGTTCAACACGCATGTTCTCCCGCTTTTTCATGCTATCCTGAATTCCAGCACGGCCATCCTGCTGATCGCGAGTTTATATTTTATAAAGAATGGCCAGGTCCGGGCGCACAAAACGGTTAACTGGATCGCGGTGGTGCTGAGCACGGTCTTTCTTGTTTCCTATGTTATCTATCATGCGTCGAATCCTTCCACGCGTTTTGGCGATCTGAATCATGACGGGCTGCTGAGCGAGGAAGAAAAGCAGCAGGCCGGGATTGCGCGTTATATTTATTATTTTATTCTCTCCACGCATATTACCCTTTCGGGTATTATCATTCCATTTGTACTTTTTACGCTGCAGCGGGCCTACCAGGAGAAGTTCGACAAACATCGCAGGCTGGCGAAGATAACCTGGCCCATGTGGTTGTATGTGGCTGTGACGGGGGTGGTGGTTTACGTGATGGTAAGTCCTTATTATTAGTGGATTATAACTCTTTTGCGGGATCCCAGAATAGTTTTGAAAAGTCGACTACTTTATCGTCTTTGACGACTACTCCTTCTTTTTCCAGCAGTTCCTGCATTTTTCCGGGCGGATCGTAATGGTGTTTGCCGGTCAGAAGTCCTACGCGGTTGACGACGCGGTGGGCGGGGACGGGCTTTTTGGCATAGGGTACGGCCATCATGGCCCAGCCGACCATTCGGGCTGAGAGGCGGGTGCCGAGACTGGCGGCGATGGCGCCGTAGGAGGTGACGCGGCCGGAGGGAATTTGTCTTGCGATCTCATGGACGAGGTCGAAGAAGGAATCGTCCTGTCCGCCGGAAGGTTTTACGGATCTGAGTTTTTCGCGGGGCGTTGCCGAGGCTCTGCCGCCCGTGTTGAGCGGGGGCTTGCTTGCGGAGACCGTGTTGGGCGGGGGCTTTGTTGCGGCGGCCGTTTTCGATTTGGGTGGTGGCTTTGTTGCGGCGGCCGCTTTGGGCGTGGTCAGCGGGCCAGCTGCATTGCCGGAGCGTTTGAGGCGCTTTGCAGCGCTGTTATTTTTCTTCTTTGCTTTTGCCATGCTCCTGTTGTTGTAAGATGAGTAAAGAGCGGCGGGGCTCACTGACGCGCTCGTAGTTGAAGGGGCAGTGTTTGCAGCCGTTGCCGCAGCAATAACCTCTTTCGAGGTGGTATTTGGATGTGAGGACCATCAGGCCCTCCTCATTGTAATAAAAGTCGGTCCCTTCAATCAGTTGTTTCATTGGGGGCGTCCTCCCTGGCGGCGGTGGTTGTGGTGGCGGCGCTTTCGGCAGCGGTTTGCGGGTGCGCGGCAGTTGTGGTGGCAGGTGCGGCCGCTTCGGCAGCGGTTGTGGCGGTGACGGCGGTTTCTGGTCGTACAGTGATAGCTGCGTTGGCCATGTTCCGGGGAGGCCGTACTCTCTCCGGGGGAGTGGGTTCTTCCTGTTTGACCTTCTCGTGTAATTCCTGGTCCCGGTCCGGCAGCGGCTCTTCCGGTATTGTAAAACAAAGATAATGTACCCGCTTGCTTTGTGCGATATCGAGGCTTTCGTAGTGGGTGCGGATCTTTAGCTCATCCTTCATAGGTGCGGCATGGATATCGGCCGAATCTTCGAGCAGGGTCAAACCATATAGAGCCGCCACCCATTTGGTAAACTGGTAGAGGACGGGTGAGTCTGTCTTCAGATGAATGCGTCCGCCGGGTTTCAGGATCTGCTGATAAAGGCGGATAAATTTAGGATGGGTCAGTCTTCGTGTAAACCTGGATTTTCGAAGCTGAGGGTCTGGAAAGGTGAGCCAGATCTCTTCTACTTCGCCTTTATGAAAGTAGGATGTGACCTTGTCGATATGTGTGCGCAGAAAAGCGGCATTGGCGATATTTTCTTCCAGGCATTTTTTTGCTCCTATATAGATGCGGTTGCCTTTCATGTCTACGCCCAGGAAATTCCGTTCGGGGTACATTTTTGCAAGACCTACGGTATACTCGCCTTTGCCGCAGGCCAGCTCAAGGGTCAGGGAATGGTCGTTCCTGTAAAATGCAGCCCACCTGCCTGCCATCCCTTCGGGGTATTGCAGGACATTGGGGAAGGATTTGATCGCTTCAAAGCGGATGAGTTTTTTTTGGCCCATGGGGAGCAAAAATAACTAAAAATGGAGCGCCGACATGTCGCGGTGCTCCATTTGGTGGGGTGTTACCCTAATTGCCTGTACCGGAGTCCTTTTTTGTCTCCAGCGCGCTGCGGACATTTGCGGGGAGATTGGACAGCAGGGTATAACCGGTTGCGTTCTCGATGTCCTTTACCGTGCAGATATATTGGGTCCAGTCAGAATTGATGGTATTGATATTAGGGGTATTGACCGCAATGACCCTTGTGCTGGTGGTGATACGGCTGAGGTCGTTGTTGCCCTTGGGAAGGACGACGATAACCTTCCAGATCTGTGATGGTACGGTAACCTTACCTCCATCGACGGTGGTGGCTGTACCGTTGGATCCGGTACCTCCGGAACCATAGCTGCCCATGACGACATAGATCTCGTTGCCGGCACTGACGAGGGAGCGGCCATATTCCTCCAGATGGGCCCAGGTTTGTTCGTTATTGTTGGGGGCCTGGGGGATCATATTATCCATCAGGAAGGTTGCTTCATTGGCTGAAAGAGTATTAGTCCTGTCTCCGGAAGGGCAGTTATGTCCGCGATCGAATCCGGAGCCGGAATAGGCTGTTGCCGGCACTTCATACCAGCCTGCGGGGAGATTCGGATCGTTCCTGAAATCATTGGTCCGGTCGATAGTGCCAAGCGAGGTATCGCCGACATACCAGCTGACCCAGTTGGGTTCGCCTCTGTCACGGTTGTAAGATTCGATATAGTACCCGAGGTCATAAAGGTAATTATCGGCGTTGGAGGTGCTGTTAGTAGCTCCGCTGGGATTACCGAGCAGGAGGTTGGAATTATCGCTGGCGGTCCCTCCACCTCCGGTGGTTCCGGAACTATTGATCGTGATGTCGTCGATGTTGATGCGGTTGGTCCCTCCGCTGATCTTCCGGACGTCAAAACGCAGGGCGCCAGTTCTATTGACCGTGAATGTCGCGGTGGTCAGGGTGGTGCTGCTGCTGGTGATGGCAGAGCCCACCTGTGTATAGGTGCTGCCTCCGTCTGCGGAGACCCATAAGCCCCAGGTCGAAGAGGCATCCGAGCCATAGACCGCATGACTGATCGTGACGGTGGCTGCGCCGGAACTGACATCAAAGTTCATGCTGATGATACCTGTATTACGAACCCGAACGGACTGGCTGCCATCTTTGGCGTCCGAGGCGCTGGTGCCTACAAGTGCGTCGGTAAGTGTCCACGAGCCACTGGAGAAGGTCACGGTCCCGGCGGCATAGGCTGTCTTGCTGCCGGATTCGAAGTTTTCAAAGAGGCTTTGGGCTGCGGATGTGACCAGGCGGGCTTTTTCGGTCTCGGGCTGAACAGATGCGGGGGTATTGACCGGGTTCAGGTGCTTCGTACAGGTTGTAAAAAGCAGGAGGGCGGTCAGAGGAAACAGGTAATAGCGTTTGCTAAACATATAGGACGATTTGGTTTAATGATAATTGCGGTACGAAGGAAAGGAAAATATGTTATGCCAGTGTTACTTTGGTCGGAATTTGGGGGATTGGGGGGAACACCTATGGGAA